>Ga0123357_10007777_pt1 | contig 13310 bp, 13 predicted proteins | sample TergutEmb28metaG_FD_89873 | JGI IMG/M metagenome (GOLD analysis project Ga0123357, IMG submission 89873) | Embiratermes neotenicus P4 segment gut microbial communities from Petit-Saut dam, French Guiana - Emb289 P4 | ecosystem: Host-associated > Arthropoda: Insects > Digestive system > Gut ...
ACGGGCAATTTGATCATCGTGAGCGCGCTCGACAACCTTCTGAAGGGCGCTTCCGGCCAGGCCGTACAAAATATGAACATAATGTTCGGGCTTGACGAGACGGCCGGGCTCAAATAAAAAGAGGGAAAAATGAAAAAAAGTTTTTGCGTTTTGCTTGCGCTTGCGGCTTTGGCGGTTTTTTGCGGCTCCGTTTACGCTCTTGACCCTGTGAATCCTTCCGACCCGCAGCAGGTTGCGGCGCTTAAAAAAGACGCAGACTCCGGCGACAGAGGCGCGCAGTATGATTTAAGCATGGTTTACGAGTTTCAGCAAAAGCCCGCAGCGTCTTTGAAATATTTGAGAATGTCCGCCGAAGCGGGATACGGCAGAGCCCAATACACTTTGGGCAACGTCTATTATTCGGGAGCCGGCGTAAAAAAGAATTATGCCGAAGCATCCAAATGGTTTAAGGTTTCCAAAGAATCCGGCTACAACGGCGATAACGTTGACGCCTATATAGCAGACAGCGATAAAAAAGTGGCTGCCGAGGAAGCTAAGAAAGCGGCGGCTGCCAAAAAACAAAAGCCTGCGGCGAAAACTAAAACTCCGGCATCTAAGAAAAAATAAAATTGAGAGAATAAAAATGTCCAACTGCATTCCAAAAGGTTTTAAAGTAGGCGGAGTCATAAGCGGCATATCCAAAAAAGCGGGCAAAAAAGATTTGGCTTTGTTTCTGTCCGAATTTCCCGCGACTGCCGCCGGAATGTTTACGCAAAACGTTGCGAAAGCGGCTCCGGTCGTAGAAGACGTCAAACGTCTTAAAAAAGGCGGAAAGTTTTACGGGGTTATAGCTAATTCGGGCTGCGCAAACGCCTGCACCGGCGCGCGCGGCATGAAAAATGCCGTCGCCATGTGCGCCTCGATAGAAAAGAATTTCAATTTGTCCTCGGGCTCAGTGCTTGCCGCGTCGACCGGCGTTATCGGACAGCATTTGGCGATGGATAAATTTTATATTGGCGCGGAGAAATTAAAATCTTCAATCGGCGTTTCGGCAAAAAATGAAGACGACGCGGTTTTGGCGGTTATGACCACCGATACCGTCATTAAAAAAGCGTGCAGAAAAATAAAAGTTAAAAACAAAGAAATAAAAATATGGGGCTGCGTAAAAGGCGCCGGGATGATTCATCCTGATTTAGCCGGCCTTGCCGGCGGTTTGCACGCCACAATGCTTTCTTTCATTCTAACCGACGCGCAGATAGATTCCAAAACTTTGCGGAGCTTGCTTGAAAAATCTGCCGAGCAGTCTTTCAACTGCGTGTCAGTTGACGGCGATACTTCCACTAACGATACGCTCATAATTCTCGCAAACGGGGCAAGTCATACCGGGCGGCTTTCAGCCGCTGATTTAAAAAGATTCTCAGCGGCTTTGAATGAGGTTACTTTGGAGCTTGCCAAAAAAATAGCAAAAGACGGCGAAGGCGCCACAAAGTTTATAGAGATTGAAGTTAAGAATGCTGCGACGGCAGCCGGTGCAAAGCTGATAGCAAAAACCATAGCTACTTCGCCGCTTTTTAAAACTGCGATGTTCGGCGCGGACGCAAACTGGGGAAGGGTGCTTGCCGCCGCGGGAAGAGCAGGCGTAGATTTTAATCCGGATAAAACGGACATAACCATAGCGGGCATAAAAACTTTCCGAAACGGTGCGCCTCTTGATTTCAGCGAGAAAAAAGCGAAACAGGCTCTTCTGAAAGAAGATATAAAAATTGCAGTTGATTTGAAGGTCGGTAAGGCCGCATCAAAATATTATACCTGCGACTTTTCCTATGATTACGTCAAAATAAACGGCGATTACAGAAGTTAGGCAATGAAAAAAACGGTAAAAATTTCCCATAAAGAAAAGGACGTCTATAAAAAAGTTTCCGAAATAATCAAAGGCGGCGGGGTGGCGGTGGTGCCTACGGAAACTGTCTATGGTTTTGCCGCCGACGCGTTCAGCACCTCGGCAAAAGACATGATTTATAAAATTAAAGGCAGAAGCTATAAAAAACCGCTTGTCATTATGACGCCTGACATAGAAAGCGTGAAAATTTTGGTGGATATCCCGAAGAAAGCATTAAAGGTTGCGCAAAAGTTTTGGCCTGGGCAGCTCACTTTAATTTTCCCGACCACGGAACTAGGAAAGATGTTGTCGGGCGGCAGAGATAATTTGGGAATAAGAATTCCTAATCACGAGTTTATGCTAAAACTTTTAAAAGAAATCGGAACGCCCATTTGGACTACGTCGGTAAACTCTTCCGGCAAAAAAAGCGCAAAAACTTACGAAGACGCTCTCGGCTTTGACGGAATAGCAGACGTAATAGTGGACGGCGGAAAATGCGAATTTTCTTTCGAGTCCACGGTTATAGACATGGTGAAATTCCCGTATATTATCGTCAGAAAAGGCTGTCTGGATACGAATGAAATTTTGAAATACATATAAAACGGCTTGAATTGGCAGCGCCGCGTTGCAACAGTGTCGGTGGCGGGTAAAATTGAAAGTTTTTAATAAAGATTTGTTCCTTGGATTTGTAACGGAGATTACGCCGCAATACGCCAGTTTGTCGATCCCTTCGTCTATGGCTTTGGAAAAATGCCGTTTGGCAAATGCCGGAGGCAATGTCGGCGACTTTATAATGATCAAAGGCGGCGAAAGCGGATTCTTGGCGCGTTTTACGGATATGAGTTTTGCCGGCGGCGGAAAAGGCGTCGATTTTGGAAATTTTTCGGTTACGGCGAAAGCCGAGCTTCTTTTGGTTTTCAACGTTGCTAACCCGGATAGAGCGCAAAAAACCGTTTTTGCATATCCTCCGGTAGGCGCGAAAGTCTACGGCTGCGGAAGGGAGCAGGTTGAAAAATATATAAGCGAATTTGGAAAGAAAGACAGGAATGCAGAATCTTACGTTAAGCTTGGAAAGCTTGTTTCTGCTGATGCCATATGCAACGTTTCGTTAAACGCTTTGTTTCAAAGGCATTGCGCGGTAGTCGGAACAACCGGCGGCGGCAAAAGCTGGACTGTTTCAAAGCTCATGGAAGCCGTCCTGTCGAAAACCGACAATAAAATAATTCTTTTTGACGCTACGGGCGAATACGGCTCTATAAAATCTAAAACTATAACTTTGGGCGAAGACGCTTATTTCCCGTATCAAAAACTTTCAATTTCAGACTTGTTTATTTTGCTCAGGCCCGGCGGACAGTCGCAGCGCTCAATTCTTTTGGAGGCTGTGCGCTCGCTTAAAATAGTCAGATTGTCAGGTAAAACCGGCACATACAAAAAAGCCTATATGCAGCGCAAAGAGTATAACGAAGTTTACGAAGAACACGTAAAAGAGATAGAAGACAACACCTGCAACTTCGACATAAATTTTCTTGTGCCTCAGATAAAAGAAGAGTGCGTGTCGTATTTTCCGGAAGGATGGGGCGCGGCAGATACGAAGCTTTACGACGAGCAGGCCTCGCTTGTAAACAAAATAGTCAACCTTATAAATACGGATGTCTTCAACAAGCTTTTTTGTTTTAAAAATTCGCCCGGGAAAAATGTTTCAGTGATAGACGCCGTCGAGAATTTCAATAAAGGACTCAGCGGCGGAATTTTGAGAATCAACCTTGAACATGTATCGTCTTTGTTTTCGGCAAAAGAGATTACGGCAAACGCAATCGGATCTTATCTTTTGAACAAAGCGAGAAATAAAAATTTTAAAGATTCGCCTGTTGTGCTCGTAGTTGATGAAGCACATCAGTTTATGAACAAAAACGTTTCTGACGATTTTTCCGGCGGGATACAGTTAGATTCCTTTGACTTAATAGCCAAAGAATGCAGAAAATACGGTTTGTTTTTATGCATAGCGACGCAGATGCCCAGAGACATACCCGAAGGCACGCTCAGCCAGATAGGAACTTTTATAGTTCACAGGCTTATAAACGAGCGCGATAAAAAAGTGATTGAAAACGCCGCTTCGTCCGTCGGTAAGAATATGATGGCATTTTTGCCTGCCTTAGGCGAAGGAGAGGCGCTGCTTATCGGAGTTGATTTCTCAATGCCGCTTCTGATAAAAATGGATAAGCCAGATGCGCCGCCTGTTTACGGTACGCCGGTTTTGAGCGCAAAATAAAATTTCAGATTATACAACTATATAAGGAGCAACAAATGGCAATGGAAAACGTAAAGAAAACTGACGGAGAAATCGCGAGGTTACTAGCAAGCGAGCTTGAAAGGCAGAGAACTACCATAGAGCTTATAGCTTCCGAAAATATAACGTCACAGGCGGTTATGGAAGCGCAGGGTTCGTGCTTAACCAACAAATACGCCGAAGGATATCCCGGGAAAAGATATTACGGCGGCTGCGAATTTGTGGATCAGGTTGAAACCCTGGCCATCGAAAGGGCCAAAAAACTTTTTGACGCAAAATTCGCTAACGTTCAGGCTCATTCGGGCGCGCAGGCAAACTTTGCCGTTTTCTTCGCGCTTGCAAAACCCGGAGATACCGTTTTGGGATTGAATCTTTCTCACGGCGGGCATCTTTCGCACGGCAACCCTTTTAACGTTTCGGGAAAATGGTTTAACGTGGTGTCTTATACCGTGGACGAAAAGACGGGGCTTGTAAATTATGACGAGATGGAACGTCTTGCCATGGAGCACAAACCGAAAATTATTATCTCCGGCGCTTCCGCATATTCAAGAATTTGGGATTGGAAGAGAATCGGCGAAATAGCAAAAAAATCAGGCGCGTACCACATGTGCGACATGGCGCATTACGCCGGGCTTATAGCCGCGGGCGTTTATCCGTCGCCGATGGAATACGCTGACGTCATAACAACTACAACCCATAAAACTTTGCGCGGTCCGCGCGGCGGGCTTATTCTTACAAACTCCGAAGAGCTTGCGAAAAAAGTAAACTCCGCAATTTTCCCTGGCGAGCAGGGTGGACCGCTTATGCATGTGATATCGGCAAAAGCCGTAGCTTTTCTGGAAGCGCTTCAGCCGGAGTTCAAAGATTATCAGAAACAGGTTTTGGCAAACGCAAAAGTTTTGGCCGAGACTCTTGAAAAAGGCGGGCTTAAAATAGTTTCCGGCGGAACGGATTCTCATGTGTTCTTGGTTGATTTGAGACCGCTTGCCGTAAAAGGCAAAGACGCGCAGGAAGTTTTAGAGAAAGCCGGAATCACGCTCAACAAAAACGGCATACCTTACGACCCTGAAAAACCGGCGATAACTTCCGGAATAAGAATCGGTTCGCCTGCAGTAACAACCAGAGGGATGAAAGAAGCCGAAATGGTTAAGATTGCAGAAGCCGTAGTGAAAGTTCTCAAAAACATAACCGATGAAAAAGTTATAGCGGAAGTTAAAAATGAGATGGCGACTCTCTGTAAAGCATTTCCGATTTACGAGGGGTTGACTTATTAAAATATGGAAAAGCATTCCGGCGTCAATTGTTTTATATGCGGCAAGCCGCTTAAATATTTGAATCCGGCCGAAGAACGCAAATGCGAAATTTGCGGCAACGTAAGTTCTGCAAATGCCGTTTGCGAATCCGGACATTTTGTTTGCGACAAATGCCATACAAAAGATTCAAGAGTGTTTATTAGCGAGTATGCTCTTTCAACTAAAAGCAAGAATCCTTTGCTGATAGCCGAAGAAATGATGAAAAACGAATCGGTCAATATGCACGGTCCGGAGCATCACTATTTGGCGGTCGCGGCATTGCTTGCGGCTTACGCTAACGCCGGCGGTAAAATAGATTTGCATAAATCTCTTGAAGCCGCGCGCCAAAGGGCTGAAAAAGTTCCCGGCGGAATCTGCGGTTTTTGGGGCAGCTGCGGAGCGGGCGTTGCAAGCGGAATGTTTGTTAGCATTATTACCGGAGCAACTCCTTTGTCAAAAGAAGAGTGGGGGCTTGCAAATCTTGCCACATCAGAAGCGCTTGCAAAAATTTCAAAAGGCGGCGGACCTAGATGCTGCAAGAGAGACGTTTATACTTCGCTTTTATCGGCAATAGATTTTACGGCGAAGCATTTTAAAGTTCAAATGGAAAAAACAGAAAACATGAAATGCGTGTTTTCAGGTAAAAACGGTACATGCAAAAAAACCGAATGCTCTTATTTCAATGGCACGGTTTAGGAATATAAATGAAAAAAATAATTTTAAAAGCTGGAGAAGGAAAAAGAATAAAAGCGGGTCACAAATGGGTTTTCTCTAACGAGATAAAATCCGTTGACGCTGGGCTTAAAGCTGGCGACATCGTCGCGCTTTTTGACAACAACGAAGTTCTTATAGGCACGGGCTTTTATAACCCGCACTCTTTGATAGCGTTCAGGCTTATCAGTTTAAAAGAGGAAGAAATAAACATTGCTTTCTGGGAGAAACGCATAAAAGCTGCGAGGCAGCTGCGAGAGAGAATCTATCCCGAAGCTCAGTCTTACAGAGCGGTTTTCGGCGAGTCGGACAATCTTAGCGGAATAATTATCGACAAGTACGGCGACTATCTTTCCGTTCAGCTTGTTTCCGCCGGAGCCGACGCGCGCAAGGCAGATATTTTGGAAGCCGCGAAAATTGTTTTTAACCCCAAGGGAATTTTTTTAAGAAACAATATTCACCTGAGAACTCTTGAAAACTCGGGTTTAAAAATGGAAGATGAACTCTTCGCAGGCAGCATACCACAAGATTTAATCATAGAAGAAAACGGACTAAGATTTTACGCCGATATTATTCACGGACAAAAGACCGGTTTTTTCTTTGACCAAAAAGACAACAGGACAAAGCTTGCCGAGTATGCGAAAGACAAAAAAGTTTTGGACTGCTATTGTCACACCGGAGCGTTCGGGATATACGCTAAACATGCCGGCGCTAAAGAAATAGTTTTTGTGGATTCTTCGATGCCGGCTCTCGAAACTGCCGAGAAGAATTACAGTTTGAATGATTTTAAAGATTTTAACGGCGTAGAAGCCGACGCTTTAGAATACTTGCAGTCGCAGGAAGCAAAATCAGCGAAGTTTGATATTGTTAACATTGACCCGCCCGGACTTATTAAAAGCCGCAAAGATTTTAACGCCGGCTTTAAATATTACGTCAAAGTTAACGAAGCGGCAATGGCGCTTTTAAAAAGCGGCGGAATACTTGCCACTTCTTCATGCTCGCACCATTTGGATTTTAAAAGTTTTACCGAAGTCATAAGAGAAGCCGCGGCCAAATCTAAAAAAGAAGCCGTAATTTTAGAGTACGGGTTTCAGGCGAAAGACCATCCGGTTCTTGCGTCAATGCCGGAAACGGAGTATCTGAATTTTGCCGTTGTACTTATTAAATAGCAAGGAGCCTGATATGAAAAAAGTTTTACTTATTTTGGCGCTCTTATTTGTTGCGGGGGGTTGTTTTGCCGGACAAGCTGATGATGAACTAATGAAAGTAAGAAAAATTATAAGTCCTAAGCTGGCAACAGTAGAGTATAAAGAATTTGCAAACGTTAAATATCTTATGAATCCGAAAACCAAAATAGAATATTTAGGGAACAAACAATTTGCAGAGGGGAAATATGTCTATTTTTTTACGGGAAAATATCCCGATAAAGACACTCGCTCCACCTTGGTTTTTAATATCGCATTTTTAAAAGCATCTGATGATAATGTGATATTATCTTTTGCTCTTGTCTCTGACGGGAAAGCAACGGAAACAAATTCAATAATGATCGCAAAAAATGAGATGAGATTAAAATATAACGCCACTAATAAAGAAGTTGATTTAGATTTAAATAAATGAAATGAGGGTTCTATGAAAAATATGCCAACCTTTGATGAAGTTACGCCGTCGCTATTGGAAGCCATGCCTTACGAATATGCCGGAAAAGATATTAACGTCTGCATTGAAACCGAAGAGTTCACCTGTCTTTGTCCGTGGACCGGCCTACCGGACTTTGCTTATATCGTCATAAACTACACGCCGGATAAAACCGTCGTGGAATTAAAGTCGCTTAAAATGTATTTGCAGTCTTACAGAAACGTCGGGATGGTTCACGAAAGCGTGGTGAACAATATACTCAAAGATTTGACAAAAGCGATAAACCCAAAACAGATGGCTATAGAAATAGAATTCGGCATTCGCGGCGGAATTATAACGACTGTTTCCGCGGAATACTACTCAAAGAAAGCTAAGAGAAAATAAAATGTTTAACAAAGTTCAGAACATTCATTTCGTAGGTATCGGCGGCTCCGGAATGTCCGGCATCGCCGAAGTTTTGATTAATCTCGGTCATAATGTGTCCGGTTCGGATCTGAAAAAGACCGATGTCACGGACCACTTAAAAGGCATTGGCGCAAAAATTTTTATAGGCCATAACGCAAAAAATATAAAAAACGCGGACGTTGTTGTAATTTCCACGGCTGTCAGTAGAGCAAATCCGGAAGTTGTTGCGGCGCTAAAAAATAAAATTCCCGTCATTCCACGCGTAGAAATGCTTGCGGAACTTGCCCGTATGAAATACGCGGTAACAGTCGCCGGCACGCACGGAAAAACCACAACCACTTCTCTTACGTCGCTCGTTTTGGACGAAGGCGGCCTTGACCCTACTATAGTTATCGGCGGCAGGCTTAAAAATTTGAAAACCAGCGCAAGGCTTGGACGAGGCGAATACATAGTTGCCGAAGCCGACGAGTCAGACGGCTCGTTTTTAAAACTTTCTCCGGCAATTACAATAGTTACAAATATTGATAACGACCATCTAGACTATTACGGCAACATGGAGAATTTGAAAGACGCTTTTGTCCGCCACATAAACAGCGTTCCATTTTACGGCGCGGCGATAATCTGCACGGATAACGCGGTGGTAAAAGAAATCATTCCGCGAATTAACAGAAAGTACATCACTTACGGCTTATCCGGAAATCCGGATATAAAAGCTGTGAATATTAAAACCAAAAAAGATTGCACCGCTTATGACGTTATTTACAAAGGCAAAAAACTCGGGCAAGTTTGCATAAGAGTTCCGGGGCTTCATAATATAACAAACTCTCTCGCGGCGATCGGCGCAGGAATTTGCCTTGATATTCCTTTCCGTAATATCGCGAGAGCCATAAATAAATTTGACGGAGTCGGTCGGCGCATGGAAATAAAAGGCGAGAAAAATTCCGTAACTGTTATAGACGATTACGGCCACCATCCCACCGAGATAGCGGCGACTATTAGCGCCATAAAACATTTTTGGCCGAAAAGAAAGCTTGTGGTTTTGTTTCAGCCGCACAGATATACAAGAACCCAAAATCTTTACAAAGAGTTCGGCAAGAGTTTTGGAACCGCGGACTGCGTAAAAGTTTTGGACATTTATTCCGCGGGCGAAGCGCCCATAAAAGGCGTGACGTCAGATTTGATACTTAAAGCGCTTAAAGCAAATAAGTGTGATGCCGAAAAGTTTTCAGGTTTAGAAACGTTAACGCTAAAAGGCGGAGAGATTGTTTTAACGCTCGGCGCCGGAGACGTCTGGAAGTTGGGAGAACAGTTCCTTAAATATTATGAATTTTGAAAAGCTGATTTCTTTAGACTGCAAAGTCTTAAAAAACGAGCCGCTTGCCGCGCATACTTCATTTAAGATAGGCGGGCCGGCAGATTTTTTTATTGAGATACCAAATGAGCAAGCCCTGGCTGTTTTTTTGAAAGACGTCGGAAATGAAAAGTTTTACATTTTAGGCGGCGGCACGAACGTTCTTTTTTCTGACTCCGGCTACAGAGGAATAGTACTCCGTTTTGCCGATGAGAATTTTAATATAAATGGTGACGAAGTCACCTGTGGAACGGGCTTTCCCTTGCCGCTGCTTGTCAGCAAGACAACGGAAGCAGGACTTTCAGGCCTCGAATGCTGCGCCGGAATTCCGGGAACTGTCGGCGGCGCAGTTTTAGGAAACGCCGGTTCTGCCACGCAAGCAATAGGCGATGTCGTTGAAAGCGTAGAAGCTTTTGTCCACCGCAACGGAGTATGGAAAAAAGAAACGATAAGCGCCGAAAATGCAGGATTTGATTATAGGAAAAGCGGACTTCAAAACTGTATAATTACAAGCGTTGCTTTCACGTTGAAAAATGCCGGTAAAAATGATATTTTAAAAGCGATTTCCGAGAGCATAAATAAAAGACAAAAATCGCAGCCGCTAAACTTTCCAAGCGCCGGCTGTATATTCAAAAATCCAAAAAGCGGGTCGGCTGGAAAATTCATAGATGAAGCCGGACTAAAAGGCAAAAAAATAGGCGGCGCACAGATCTCGGAAGTCCACGCAAACTTTGTAGTAAATACAGGCAATGCCACTGCGGCGGACGTTCTAGAACTTGCTAATATGGCAAAAGTTGCTATCAAACAAAAATTCAACGAAGATTTAGAGTTCGAGATAAAAATAATATGATTCCTGTAAAACTTAAAAATAAAAAAATAGGCGTTTTATACGGCGGCACTTCAAGCGAAAGATCTGTGTCGCTGAAATCCGGCAAGGCGGTTCTTGCCGCTTTGAAAAAATTAAAACTTAATGCCTGCGGCATAGACGTAACAAACAACGTTGCCGAAACAATAAAAAAATCAAAAATTGACATAGCCTGCATAGTTCTTCACGGCTCATGGGGCGAAAACGGCGCTATACAGGGACTGCTTGAAATAATGGGAATACCTTATACCGGCTGCGGCGTATTTGCAAGCGCGGCGTCCATGGATAAAATTCTTTCAAAGCGTTTTTTTAACGGCGCCAAAATTTTGACTCCGGCCTGGATAACCATTAAAAAATTTGAACCGGTTCCCGAAATAAAAAAATTCCCGGTTGTCGTAAAACCTGCAAGGCAGGGCTCGGCGGTAGGCGTTTCTATAGTCAAAACCCGTAAATACTTTGCCAAAGCGGCAAAAAAAGCGTTTAAGTATGACGACGAGATTTTAGTGGAGCGTTTTATAAAAGGCACGGAGATTACCGTCGGAGTGCTTGACGGAAAAGCGCTTCCAGTGGTGGAAATAATTCCGAAAGGCGAATTTTACGATTATAACTCAAAGTACGCCAAAGGTGGCTCCAAACATATAATTCCTGCAAGGATAAGTAAAAAATCTTATAAGGCGGCGCAGGCTGCGGCGGAAAAAGTTTTTAAGACGCTTAACTGCCGAGCGAATTGTAGAGTTGATTTTATAGTAGACAAATCCGGAAAAGTCTGGGCGCTTGAAAATAATACTTTGCCGGGCATGACGGAAACGTCTCTTATTCCCGATGAAGCGAGAGCCGCAGGTATAGAATTTCCTGAACTTATTTTGAAAATATTAGAGTGTTCATTGTAATATGGGAATCTTTGCGTCGAACAAAAGATACTCTTACACCAAAAGAGTGGCTGCAAGCCGCAATTATTATTCCCGCACTCCGAAAAAACATCGCGGAAGAAAAATAGTAAAGCTTTTGGCCTATCTTATTGTTTTATGTTTAGCTGTTTTTCTTTTATACAAAGGCTATCAGAAAGTTGTTGACTATGCTTATAATTCTGACCTATTTGTCATCAAAGATATCGAAGTTGTCGGCGGGAAAAACGTAACTAAGTCCGAAATAAAGGAGCTGCTTCCTTTTAACATAGGCGACAATCTTTTAAAAGTTGATTTGTCGCAAGCTGAACGGGAAATAAAAAAGATTAAGCCGGAGCTTAAAGACATTTCCGTAAGCCGCCGCTGGAAAAAGGTGCACGTCCGGCTTTACGAAAGAACGCCCGAAGCTTTTATTTATACCGACAGCGCGACTAAAAATATGGTAGGCATAGATTTCGACAACAAGCCTTTTCCGTTGCGCGGATTTATGAGCGGCATGAAAGTTCCGCTGCTCACTTATAGAAACGACGACGAAAGAGCAAGACTTTTAAAGTTTTTAAAGGCGTTTAAGCCGGTGAGCAAAGATTTCCTTGATAATATAGACGAGATAAAGTTTTCAAACACAGACGATGTGATTTTTATAACGCGAGACGGCGTAACCGTATATTGGGGCGATGAAAGGCCGGACAATTTGAGATACAGGTTCGATAAGTTTGAAAAGATATACGCCGACGCTATGCTTAAATACAAAAAAATAGAATACGTTGATATGACACTCTACGACATCGGCAGAGCAGTCGTAAAACCAAAAGCTTAAAAATGTGGCTCGTCTTTTGAGTTTTTGCTCCCTTATTGTCATTCCCGAAATTCGTAGTCGGGAATCTGCCTTTAAGATATAAGGCAACGGCAAACTGCAGATCCCCGACAGAGACCCTCGGGGATGACAAAAAAGAGAAACAATAACTTACTTCTGTTAATTTGCTTCAACAGCGAAGATATATGTTGCAAAAGAATTGAAAGTGCAAAAATATATGCCGGAAAGGAATTGAACATGGCAAAACAAAATCTTATTGCCGGGCTTGATATCGGAAGCAACCAGGTTTGCTGCGTCGCAGGAGTGCGCGATGAGGAATCGAGGCTTGTGAAAGTCTTGGGTTCGGCCGTAGTTCCCTCGAACGACGGAATAAAAGCCGGCGCGGTAATAAATATTCAGGAAGCCGCGATGTCTATGGCCAAGGCCGTGGAAGAGACGGAAAAGTCCGCCGGAGGACAGATAAGCGGAGTCGTGGCGGCCATAAGAGGAAGCTTCATAGAATCAAGAAGCGTAAAGGCGAGCGCGAACATAAACAATTCCAACAAAGAGGTCACGGAAGAAACCGTCGTGAACGCTTTGGACAACGCAAGGCAAAAAATAAAAATAACTTCGGACCATGAAATTTTGCAGATTATCCCCAGAGAGTTTATTCTCGACGGGCAGAAAGGAATTCAAAACCCCGTCGGCATGGAAGGCAACGTTCTTGACGTTGACGTTCACGCGCTGATAGCATCAAGCAGCAATATCGGAAATATTTTGAAAGCCATGAGCCAGGTCGGCATAAACTGCGACGAGAAAGTTTACGGATACCACGCCGCAAGCGAAATTCTTGTCACGAAAGAAGAAAAAGAACTCGGCTGCCTTGTCGTGGATTTCGGCGGGCTCACCACGGGCCTTGTAAACTATTCCGACGGAATAATAAGATACACAAACGAAATTCAGGTGGGTTCCGACCATATAACCAGGGACATAATGCATAAGCTCAGAGCTTCCTTCGCCGTTTCAAGAGAAGTCAAAGAAAGTTACGGCGCGGCTTTCAGATTCGACGGATTTCAAAACTCGGAGTTCGAATATGACGCCGCCGACGGCGTAAGCGTAAAAAAGTTCGATAAGTCTCAGCTTGTGGAAACGATTCAGCCCAGAGTCGAGCAGGTTCTTTTCGCCATAGAAGACACCATAAAAAAGAG
>Ga0123357_10007778_pt1 | contig 13310 bp, 15 predicted proteins | sample TergutEmb28metaG_FD_89873 | JGI IMG/M metagenome (GOLD analysis project Ga0123357, IMG submission 89873) | Embiratermes neotenicus P4 segment gut microbial communities from Petit-Saut dam, French Guiana - Emb289 P4 | ecosystem: Host-associated > Arthropoda: Insects > Digestive system > Gut ...
ATCTTTATGTTATAGTCTTTTAAAACCAATGAAAACGCCACAGAGAAATTATAAGCTCTAATATCAGTCAAAATATTGTTTACTGTGCACATGTAGAATGCATCCTTGAGCACATCGGTACTCTCTCAGCTCTCGCGGCTCGACTGAGAAGCGCGAAACACATCCCTCTCAACTAGCCAGTAACAGACATTTGACAACTTTGCTGGATGATACATTCCGGACAAAACAATAACCGAACACTTCCGTGCAGTATTTATAAAGCTTCGTATCAAACAACACAAACAGGACCGCACCGCATGCGTATGGAATCAGAGAAACTGCATTCTAATTTGAGACGAAAGAATATTAAAAGACTTATAACTGTATTGCATAACTTTCCAAAATATTCACTAATAGGCTTCGTTAACATAAACAAATATTTATGCAATGATCAGCACCATGTTTCATACTCAGAAGATACACGCTTACAATCTGAATAGAAGACCGACAACTCTAACTGAATGTAGTTCCCTTAATTTCACCGGACACTTTACACAGGTTTTTTTTTTCATGGCGCAACAACCCCTACTGGGCCAGGGCTTTCTCATTGTTCGGGCTTCAAGAACACACACGGACACACAATACTCGTCAGCACTCCTCTGGACGAGTGATCAGCCCGTCGCAGGGACCTCTACCTGACAACATACAACACTCACAAAAAATACATCCGTGACTCGGGCGGAAATCGAACCCGCAATCCTAGAAAGCGAGAGGCCGCAGACCCACATCTTAGACCGCGCGGCCACCGGGATAACTACAGAATACAGGTAAAGCAAACCCTGTACACAGCTGTTACAGACGCAGGGGGTTCCAAGAGATTGAGGTTTCCAGACTTCGAGCAAATCGGCACGTGAAGGTGGAAAGGTTGTCAGCCCTAAGCTCCGGCTGCCTTTATCACCCCAGGAAATATTCCTGATGTTCATTTCTGTTAGAAACTGGAAGGAATAAGCCAATACAAAATTCCAGTGATACCATCGAACCTGCGACATTCCGGCTAGTAGCGCAGTGCCTCAACCAACTGCGCCACGTGAATTGTAGGAGACAGTGAAATGAAATACGCCACAACGACCATTTCTTTCTCCGACCTCTCCAGCTCATCACATACAGTAATACCATCACGGAGCAGCAACCTATGCAGTAAAAGAAGCTTCATCAAATCGCGCATCAATCAATCGAACCCACACAAACAGTGGCAATAACATACTATCATTTCGATAGTCATGTAAGTTGTAATGGGATGCCGATTTTAGGCGCGTTCGCAGGATTGCGAAGAGCGACTATGAGCGTCGTCACGTCTGTCCGTCCATCCGCATGAAACAATTTCGTTCCCACTAGACGGGTTTTCATGATATTTGATATTTGAGGGTTTTTTCTAAACTCTGTCGAGATAATTCAGGTTTCATTACAATCTGTCAAGCATATCTGGTACTATACATTTATACAATTGTGACAATATCTCGTTAATTTCTTCTCAGAATGAGAAATGTTCCAGACAAAAGTTGTACAGAAAATCAAAACACATTTTATGTTCAATAACTTTTTTCCCCCGAAAATCGTGCAGTTTATTAGATAATGTGGACAAATCCGGTAGTGCCAGAAAACCCGCATATGATAATATAATAAGGCGCATGCGCTTTGCATGCTGAATAATTAAGTCTATATAGACCCACGCTCAGAATATATAATAATTTTTATGTCCATACGGCAAAAATGGTTAAATAAACGCGTCTCAGTACAATGCCTGTCTTGTGAAGCCTATCATCCACTCTGTTGGTACAGGTTTCATTTATTTCTGTGTAATTATCCATTATTCAATCTCGTGTTTATAGACCTAGGACATATCGCTGAAGGCGGAATCCGCCCATAGAATCAACGTCAACAATCCGTATTGAATGATGTTATCCATCACGTTTTACAGCATGTACTGGCAATGTCCTTCAGATTTCAAATATTCTTGACACCCGGTGAACCAGGTATTGTGAATAGTGTTTGAAGCCCTTGTCTACAGCCCGCCAATGCTGCGCACTTGATTTCTTTATGTTTGTACTTGGTGTGCAGATTGTTCTCAAATGCGCTGTCTTTTAAATTCCCCGCCTATACGAGCAATAGTCACGTGTCGTCAGATCGGACGAAAAAGCCGGACACTTCGGTCCTCCGAAGCAATGTGTAGGCGGCCAATGAAATACTGCCTTGTATGGGCAGTTGCACCGTCTTGCTGGAAGAACCCGTATTCCTTGCTGCATCATGTAAATTCTGTAGAAATTGTGTCAGAATTTGTCCAATGTGTCCTTCTGAATTTATTATAGCCCAAAAGGCATGGGCCTAAACATTCTTGTCGCAAAGATGGCGCTCCAGACCGTAACTTAACGTCATGTAACTGCACCTGCATTATCAGGGCGGGACTCTGTACCAACCTGTAATTTTTGTGTAAATTATAATGGTTTGTTTTAATTACGTAAAGGCACGCGATGGAGCAATTGTTTGAGGCTCTGTGCTACAAGTCGGGAGGTCTCGGGTTCGATTCCCGAAAGGGAAGTTTGGATTTTTCCATTCACGTAATCCTTCCGGCTGCACTATGACCCTGGGGTCGACAGATCCCCTAACAGAAATGAGTAACAAGGATATCTCCTGCTGGGCGAAGGCGGCCGGTACGTACGGCTGACAACCTTGCCATCTTCACGTGCTAATTGTCTAGAAATTCTGGGAGCCTGAACCTCCTGGATCCCCAAATGCCTCACAAGGCCTCTAATGGAAGTTTTTTTAAATTACGTGGCCATTTAAGAAAGCCATGCCTCATCTATAATGATTTGGTCACCACCTCACACTGCTCTAGACTTATATAATTCAAAACTAAGTAGTTTTGTGGTTCCAGGTGCAAATCAGTTTGAAATAGCGGTTTCCTGTAATAACAGTTTTAAGTATTTCGTGGAGGTACTTTTAATCGCGCTCCAGTATCAACTAACATTTCTTCTGAAAGAAAACGTTGCGTTCACTGTGCTTGTTATTTTAAAAGGGCTCCTTTTTTCGACATTTGTCCAAGAGTTGCTGATAAAGAAGAACTGAAGCACCAGGAAACCGTCTTACGAATTTGCTACGAAATTGAAATGGGCTGTCTTCCTTATATAGGTTTCTACAATAAAAATACTTTGTACTACACTGTAGTGCATATTCACAAAATAATTTGTCATAATAAAAACTCTCTGTGTCGTGTAGCACTGTAAATTTACACACCGCCACAGATAATTCACGTCTGTAAGATACAGCACATGAAGCTGGAATGTGTGCATAAGACGTCAGATGAAGGAATGTACCGTACACGCTGCGACATAATAATCATGCTGTGCCCAATCAGGTTGCTTGGTGTGTAGGTTGGGCGATCAAAGTGATGAATTTTCTCTACATGAGGGATGACGGACATACGTATTTAGCATCTGGAAGACTGCCTTGCAAAGAATTATGTTTAACTCACTGCAAGAAAATGGGTAATAATTGTGGTCAAACATTAGATTATAAAAAAATTTAAATTGTACAGGAAGAGATATATACATTCCTACATCAATTTATTTTGAATTTTTCTGAGCCTGTAAATATTTACACCTCTTTCTATATAATTTCCAGTGATACAGATTTAATAACACTACATTCATTTTAACCAAAGTGCAATAATAAATAAATTGTGAGAATGTCATAACTTCATAAAATTGAATTTTTTCTCTTACAGTTCCTGTCGCTTTAATGTTCTGTTTATCAGCCTACTTATTTGATGCCGATGCACTTTTATTACTTACATCACAGCAAGCTTCATAAGCAATATAACTTCCCAAGCAGCCATCAAGTGGAATTTATACTTGAGTAGAAATTAAATTATTTTATAAGAGGATATACACTTTTCTCTAAAACCCAGTCCTTCTGTTCATTTTAATCAAATACACACAACAAACTGTTCATTCGTGCTAGAAATATTGTCAATCTCTATCGTATGTAACATGACTAGGATTTAGGAACATATTTAAAACAAATACGTGGAAGACAGGAGCTGAAGAAGAAAGCTTATCATTTGCATTTATGGGTTACATTTAAGACAAAATCTTTTCCTGAACATGGCTGCAAAATATACTGATGCTTGTGCATCGTGGTACACTAAACTCAGAAATGTAAACGAGAAGTGAAATTTCACGGAACAGTGGAGGAGCTGTGGGCTGTAAACCACTGCCGGAAAGCGCCATCGTGCGACCCATAACCAGCAACACTGAAATCCTTATGTCATGTCATGTTCAGCGACCGTTACTGACGATCTGTCACGAAGCACCCAATAAAACCGTAAGGCTGTACGGTCAACGTGCGATCCAGAATCCTCTCCCAGGGGCTCACTCTTGTATATTCGTATTAGTAACGATGTTATGGTGTCCGCGGCTTAGAAGATAAGCAGTTGGCCAGGGTAATTCCCTGGAAGCGAGATATAAGTTTCGATAGATACGATGGAGTAGAAGGGTCTGCATCACAAACGCGACTGCTCATAACTGGGCACAGATGAGAAGCAGACTAGTGAACTAAAATCAATCACACAAAACCTCAGCCATCTAGCGCTGAAAGGTAAGATATATGTCAATAACGAAAGATGTCGAAAAAAGGCCTTGGATTGACTCGATGTATTGTACAGGAATTTTTCTGGAGGGAATGAGGAGGAATAACGGAAAAGGCCTCATCCAGATAGCAGGTTTCTGGGCAGAACTTGAAGACAGGACTGCTCGACTACAGAAAGACGTGCTACCAACTGTACCGCCAAGTTCTGTTTGTACAAACAGTTGTGTAAGGCTCCATGCATATATGCAAATTTCACTTAAAATATGCTTCGATATGGTGAATGTTAAACGAGACACAAAAATGATTTGTGTTTTGTGTAGTCCGATACACATCACGACAAAAACAGTTAACTTTCCCTCAACAAACAAATGTGATGCAAAGTAGTAACGAAAGTAAATAAATCATGCACCACCAACAAATGCACTATTCTATAATTCATGCTTACAATCTTCTACATAGCTCCTATGTGCTTCGGTTCTCTTATTTCGTCATCTTCAAGCAGCTGACACCAAAACATAACAGCCGAAATATATTGCAGCTGTGTAAAAGACTACGCACAAATTAAAGAACAGTGCATTTGTTGGTGTTACATGCGTTATTTACTTCAGCATAATGCACGGAAGAAACAAATTAAAAGCAGTAAATAACGTACATGTGGAATACACATATTCCGCTTGAATGCACCTTGCGTTCATTCTTCTGTTTAATTATCCGTATAAAAAGCACCCGTGAGACTAAAATTTGAGAACTATACGTAACATAGGACTAAAAGGAGATCGATCCAGCTGGCCGCGCTGTCTAAGACGTTGGCTTGCAGCCGCTTGATTTCTGGAATAGCGAGTTCGAATCCCGCCCGTGGCATGGATGCTCGTCCCTTGCGTTTGTTGTGTATTGTGTAGGTAGCGGCCTCTGCGACCTGCTGATTATTCGTTCAGAGGAGTCGTACCGAGTTTGTGTGTGTGTGTCTAATCGCGTGTGATCTAGAAACCTCAAAATGAGGCTGCCTAGGCCCGAGTTGGGTTGTTGTGTCACAAAAAAAAAATATATAACAAGTTATGGGGCAGCAGTCTGTGTATCACGTTTAATCTTGCATGATAGTGGTCTATCCCTCTAAGGAGACCAAGACTCCTTGTGAGTTGCAGTGCCGATCATGATTATGCTGATAATGGCGGTATATCTTTCCATAATAATTTTAAAATTTTCTAAGACGAAATCAACAACCGTCATTTAACATCAAAATGAAAGCACAGTTGGAAAGAGGTGTGTTACATCCAAAATCACTCACATGTAATTTATTAAAATCAGCATTCCGATCAACAGCAACTTCATTGACTGTGCTCCCACTGCGGTAGAGGAAAGTGAATAAGGGCTGTTCAGTACCGTAGCTTCCAACAGATACTGGAGGCCGCTTCTTCGTTGTATCTAAATTATTCATTGCGATTCTCAGTATTCTCTTGAATAGTTGTCTGAAGTTTCTCTACATTCGAACACAAATAATTCTAAAACTACAAAAAACAACATGTTACGACAGTGTACACATGGCCTCGGACTTGGACAGATCTACTGAAAATACCTACGCAGTAGAAAATAGATATAAGAGCTGGAATGCGCGTAGTCTCTGCAGGTCGGGTCATCGAGGATAGTTTCAAGGGAAGGAGCAAAGTATAGGTTGCATTTAGTGGCAGTACAAGTGGTCAGATGTGACAATGAAGGCCATGAACCAGCAAAATATTATACTTTTCTGTATTAAAAAAAATTAAAATCATCAATAAGGGTCATTATTTTTTTAAGTCACAAAATCAAATCAGCATTTCGGACGGTAGAAACTGTAGGTGACAGGATGTGGTATATTGTCCTAGTCTCGAAGGAGAGTTTCTGTTAGAGATTACAGCACATATTCGACCACTTCCTTAAGCACCTTGTGAAAATCCTTACAAGAGAGTGTAACGCACAACTCAGCAGAGAAAATACTTTCAAGCAGACAATTGGGAATGAGGGTTTACACGAAAATGGCAATAAAAATGATGTTACATAGCGAAATTTGTCACCAAAAAATCTACTTGCTAAGCAGGTTTTCCCTCATCAGAACATTCACAAGCAAAGTTGGCCTCTCCTAATGAAAGTACAATCAGATTGATAGCTTATTGAAAGACAGAAGACGGTATTGAAGCACACTTGATATCCGATCTTTCGAGGGAGGTGCCTGAGACACTGATTACTATCTGCTGAGAGCATAAATTACGGACAGACTCCCGGCAAGTACACGAGCAACACAGAAATATGATATGAAGAGATTCAATCTCAAGAAGCTAAAAGAGGCAGAAGTCAGAGAAGAGTATCAGCTGTAAATCTCAAAGGTTTGCGGCGTCGGAGAACTGAGGTGATAGTGGGGACAAAATTAGGGCTGGGAGAAGTATTAGAGCGAACATCAAAATCTCAGCTCAAGAAAGTCTAAATCAGCATATACCGTGGTTTGATGAAGAATGTTTCAAACTTTTAATTCAAAGAAAGCAGGTTTAAATTCAGTAGTTACGTGATTTAAGTCAAAATAACGCAGATAATCTGAACAATACAAGACATTAAACTAGTAGATATTTCAAAAAACGAGGGAATATTTGGAAGGTAACATCAATGAAGTTGATCAAGAACAAGAATACTTGACTTGCACAGCGGCATAAATAAATTTAATATGGGTTACCAGCCTAAAACTAACTGAATATGGGTGATCTATTGGCAGATTTCCACAGTAATTTCAGTATGTCGAACAATAATTCCGTCAGTTATTCAATGCAAATGGAGTTAATTGCGTTAGGCAGACTTAAATACATACTGCGGAGCTGCTAGGAACCGACCCTACTTCCTTTAACATTGCGATGGCGCTTGAAGAGTTGAAGACATAGAAGTCACAAGTTACTGATCAAATTCCAGCAGAATTAATTCGAGAAAAAATGGTAGGATAGTAAGTTCTGAGACCCATAAGTTTATTAACTTTATTTCGAATTAAAAAAGCTGTTTCAACAGTGTAAGGAATGTATCACTGTACCCCTTTACAAGGGCGATAGGACAAACTTAAAATTATCGAGGCATATCACAGTTATGGAGCAAGTACAAAATGTTATCCAGCTTTTTTCTGTCAAGGTTACTCCGTACGCAGAAGAGGACTTCGACGTAACAGATCAACTAATGATCATACACTCTGCATTTGCCAAATACTCGAAGAGAAATGGCAATAAAATTGGGTAGTATGTCAGCCATTCACAGACCAAAAGAACGCCTATAATTCAGTTAGCAGGGATATTTCATATAACATTTTTAATGAATTCCTTTTTTTTTTACCGTGGCGCAACAGCCCCAGTGGGCCAAGCCCTCCTTATTGTCGAGGATTCACGATCACACTCAGACACAACACAGCCTGTAGGACTCCTCTGGACGGGTGACCAGCCCGACGCAGTGACCTCTACCCCACAACACACAACAGTCACAAGAGACAACCATGCACTCGGCGGGATTCGAACCCACAATCTCAGCAGGTGAGCGGCCGCAGACCTACGCCTTAGACCGCGCGGCCACTGGGATAGGCTAACGAATTCCTTAAACGCATAAAATTTTAGGTTGATTGCAGGTAAAATGTGTTAAATTAAACCTCTAAGCAAACACTTGTCTGGTACAGTTCCTGTTCAAACTGGTCTGCAACAGCAGATCCCTTTATCCCCATTGATTTTTAACTTTGGTTTAGAGTATGTCATTAGAAAGGGCGAAGTAAACCAAAAAGAACCGAAACTGATTGGAACACACCCGATTCTGTCTACGCTGATGATGTTAATGAATGGGCGGAAACATAAATATTACGAACAATGCAGTCGACAGCAAGGTAAGGGGCTTATCTAAAAGTAAATGCTCAGTACACATTCATGTCCCATGAACACAAAGCAGGACAAAATCACAGCTTAAAGATAAATTTTTAATCCTTTTAAGGTGTGGCAAAGTTCAAATACTTGAGATTTACACTAAAAAATCACAGCCTTTTTTTTTTTGCATGAAGAAATTAACAGCAGAGTAGATTTTGGGAATTTTGTCACGCGGCGTGTGCCTGCTCCACGACAACGAGCTGCCCCATTCCGCCCACGTCACCAATGCGCTTCTGAAAAAATTCAATTCAATACTGGACCATCCGCCGTACCGTCCGGAACTCGCGCCCAGCGACTTCCACTTGTTTCTTCACCTAAAGAAACATCTCATTGGGAAAAAGTTCGACGACGATGATGAGGTGCAAGAAGAAGTCATAACGTGTTTCAAAGGACAGGCGGCAGACTTCTATGACTCGGAGATACAGAAGCTGGTTCCAAGACTTAATAAACGTTTCGACAATGCCGGCGACTGTATTGAAAAATAAAGTTATGTACAGGCAATTCATTCACAGTGTCGGTTTTGTAAATTAAAAAAAGATGTACATGTTTAAGACCTTTGTATCTTTACTTTCCGGACACGCCTCGTATCATTCTGTCCAGAATCTTTTGTCTCCGTATTAGCCGTACAATAATATATGAACTACAACGTACAAAAATACAATTTTTCCTGCTTTTTTTTTACGGATGTGAAGCTGGACCTTTCTACGTTAAAGGAAGAGCGCAGGCTGAGGGTGTTCGAAAGTAAGGTGCTGAGGAAGATATCTGGGCCAAAGAGAACAACAGCATAGTGGGAAAAACTAAAATGAGGAGTTTCACGATATGTTATCCTTACCAGATATTGTTCGGGCGAGCAAAGCAAAGAGGGCGGGATGGGAGGGATACGTGGAACGTCTGGGGAAGAATAGGAATGCATACCGCGTTTTGGTTGGGAAACCCGAAGGAAAGATATCACTCGGAAGACCTGGACTTAGAGTGGAAGATAATATTAAAATGGATTAATTTTCTGAGCACAAGAACACGTGATAATAAAACTTCACGTTCTGTAAAATGCAAGGAATATCTTCACTGGCCAAAGAACTGTTAGTTTCTCATAGAAGATTCGGCTTCAAGGAGTTGGTCAGTATTTCAGATTCTGACAAAAACACAACGCATCTTCAGCCAATTATGAACCTGCAGTATTTCCGAGGAATTGCAATTCTCCTCTGATACATGATTCTATTTAGCTTGGTTGAAATTTAAGAAAGTTTAGGAAAACCCTGTCACCGCCATCTTCAAATTTTCTCTGAAGAAACAAGCAGGTGTTTCCTCTGCAACGTCAGTAAATATCTACCAAACCACACAACTTGTATCTCATAAGAAAGCAAGTGGATTTCATCTTCACTGTCCTAAGAATTACGACACCGTTTAGACCCAAACGTTTTCGGGTTCTTAGAATGAAGGCTGGTCACGTTGTGGGTTGTACACTGTGTAGTGTTGTAGGTTGATATGAAAGGAACATGCAGCCTCCATCTGCTATTTTCTACTACCCGAAGATGACAGCAGCAGACTCCTCCAAACGGTACATATGTACCAAATTATACGGAATTACCTAACAGAAATCGTTATCGCATGAGACATGGGCGAAATAAAGCAGATACGTGAGTGAAAGTAATAGAATTGCAACTGGATTTTTCTGCACTTGACATCTTATGATAGATCACTACCTCGCCACGGAGACGAAGCTCTCTCTCATATGTACACATAAAAGGTGGGATTCCTTGCGCACGTCTTTAGTCTTTTCTTCCTGCTTGAAAGGATTCCTTTAGTAAACACAATCCTGGCAGCCACTTCCATACCATTATCGGATCTGCACTGCAAGTAGTAAAGGTATACTCCAGAGAACACGCCCACAGAAAGAGATCATCTTTTCACCTTCGTTGCCTTAGTAAGAGACGCTTCTAAAATATTAAAATCGCTTAAAAATTTATTTCAGGCTACTATGTAGTTACCTTAGGGTGTGTCTTAAAAACAGCAATCCATACATAAACATTTCAAGGCACTGTCTATGTTAGAATGCCACACCACTAAGGTATACGCCAGAACTTCTGGTAACGAACAGAAAGAATATGGTCTTAGTATTCGGTGTAAGACAGGACAATATGAAAATCGTGTTTTGAACGAATATCGGAGTGATTACGGATATTTCCTCTCTGAACCAAACCGCAGCTGTGAAAATCCGTCTAGAAGAAACAACATGAAACTTTTTTCCCCAACAGATTCTTTCCAAAAGATTGAAAGCTCAACAGATAGGTTCCTCCAGATCAATAGTAGTGACTACACGAAGAGACCGAACACCTAACCAAAAAAGAAAGAAAAAGTTTGGTGCTCCTAATTAGTACGTAGTAGCAAGTTCCCGGAAATCGCCGGTATAATTTACAGGATTGCTGTATGATGGAAGAAATGTAGATGGACATCTTTCGTCACCTTAGGGATGCGGTCAGAAGGAAACGCCCCGAAAAATGGAGAACCAACAGTTGGTTTCCCCTTCACGATAACGCCCCAGCACACCGTGCGGTTTTGGGAAAGGATTTCTTGGCAAATAACAATGTGGCAACACTGCAACAACCCCCCTATTCTCCTGACCTGGCATCAGCTGATTTTTAGCTGTTCCCTCGTCTGAAATCAGCTCTGAATGGAGGGCGCTTTTGTGATGCTGCTGACATCAGTAATAATGCGACGGAAGAGCTGAAAAGGCTTTCAACAAATGGCTTCTAGGAACGTTTCCAACTCCTTTACAGTCGCTGGCACAAGTGCACAGTTGCACAAAGGGAAATGTATCTTAAATGATGGTATTTTTTTGTATTTCTCAGACATAAATTGATCCCGGGAACATTTTGAAGCTACCACGCATATGATGCTAAAAGTATAGCTTAAATTGGTGAAAGCATGTGAAAAGAATAGATAATGTACGAACTACTGAGACCACTGCTATTTAACTCAAGAAAGGAGATGGGTGAGAAAAATTTGTGAATCTGTAATCTTGGCCTTTGAATCTACCCTTGGTTTGGAGTAGGAACAGTAAGAAAATGGATGCCTAGGATTCCAACTTGATCAAAATCGGCTACAAGACAGTAGGTATGTGGCTGTGCGTCCCGGCCAAGTGACTGAAAAATAACAACAACAATTAACCAAATTTACACATTCAATCGTTCGCTACTACTATTTCGTTCTTCTGGTATATAAAGCAGCGTCATATCCCAGAAGGATGAATTCCTCAAGAAATTTCCTTCCTCCACATATGACAACAGAAACAGATTCAGTTTCAGAAGGTTGTTTGGAAAAACATGGACGATGTGCAACGTTAGAAACAGGGCTAATGTGGGTGCTCTACGCAGGCTAATAATATGACGCCCGTCAAGCCGAGAAAACTTTTTCGGCCTAGGACAAGACTGGCGAAATTTTTAGATCACGTGACCATACTGCAGATAGTTTTCGGAGAAACTTCCGCGTGTGGAAACCTGAGGTGACCAGCACCATATTTTCGGTTATTCCAGTGATGTCTTAACGCTCTTTATATGTTGGTGTCCCGGGCAGCTGCCCGACTTGTCCACCCTTTAGTTTGTTCTTGTTTCGTAACACACCACGGTTTACAAAAACTTGGTTTACTCTCTTGTTAATTTTATACAGAGGTAAGTTTGTTATTTGAATTAATAAACTTTTCCCATGCAAGTTTTCACTTTTAGTGAGAAGCAAGTAACATATTCTTCCTGCTTGTAGAACTGAAGGGCTGCATTCGATTTACTTCGTTCCTCCCTTTATGTCCCTACTCAACTGTAACCAAAAAGGAATGCCACTTCTCTACAGCAAACCCAGTTGCTAAGCAACGGAGCAAGTCACTTCTTTCTCTCTTTATTTTTATAGTTGTTTTCCAACTTCGTCTAATTTTTCTACTCCCATTCAGGACTTCCCGCTCTTATGACCCTTCTATACAGCAGTTCAGAACACCCGTCTTCACACAGGATTTCCTAGCTAATTCTCTTCCAACAAATGAGAACACATAACCGCACAATTTCAGTTCAAATTACCAGCTGAAAACCTTTCCATGTTCTCAATATGTTTTCGTCACAGTACGAACGAATAGGCCATTTCAATGTAAATCAATTTCGGGTTAATTGTCACTTCTATGTGTTACAGAACGTATATGAAACTGCGTGTAAGTAGTCATAAATAGGTAATTCCTGAACTACGGAAGTACCAAATGTGATTAGCACTGAAAGGACAGACACTTGTTCGGTCCCAAACACATGCACATACGCACAGACTGATAAAGCTGAGACGAGAAATATTTGCAGCAATAAAAATTACTATTGAATTTGGAGCACTAGGTCTTTTAAGAAGACAATTTGTGTCCACGTGTAATAATGTTCGTTAAAATACCTAAATGCAACAACAATCCCATTATGTATAATAATACCCATATGCGCAACTCTTATGTATTGTCAACGCGGAAAAAAAACTGTCAATCGCATCACAGGTTTCAAGTCTGTCATCGTCCCTACTTAACACTTCACTGACGCTTGCTTACCCGATACAACACTCCACTGTCAACCACATCAATATCTTCCAAATTTTATCGTGATTTTTAATGGCTCCTTGAAGCTTACTTACTCCATGGTGCTTCTTGAGAAGCTAACTGGTTTGCAGCTAGTCACGAAATTCCCCGCATTTCACGGAACCCGAAGGTTCATTACCGCACTCACAAGCGTCCGCCACCTGTCTCTATCCTGGGCCAACCCAATC
>Ga0123357_10007779_pt1 | contig 13309 bp, 12 predicted proteins | sample TergutEmb28metaG_FD_89873 | JGI IMG/M metagenome (GOLD analysis project Ga0123357, IMG submission 89873) | Embiratermes neotenicus P4 segment gut microbial communities from Petit-Saut dam, French Guiana - Emb289 P4 | ecosystem: Host-associated > Arthropoda: Insects > Digestive system > Gut ...
TTAGAAAGGAATGAAACTTTTCACTGCTATGCAGGAGGGTTGTGGCTACAAGGACACACAACGTACGCATCGCTACGTTGTTCTGTTGGCAAAATATTTCACTGTGTGCATTACTTATCAGCCACTCCTCGTATATAGAACTTTAAAGCCGTTAAATATAAAATGTTGGGTTTTAGGGAAAGGGTTTGAAATAAATGTAGGAGCATAAAATATCGATAAAATTATTTGTGTCTAACTGCCAGCTCATATGCTGTGTAAGGTAACATCATCTAAATGGAGGTGGTTGTGTTGTGTCTGTTGGTCTCACATGTGCAAGACTACTCTGATTGCAAAACATTAAACATGGACCTTAAAGTATGAACTTGCTGATTGTTGTATTATCTCATTTGGGTGATTCACCGGCGTCTGAATTTTACGTTCCGACGTTTCGGAACACTGTCAATTCCATCTTCATAGGTGGTGTAAGTAGGAAGAATAATCGGGACGAGATTGTTCGGCTATTTATACAGGTAACGTTTCGTCTAAAAATTGCCTGAGCCAATCGGAAGGAGGGGGGAACGGGGAGAGGGCGGTGTCCGAGTAGAGGAACGGGATGTGAGGGGCAAAGACCCCAAGTGGAGACCTGTAGTATGTGAGGGATAAATGGTCCCTTGTCGGAGCGAGAAGGGGGAGTCTTAATGTCAGGCCTGGCATTAAGAAAATCCTGGGAACCCCTTTTGCACATGCTTAAAGAAATGCGACAGCCTCCTGAAACATAACGGTTCATCACTACCATCCCTTATTAGTAATTTGTTCGCGAGTTTCGCCTATTTCGAGAAAAAAAGAAACAGTTTTGCCGAAACTTCGATAACAAATTACAAATATCATGGCACAATAATCCCAGCAGACTGTTATGTACATCTGCACTGTACTGACACTAAGTCGGCTGAATTCTCAGTTAAGATTGTTTTCCCGTCCAGGCAATGAAGGCGTAAGGGGAGTAGTACAGGTATGGCTCCTTTCATTCTTAACCTCGGAATTTGTAATGTGAAGTTCGTAATTGTGTATTTTCGGTTGCAGTTTGCAGAAACTTATATTACGAACTTCCTTTGTTATAAATATTATTTCTTTTGACGTTCAGGACAACGTGCATCGTGATAAATTCTTATAATAAAACCAACTGAAATACTACTCACCAATTGGCAGAAGGAATCATGGTAGACCTTTGAAGAGACTTCTGGATACGTGAGACCGGAACGGGTCAACAAGTGGACCAACTCCATGAAATATATACGGTGATGATGAATAAAACCAACTAGATGCATCAATTTCTCAAATTTGCTTTTGGAATAAAACTCTACATGTTTCGTACAGTTCCTCTGTCCATCATCAGGAGTTTTTCACTGTACGCACAGCAATGGTATATGTCATAGAGGTTTGTTGACAGCTTGCGAGCAGGATCAGGAAGGAATGTCGTGATCATGCTCGCAAGCTGTATGACATATACCATTGCTGTGTGTACAGTGAAAAACTCCTGATGATGAACAGAGGAACTGTCCGAAACATGTGGAGTTTTATTCCAAAAATAAATTTGAGTAATTGGTGCATCTAGTTGGTTTTATTATAACAAAATATTAATTCATTTGTTGTTTTGTAGCGAAAGATAATTTCGCCTTAGTTTCATGCGCCTTCTATGATGAAAGCAGTCAGTGTCACCTGTCAATCAGCCTGAAGTTGCGCAGTGAAGTCTGTATCAACATGCGTCCTGCTGCTTACGATATTTATCATGGTATCTTAGACGGGACATCGATAAACTCATCTCTCACAACGCTTCGATTTACGGAATAGGCTGACGACAAAGACACAGTCTATGCGGGATTCGAACCTTAAAACCCAGTAGTTTAGAATAACTAAAACGTTCGTTCGGTCAGAATTTCGTTGACTAAATTCGTTCACACGTTTTGAGATTCTTTTAATTTCATATCCAAAGACACATAAGCAAGTACTTTCTAAAATTAAAACTGAAAATAATGAGCATAGGCAGGCGGGAGGAGAAAAGAAACATTTACAAACTTTGAGCATTAAAATTTCCGTCTTACGGACAACACCAACAACTTGGCCCAGCCTACACTCTCCCCCTTAGTTCTTATGCAAATTGCAGCGCTACTAACTTATCCTTAAATGTTGCCACCACCGAATTAACTATCTACCGTAATTATCCCTGTGTTTCAAAATCACGATTTTAATGATCTTACTTTGCATATAAATGCATAATTTTGTCCCTGTGTGAAACTGTATAATTACTTAAGAAGCGTTTCAATTGTTTTTACATATTTCCTTCTCTTCTCCTGCAGTTTATACATTTAGAGTTCCTTCCTTATCTCTGTCGATTGTATCTGGATCATAATGCAGACGTTCTATTTCTAAATGACCAGACTATCTCAACGCCTTCAGCTACTCATAAAGACATGACAGTCTCACGTTCTTTAATGAAACTCCCATCTTTACCTTTATTTGATTAAGTCATATGGCTTAATTTCGACGCTGCCGACAGAACTCAATTTCATCCGTAAGACGCTTTGCAGAATTTAAAAAAAGAGAAGTAAGCTAGTCTCTTTATCTATAGTCTGCAGGTTGCCACTTGCCGTTTATCGACAAGTGAAAATTCCTAATGACGTCACCATCAACCACTCAGCGCCTTACACGGGGCTTTGGATTCGACGGATTGTTTGGAACGAAAAGCGGACCAGAGTGAGGCGTTTGGCTGAGGACGCTATCCAGTGGCGGCTAATGTGAACACTCTAATGAACCTTCGGGCTTCATACGAGAAGAGGGTTTTATTGAATACTTGAACGGGTATTTGCTACTCAAGAATAACTATGCTCCATATGTCACCAATCGATTGAGCGTAGCCTTGTACATTGCGGTACGCCGTCGTAATACTAAAGAGGGACACGCAATGCATAAGATTTTATCGCGATACCAAGAAATAAAGTAGAGAGTTTTGGACCGAAGGTACTGTTTGGCATTTCAGGATTCGGGACTTCCGGGATGTGACTACGCATCGTCGGGTAGTTAGTTTCCTTTGCTTCGAAGGATAGTAGTGTCTTAATCTGCAGGGGGTCAAATACTTCAAGATAAAAAGAAGTGTTTTACGTTTGAAGAGGAAGGCACCACTTTTCTTCGAATCCTCGAGACATTCTCGCCCACGCACCACACTATCTGAGCCACCAACCGTACGTATGTCACTAACTCAGATTCTCACTTTTGAGATATTTGCTTGGGATTTCTCAATGGTTTTATTTTAAATAAATGAGATGGGCGAGACATGTGGCACGTAAGGAAGAGAGAATAAGTTTATACACGGTTTTGGTGGAGTCGGTTCAGCGAGTCGCTATAGGCTGGACGGCCCGGGAATTGAATCCCGATGGGGCGAGATTTTCCATTCCCGTCCAGACTGGGTCTGTGTCCCACTCGGGCTCCTGTAGAATTGGTAACTCGTTTCTTTCCAGGGGGTAAATAGCCCGGAGCGTGGCCCAAACCACCCGTCCACATCTGGTTTGCTGAGGTTAAATAAAGAGTAGAGCTATACATGTACTCTACCTTTGAGCCTTCGTGGACTGTTCTAAGGTGAAACATTTAGCTAGAATTGAAGGAAACAGAACACTTGGAAAACGTAGGCGTAGATGGAGTATCATATTAAAATGAGACTTTAAGAAACAGGATGGAAGCGGCAAGAACTGGATTTGTCTGGCCCAAAATATGGACGGGTGTCCGAATCTTGTGAATGCGGTAATGAACATTCGGGTTCTATAAAATACGGGGAATTTCTTGACTAGCTGAGAACCTGTTAACTTTGCAGGAAGTATTCTGCACCATGGAGTTAGTTATATTTAAAATTTTCTAAACTACGAACTATTTCATTTTGCGCTAGTTTTCGTCTCTCTTGCGTAATATAGAACTTTCACGGTAACCAAATTCAATAAAATATTATCGGGCTAGCAGCGGCGAGTGCTAGCCCGATAATATTTTATTGAGCTTATCTTTCTTCTTTGTGGTTTTCAGAACACGATATATTTCTTTTTTTGTCAAATGGTGTCCCAGAACTTCGTGTACCACAGTTGTGTTTAAATTTCGGGCGCCAATTTGCTGTCGTAATTTGACGTTCAGGTGACTGTGTATCGTGATAAATTCTTATAATAAAACAAACTAGATGCACTGATTTCTCAAATGTGTTTTTGGAATAAAGTTCTCATTTTTCAGACAGTTCCTCTGTCCATCATCAGGAGTTTTTTTTTTTTCACTGTACACACAGCAATGGTATATGTCATACAGGTTTGCTGACAGCTTGCGAGAAGGCTGTCAGCAAACCTGTATGTACTTCTGTATGTACAGTGAAAAACTCCTGACGATGAACAGAGGAACTGTCCGAAACATGTAGAGTTTTATTGTAAAACTAAAATGGCGCCACTGTTTGCAAGTTAACGGTGTTCACCCAATCCAAGAAAAAAAAGCAAGGAATCAGTATGAAGTGAATTTTTTCTTATAATATAATAAAACCAACTAGATGCACTAATTTATCAAATTTATTTTTTGAATAAAATTCTACATGTGTCGGACAGTTCCTCTATCCATCATCAGGAGTTTTTCACTGTACACACAGCAATGGTATATGTCATACAGCTTGCGAGTAGGATCAGGACGTTCCGTCCTGATCCTGCTCGCAAGCTGTCAGCAAACCTGTTTGACATATACCATTCTTGTGTGTACAGTGAAAAACTCCTGATGATGGACAGAGGAACTGTCCGAAACCTGTAGAGTTTTATTCCAAAAATAAATTTGAAAAATTAGTGCATCTAGTTGGTTTTATTATAAGAATTGCTGTAGTAACTAAATTTTGCACCGTGGATCTTAATATTTTTTGGTCCCTTTTATGAACTTTACTTCCTGTCACCCGTCTGACACGTACAATTGTGAAGCAGTTATTAGATTTTGGGAAAAATTTGCTTTCCCGTGTCATACGAACCTTTAAAACGCACATAATGGAATTTACGTTTTTAAAACACTCATCGCTGTTTCTATTTGTGTGGTTATTTCTTACATTCGAGTATTATGATCTATTTAAAATATTTACATCGTGTGAAATTCTGTTTTTTTTTTTAACTAAACGGAAGTGATTCTGCAAGTAATCACTTTCATGGCAGAACGTGCAGGAACGCTCTATCGGCTATTCGTGTCTCAATAAGTAGTACCTTGAATGGTCTTCATTACCGCTGCTCGTTCTTGCGTGCAGCAATCGAAGGCTGTTGAATGTTTAGCTTCATATACATGACAATGTAGCAGCGAGGCAGCGCCTCATGTCCTGTATCAACCCACCGCCCACGCTCTGCCATTTCCGCGTATCAACGAGCAGTGATTTATAGCTGGGATAACGACGCGGCCCGGTAAGTGGGAGACGACGGTGGTTTGTGGACAGATACTGACAAAATTTATCTTCCCTCTTAATTACTTCAAAAACAGTGGTCACTATAGGTACCACGTGCTGAAAAGTTGAGTAATGAGACACTCCGAAATGTACCGGGGTGCTGATAAGTCCTTAGCCCGACCAGGAAGGAAACAAGCTCCGAAGCGTGTCAGGGACGCGCGCGATTTCAACAACATCGAGACGCGAACTGTCATCAAGTGTTTTTTTTTTCTGCAAGGCAAGGCGCCGAGGGAAATTCACGCCATTCTGACAGAAACATTAGCTTGTTTCGTTCCGGGTCGGGCTAAGGACTTATCAGCATTTGTGGGCTCCATTTCGTTCTTATAATACACAGCCCTTTTTTCATGAATCCAGTCAGTTGATGAGAGATTGTACGGTTTTTTAACCCATTGAAGTCTATAATGTTTTGGTAACATTTTCGTTAAAGTAGGAATTCAGGTTATTTGTGTTATGCGTTATTTGTATGCATAACGTGAATGCAATATAAATGAGGTTGGTGTTTCCTTTTGCCCATATTTTCACACATCTGATCTTGAAAGCCGCTGGATTAATTTTGACGAAATTCGGTATGAGCATACGCAACTGCGACCAATAGTAGTGTTCCTTATTAAATTTACGATGAAACAAAGAATTGTTGTAGAATTTTTGAAAACATTCAGCATTGGTTGAAGTAATTTTATTTTGTATAGTACGAAATAAGTTAGAGGCCACATCAGCTACTGTCTCGTAAAAAATTATACAAATCGGTTAGCCAGCATGCAAAAAACATGGGCCGTAGCTACTATATTGTCATCTGTGGCCCTTCCGCCTGCACCATATTTTTCCACATTATCTCATAAACCGCACAATTTTCGGAAAAGAAGTTACCACAAATAAAATGCCTGTTTTAATTTTCTCTCCAAATTTTTCTGGAATATTTCTCATTCTGAGAAGAACTGAGTGAGGTATTATCATAAATGTACAGAGGTCGTCATGTAAGGCGCCCGTCATATTTATCATATTTGAATGAAACTTGAATCTTCTCGACGTAACTTCGAAAAATTCTCAAATATCATATTTCTTAAAAACCCGTCCAGTGGGGGCCGAGTCGTCCCATGCGGACGTACGGATAGACAGACAGGCATGACGAAGCTAATAGTCACTTTTCACAATTTTGCGAACGCGCCTAAAAAAGCTTAAACTAGACTTGTGAAGTCTGGTAAGGAGATCGAACCTAAAAGCAGGCCGTCTTGCCTGTTACGTATAATGTTTTTTTTTTTATAAAGTGACAATTATAAAAATGGCCGAAGTGTAATTCTTAATTCTTATAATAAAACCAACTAGATGCATTAATTTCTCAAATTTATTTTGGAATAAAACTCTACACGTTTCTGTCCATCATCAGGAGTTGTTCACTTTACACACAGCTATGGTACGTATATGTCATACAGTTTTGCTGACAGCTGTCAGCAAACCTGTATGACATACACCATTGCTGTGTGTGCAGTGAAAAACTCCTGATGATGGACAGAGAAACTGTCCGAAACATGTAGAGTTTTATTCCAAAATAAATTTTAGAAATTAGTGCGTCTAGTTGGTTTTATTATGTGAATTTATCACGATGCACGGTCACCTGAACGTCAAAATGTGGCTCTTCAATTTTCGTTTTAAGTGGATGCGATAAATACTTAAAAATGTATTTCTTCTGAAGTATACAATAAATATATTAATAAATAATATTTATTTTAATGAAATGTGACATATTTAAAGCAGCAAGTTCGGTATAATGCAATGGGTACGGAGTACAAGTTGTGCTGCACTCTTTCTTGACAACTAAAATTAGCGCAAAATGCTTTTATACCATCGAAGTCTGATACCTTTTGGAATTAAAAATAATTCTGTTAACCCGCGCATTTAAATAATGTTGATTTATATCCAAAGAAAGATGCGATTTGGCCCTTACACTAACGTAATGAACTTTTGCCACTTTGTAACAGATTTGAATCGAAATCAAGCGGGCTTCCATTTTAATATTTTTTACTTTACTTTTATCATTAGCATTAAAGATTTCCTTCCTGGGAAGGCCTGAATTTTTAGCAACAGTTCTACGTTAAAACCTTTGTCCGCCAACTGAAATATTCAGATAGCCACCATGTGTGTATTTTTCACCTTAGGTTTATTGAATGTCTGTTCGTACCAAATTTCAGAAGACTAGCTGTGATGAGTTTTTAGTTATTGCCATCAGACTGACAGCTAAATACAGGTCCTATTCAGCTTTTGTATTTTTGTTCTACACTTTTAAAATAATTTTGTCAGAAAATATGCTTATTTTTCGAAGTTCTGTTACCGTTCATCATTTCGTAATCCTACATAATGTCACTTTCGCCTTTAGGAGATCGTCTGGATTGGCGTAGAGTTAATACTAAATTTGACCAAATTTCTTCCATATGTTCTACGGATGAAGTATTAGACAGACGGGTATACAGAGCAGGCCTGCAAGAGTTCATGTGCTGTCAATCATGTAAGAAGCCATGATGAAATGTCTAATTCATTGAGATTCTAATCTGCTACCTCGTCCTGAGGGTCCAAAATGCCTCTCGTTGTTATGTTATAAATTTACATTACTTAATTGTAGTAACTTAAAGCAATATACTGTTAGCTAGCGGGGACCGCGGTAGCACAGTGATTAAGGTGCTGTGATACAAATCGGAAGGTCGCTGGTTCGATCCCAGCTGGTGTCAGTGGATTTTTCGTTGATATAAAATTCTTCCGATCGCACTATGGCCCTGGGGTCGACTCAGTCTCTAACAGAAATGAGTACCAGGAGTATTTTCTGTGGGCAAAGGCGGCCGGTGCGTAAGGCTGTCAACCTACCACCATTCTGTGCCGTTGTCACGAAATCTGGGAACCTTAACTTCCTAAGGATCCTCTGGGCCTGTTCAGGCCTGTAATGGGACTACGTTAACTTTTACTCTTAGCTAGCAAACTAAGTCACGTCATGAAGCAGAGATTTTCTTGAGAAGCTGATGGTGCCTCACCATGTCAAGAAATTCCTCGCATATTTTGAAGTTCCATTACCGTGTTCACAGCACCCCGCCATTTGTGCATATCCTTAGCCGGATAAATCAGATTTACACCTCCCACGTTATTTCTTGAAGATCCATTTTAATATTATATTCCATCTATATTTACGTCTTTCAAGTGGCCCTTTTCTCTCAGTTTTCCCCATCAAAATCTTACATGCACTTCGTCTCTCCCTACACTTTGCTTTCCCCATCCATCTCATTTTTCTTGATTTTATCTTACGAATTTTAAATTACGAAACGTTTTCAGTAACTAAGTACCGTTTCGCTGTAAAAAATGGAGTTATATTACAGTATTCACAATTCGTATAAAATTTTATTGTTATCAGATTCTGCATTCTTCAAACTATTTTTCCACATATTCGCCGCTATTATTGAGACACTTATCCTAGCGGGGCACAAGTTTTTGTATACCCTCCTCATAGAATGCAGCCGCCTGCGATGTTAGCCACTACTGACAATGTCATATAGAGTCCTTGAAATCTGAGGAAAGTGCGGGGACAGATTGTGAAACGTCTGTCGTCACGCACTCTTTCGTTGACCTTACGAACCAAATCATCATTCACCAAAGATGGACGCCCACTTCGCGCCTCATCGTGCACGTTCTCTCGTCCTTCACTGAACATCCGAACCCATTTCCTAACAATGCCATCACTCATCGCGTTGTCACCATACACTTGACAGATCTGGGGTTGAATCTCATTTAGTAACGAATTTCTAGCGTTCAAAAACCGAATTACAGACCGTATTTCACAGTCGGCGGCCCCTTCAATTGTCTTAATCATGTTTAACACACAGGAACAAACATAAACATAACATGAATTTCACGAAATGGCGTCTGTGGCTTCTCAATTGATAGAGGAAGTCACTGCACATGCGCAAAGTGACAGTCTCGAGGATGCGCGAGAGATATGCGCAGGCGGTACTTACTTTCCGAATAACTTATGTAATATAGTCTAATTGGATGATAATGACTCTGGTTTTGATGAAAGAGTAGATCCAAGGCTACAAGTTATTTGCAGATTGCATAAAGTAAATTCAAAATGGCGAGACCATTTTGCATGTTTTATATGCGGAATATTTGGAAGAATCAGTGTGACATGTTACGTTGAATGCTGCAGTAAAATGTATTGACGTTTAATTCATGTTCTTGCCAAGACATATAGACCGCAATTTGCGTGAAGCTTAGATCTCTTTTGGCAGTTCCACGCAAAACATTTTACCGTTAATGGCCCGGTACATGCCATGAAATATAGATGACACTGAGATCTACAGCTTTGTCTGGAGCAAAGTTTTCCGTATGTTGTATATTTAACAAATTAAAGGCGAATGATTTATGACTCTGCAGTGAGATTATGACAGCGAAATTGTGCACGAGCTCCGATGAGCTGTACAAGAAACAAGAACGTTCCTTATTGGCATCTGTCCGTATACACTGTACTGGAACATTGTCTAACACTGCGGTGTTGATCATGAGCACGTATGGTCCTTAGTTCGCCGACACCATTCCGCGAACCACAGTTACGGAGCGGTGAATATATATGTTGAAATGTCCAAGCACAATGATCAAAATGTGTCCAAATTTCTTTAACATTAAGACATTTTGTATTCTTCACAAAACGTATTTACGACTTTCATAGGATTCTCACTACACGCAGCAGTTATTTCCCTAAGCACAACTAACCAGTTGGCTTCAACTTATCAACCAACGAATGCACATATAATTTCATATAAAACAACTTTAAAACACTTTGAAACACTTTAAAACACTCCGACATGTTTCGATCATGTCAGATCATCATCAGGGATCTTTGTTCCTAGCTAAAGTTGTATTACAGTGTTCACAATTCAATTCGTATTTGCAAACGAGGTGTTGTGGCAGCATATCATGTTGTGTTGTGGAGAAGTGGCTAGGTGTGCGTCGTACGACGCACACCTAGCCACTGAATTGTGAATACTGTAATATAACTTTAAGGAACAAAGCTCCCTGATGATGATCTGACAAGATCGAAACATGTCGGAGTGTTTTAAAGTGTTTTATATGAAATTATTTGTGCATTCGTTGGTTGATAAATTGAAATGATTCTACGAAAATGCACGGTGCTACAATAAGATTTATAACCAGTTGGCATTTGTGATAAAGAAGTTGTGAGCCTTTTTTTTCAGACGAAAATAAATTTTGTGCATAATCAAGACGAACTGCAGGCTTCAGAATGTTCAGTACGGTGTATAAATGGGTCGGACAGCTTGGGTTTTGCTTTCGGTTGGTTTCTGAAGTTGTAAGTAGAATGCGATTACCGAGCACTCATATTACTGCAAATCGCTGTGGGTAGCAAGTGCAGCGCATTGCTCGGGATACGTTGGGAGCAATGCTGCAAATGGGCGTGCTGCAATTCAAATTGAGGTGAAGTTACGGGAGGCGAACCGTGTTTAGCCATCCTCTTGAAGTTTAATTTAAAAGTTAGCCACATTATATGATACGTCGGAACTGGATTGGTCATGTTAGTAGAATGGATAGTAAAAGAAAAGTAACTCAAATATTTAAACAAATAATCCTCAGGGAAGTCGACTAAGAGAACGACCAAGAAACAAACGGTGGAACTGTGTACAGACAGGTATTAAGAAATGCAAAATTACGAATTGGAATCGAGGTGAATAAACAGAGCTGACTGGAAGAAGTTAATTAAGATGGGGAAGGATCGCCTTAGACTGACTATAGTGCCATCTAAGGATAAGAGGAAGAAGGAGGAGGAGAAGATGGAGAAGGTGGAGAAGGAGAAGAAGACAACGAAGACAAAATAGAAGAAGACGAAGAAGAAGAAAGAGGAGGAGGAAAAGGAGAAGAGGAAGCAGATGAAAAAGAAGACGACGACGAAGAAGAAGAGGAAGAAGACAAAGAATAAGGAGGAGAAGAAGAGGAAGAAGAAGACAACGAAGACAAAAAGAAGAAGACGAAGGAGAAGAGGAAGAAGAAGGAGGAGAAGAAGGTGAAGGAGAAGAGGAAGAAGAAGAAGTCAACTAAGACAAAATAGAAGAAGACAAAGAAGAAGGAACAGGAGGAGGAGAAGGAATAGGAGAAGGAGAAGAATATATAAAGAAGACGACGACGAAGCAGAAAATAAAACAAAGAAGAAGAAGGAGGAGGAGAAGAGGAAGACGAAGAAGACAAAGAAGGAGGAGAAGGAGGAGGAGAAGCTGAAGAAGAAGAGGAAGAAGAAGAAAGAGGAGGAGGAAGAGGAGGAAAAGGTGAAAGAGGAACGGAAGAAGAAGAAAACGAAGACAAAGAAGAAGACGAAGGAGGAGGAGGAGAAGAAGGAGAAGAAGACAATGAGGAAGACGAAAAAGAAGACTAAGGAGACGAAGAAGACGGAGGAGGAGGAGAAGGAAAACAGAAGAAACAGAAGACGACGACGAAGAAGGAAAAGAGGACGAAGAAGACAAAGAAGACGGAGGAGGAGAAGGAGAAAAAGGAGGATGAGGGAAAGAAGACATAATGCCATAAACGTTTTGAAAGTAATCACGAGTTGAAAGTATTTGGACAGATTAAAATTTTATTGACTCACATCTTAGGACGATTACTGGCAGTGATTGGGATATTGAACCGTAGATTGCGTTTCTGAATCTCATTCAGCGATGCCTGTCGGTGCTGCTATTTGCCATTCCTCTCTCAAGAGCGGTCTGAAGGTCCCAATCGATAGAGTGAACAGATTTCTTGTTATCCAGAGAGCAAGCAAACTTGGACTCTTACATTTGTTGCTGAGGTCAATAATCTTTGGTATACAGAGCCAGTATGACGTGAGAATTAACGCAGATTTCTATTCTAATTTCAAGCAATGCAAGCAGCTGTTTCCCAGCGAACCGTGCGCCATCATCCACAAAGCTTCCTTCAGTCCACAGTTATCGCCCATGCCATTTAAAGGACTGTCTTTCGCCTACATCTCACCGCAAAACCCAGATTCAATCCCAGGCCAGTCTATATGGGATTTGTGGTGGACAAAGTGACAATGGAACAGGTTTCTCTCTGAGTGCCTGTTTTTCCCTAGTTACTATCATGCCAACATTTCTCCATACTCATTCATTCACATGCCACCGACACCCTATGATCTTGGAAAGTGAGAGTGTCGTTGAGTAACCCAATCAAAAGAATAACCACACCGTTTTCTGGTGCAATTCGATGCCTGCTACAGAAAAAAAGGAAGGAAGGTGCAGCCGGTGAAGATAAGAAATTAATATATTTTTCATTTTTCGAATTTTTTTGCATTTGGTTTAGGTTACATATCAAAATTTTTAAGAATATTTTCTTTCCTTTCAAATTTACGAACATAAGTGAAATGTCACGACAAATTTAATGTTTGCCATCCCAAAATGTTTAACACGTATATAAATATAGAGTGATGTATCAGTCAAACACAACAAAACTTTATTATGTTTATTATTGTATTAGGGCAACATGTTTCGATTCTTATAGAATCATTTTCAGGCCCTTCTAAGATACAGATCCTTACTTGGCAATGTTTAAAATGCGCTGTGGGATCCCAAAAGGTTGCATTCTTGGTATCATTCGTTCATTAGTATTCAGCCTTGAAGGCCGGGCTTGGCAGGAACCAGAGCCCAGTCATGTGACCGGTATGGCTCTGGCACCCTGCATCCTGGGCAAGTTCTTGGGGGTAGATTGCCATTGCTTTCCCTCGCCTTTAGACGTTCCCACTTTAGCCGCCAGGTGCCTCCGTCCGCAACGACGCGAGATATCCTAGCAGCGAAAGGTGGAACTGTGGGCGAGAAA
>Ga0123357_10007780_pt1 | contig 13307 bp, 11 predicted proteins | sample TergutEmb28metaG_FD_89873 | JGI IMG/M metagenome (GOLD analysis project Ga0123357, IMG submission 89873) | Embiratermes neotenicus P4 segment gut microbial communities from Petit-Saut dam, French Guiana - Emb289 P4 | ecosystem: Host-associated > Arthropoda: Insects > Digestive system > Gut ...
CTGTTATCCCTCCCCCTGTTCTTCCTTAGCTTCTAGTTGACCCCTCTCCATCCTGTGTTTGTTTGGTCGGTTGGGGGGGGGGGGGGTGGGGGGGGGGGGGTGGTTGGAGCTTGGTCTCGGGACACTGTGGCAGGAACATAGACTGAGGGTGTTCGAGAATGGGGTGCCGGAGAAGATATTTGGACCTAAGAGGGACGAGGTAATTGAGCAGTGGAGAAGACTGCATAACGCGGAACTTTATTATCTGTATCCCTCACCAGGTATCATTCGGGTGATACGATCGCGAGGAATGGGTTGGGCGGGGGGTATGTGGCACGTATTGGGGCCCTGCGAGGTGAATACAGGGTTTTAGTGGGGAGACATGATGGAAAGATACCACTTAGAAGACCTACGAGTAGATGGGAGGATAATATTAAAAGTGACATTGAAGACGTGGGATGGGGAGGCATGAAGTGGATTGGTCTAGCTCAGGATAAAGACAGTTGGCGGGCGATTGTAAATGTGGTAATTAAACTTCGGGTTCCGTGAATTAACTTAACTAGCCGTTGACCTGTTAGCTTCTCAGGAAGGACTCGGCTCCGTGGAGTTGCTCGGTTGATTGGTTACTTACACAGTGGCAGCTTTGAAGCATTTATTTTTGTGCGTGAAGGAAATTTCCTGTGAGAAGTCGGTTACTTTCTTACTGTGACTTCCAAGATAAGCTAAATAAATTCCTACAAAGTGAATCATAAGTTTGCGAAGATTACTTCTTTTGTGAAATGCAAATACAGAATTAAGGCGCCACAGGTAAGTAACGGAGGACAGCCGTCACTTGAATTACAGCACATTACGCGGAATGTCATATTACCATATTTACAGAATCACTGAATTTTGTTTTACAAACGTTCCCGTTATGAAGACAGTCGTGTGAATTTATAGCTTGCAAGTGTTGTAATTTCGAGTGCAGTTATGAAACTACGTGTAAATACAGTGTTGCTCTAAAAGAGGAAGACATTGGGCATCATGCGGTTTCTTGGTGATCAGGTGTCCGGAATTTGTTGGGCTGTCGGGTATGTGAATTAAAAAGAATGTGATGTCAGATTCATGAATTAAGGTGTTCAGCGTTTCCCGTGTAAAGAACACATGATAAAGAGGTATCTTGGCACACCTTGTGCTGCGAGGTAAATTGCTGCTAATAGGGATGTGTTCACTGCAATGATAGATTCAGAATTCAGAAAGAAGCTTATACTTAAGATATTTCAGGGCAGACTTAAACTTGTGTGTCTTGTTTGCTCTGCATTCGCTTGTCGCAGTCCCCTTCTTCAGGATAAATGTAGCAAAGAATAATTTCTGTGTTGAAAGTTGTGCACATCAGGGTTTATTTTTATCTGTCTAATTATATCATACGTGTGTGAAGATAATATTTCGTGCCAGTTACAGAAGAACGTCCGCAACATTCGCCCAGTGCTTGTATATCTGTGTTTCAGCGCCTATTCTTGTCACACTCCAACCTCCACAGGATTTACCAGGATTTCATTTTCTTCGAGGAACACATAATGATCTTTTCTCGGAAATGCTGAACGAAGATTAAAACGTAATGCAAGAAAAGTCTCTCAACAAATACAATTTGCAGAATTACTGTTAATGCAGTCACCTGCGTTCAGAGTGCTTGTGAAAAAGAATTATGCAGATTGATGTAGATCGAACAGGGAAATACAGGATGCTGTTTTGTCAGAGTCCGTCCGAACTTTTTCTTGTATGCCTGCGTGCCGCTGTTCTTGCAAGTAGAATTGCCCAATGCCTGATTTTGGGTAACCATAAAATGTTTTTATTAGTGGAAGAGTGACACATGACTGTACGTCGTTTATCCTTGAAGAAGCTATGTGTAAACAAGTGCCAACAAATATCTCAATAGCGTTTTCGCCACGAGGGCTACCGGGTGTCCATAGCTAGCTTGCAGATAAGGTTATAAAACGTGATATTATTCCAAAGAATATATCAGTATGTTGTTAGGTTCCGTTGAAGCAAAAATTCAGTGCGTAGCTGTAATACTCGAAACAAATACGTATTTGCAGCTGGGATTGACAATGTGTTGTGGAAAGAAAACTGAAAGGTTTGGCAGTTGAATATTTCTCAATAATTCGGAAATAAAAGAAATTGAGAGGTTGTCATTGTTGTTGACGGAAATTGTGAAATTCTTTGATAAGTCGATATTTTCAACCCTTTTTAGACAACGGGTAGTGAATTTTATCACATCACGTGTTGATTGTCCGATGGACAAAGTTAAAATGCCTATTGTGCTTAAGAAAATAATATAAGTAACACTGTTGAGGGTTGAATGACCTGCATCGTCCTGCTGGCCTTCGGCCATTAACAATGTTCGTCGCTTCGCTGCTTGTTAGTTGACTTCGGACGTACTGGCCACTCGTCCGCTCGTCTGCCTTTGCGTGCAAATTGAGTCAGTAATTTTTGTTCGAGCGGCTTGCAAGTTTTTTATCGTACCAGGAAAGCGCTTAAGGACAATTTCTTGGTGTTGGTTCGTATAAAAGTTAAGTGGTGCTGGATTTTGCCAGCTGTAATGCATTTCTTTAAGGACAGTCACGTATTTCATTGCCTTCAGCTCTCGGTATTATGGTGGCGACACGCTGGGGGTCAGTCAGGGGTGTCTTTATGGCTTTACAACGGATGCGCATAATTTTTAAAGAACAGGGCGTGTACTACGTGAAATTTGGCAACAAGAGTGTTGAAGTCACCTCTTCTCCACCAGTCCAGTCATTACCATGGTAGCAATTTGGTCATGTGCTTTTGATATTGCTTAGTATTGCAAATGCTTGGAAATTCCCTTTCGTTCAGTGCGAGCATGGCGGCGCAGCTCTGGAGGACTACGTTTTGCCAGTTCACCTCATTAACGCGCCCCTGGAAACTCCAAATAAACTAAGGAAACTTGATTCCGCTTATCATACTTTAATTATTGTTACCGGTACGGAGTCCAGAAGCTGTTCTCTTTGTTCTACCTCAAACATTAGCGACCACAACTTTACTGACTTCCGATGCATGAATATTCTTGTGTGCGCCGATTCTACGACAGCTAGTAACTTCTTTTAACCTACCCACCCCTGGCTCACCCCAGCTTTCTCGGCTTATATTGCGACAGATTGTCAGTATGTGTTGTACGACCGTGTTGTAACGAGAAATGGAAGATAATATGTCACATGAAATGTCGATTGTTTACAAGATTCGTGTTAACATTTTGAAATTTTAAAGAGACATCGGGCCAGTAAAGACCACAGGGCATGTGAACTCGGTTTTAGCCTTCTCGAATGTGCGTACAATACGGTCTCTTCTTCAGACGTTTCCAGTTTTCTCGAATGGCCTTTTCATGTTAAAAGCTACGTATTTTAATACACTTTACGTGATGGTCATACCAAGATGCATTAACATTTTCGGAGAAAGGTTTCGTGACCGCCTTGTTATGGTATTATTGATGGGACGGGAACTAGGAAGCATGCATGTACTCTTGGACGCGAAAGACGTTGTTACAGGTTCTCTGAAAATCGCTTTGTTCGTGAGATATTAGCTTGTTCACACAAACGAGGCGGAAGATGTATATACAACAAAAGGTGAGTCTGAAATGAATTTCCATATGGGTGGTGTTCTTGAACGAGACGTTCGTTACTCCTCAGCCTTTTACACTTGTGGAATTGGAAATACCCACATTGGCCGCCGTGTTGCCTTGCGAGATTTTGCGCCGTGTGGCTAGCTGTCAGCGTTGTGGAGGGTCTTACCGCCTCCGTCTTGAGGGTGGAATTGTGTATCCACCGTATTCCGCCTGTCATGAAGATTGAGGCAGTACATGCTCCGAATTTACACGACGTCACGCCCTTGAAGAGAGTTTTATTGTATCTCTGCACTTGCTCGTGCCACCGTGCTAATCGTTTGTAGCCACGAGGTAGTTACTGATACCGAAAATACGCCGCATTTACGCAGTGAGCTCCTGTACACACTATCTCCATCAGGGGACGGCATCATTGGCACGCCATGCGGAAGTAATCGTTTCGCATTGTGCATTCAACCATTATTCGCACTGACCGTCAACAAACCTTGCAGCAGCGGATATCAGTGTGTGATACCGACACTTTGTAGTTGCTCGACGTGCCCCACTACTGTACCCTGCTTCTTATTTCCCTGCTTAAGGTACTCATCGCATTTATTGAACGCGAACATTCATTTCTGTTGATGCGATCCCACCGCTGGTTTCCAGTCTTCCGGTGTATGAAGACGGACCACACCCTCGTACCAAATTTGTTTAAGACACTGGCACTTAATTAAAATTAAAGAAACGTTAACTGCTATTATGCCATGATAAATGGGTTCTTGTCACCACGGTATTGCCCGTCCTCAGGTTGCGGGTGGAGGAACGCCCTCCAATATGGAAGCTAGCTGCGAATATATTGAATAAGCAGTCGTGGGCAGCCGGCATTGGGTGGTCCTACAGGTTGGGGGTTGGGCGAGGTGCTAACAACCCCTCACCATAAAAACAGGCTTTGTTGTGAAACAGTTCATGTGCCTCGAACCTAGGCAGGTATTTGTGAATGCGGTAATGAACCTTCGGGTTCCATAAAACGCGGGGAATTATTTGACAGCTGAGAACCTGTTAACTTCTCAAGAAGGACTTTGCCCTATGGAGTAAGTAACAACCATTATGAAATGACTTTTATATACTTCCCTGGAGAAGATGCAGATACAGTTTATGCATTTGTGTCGGATGTGTTGCTTTTTATGTGATCAGGATAACACCGCTGTGTGTCTGTTTTGCTGATGGGGAAAGTACTATAATAAACGCGTGGTGGTGGTGGTGGTGGTGGCGGCAGCGGCGGAGGCGGCGGTGGTGCTGATAGATCGAAGTTGCAGTGTAATGTACAGCACACAGTTTATGTGAACGAGTTGCAATATTTTGTCATAACGATGCTCAGTCTGCGGGTTCTGTCTAAACGAGGAATCTACACGTTGCATATAGTGCGAATAGAAAGGCCAGTTCTTGTCCAATGCAAAGCTCAAGGCCAGGAGTAGGCAATTTCCCATACACGGAGAAAGGGTACGTTTAATTCTGGAGAGATCGCGTACCGAAGAATTTCGCAAGGAACCCCTGTGTTTTGAAAGCTGTTGAACATTGTGCATGTGCACTTTGACGTAACACACGACTGTGTGCGTACCAAAGTACTGAAGAACTGCGGTACGCTGTCATAAGGATGCCGGAAGTGAAAACCTTAGACCCTTCTGAATGACATCCCGTTGTGACACAGGAACAGTAAAGGTGGAAGGACAAACAGTCAACCGCAACTAAGTTCATATCCATGTTTCAGCGTTAGTGACAGCCCATCATCAGTTAAAAATACATAAAGATAATACAGTACAACCCATTAATAAAAGATATTTTTCAGATAGCTGAGATCGGAAATTGAATGGAGTTGAGATCTCATCTATGTGAAAAATATTTCATTGGTTTGTATTTCGATATCAGTCTTTATGTATTATTAATTGCCCCGTCCACCACCACCAGGGAATGAGCCCCCATTACCCATTTAACAGGACGCTGAGTAGTCCCTTTGGACTTACGGAAAACAGCAGTATATCGCGAGCCTAGTGGGGATCCGAACCTTGATTGAGTGTCGTCCAGCCCCTAGCCCAATCGCTATACCGACTATACTATCATGGCTCTTACGCAGTTTTGGGGATTACTGAATTATTAAGAATGTGAATGTAGCCGCGGACCGGACTGAAGTTTGGAGGCCCGCGGGTCGTAGTATGGTATACCTCCTGTAGATCATTGTTTCTCAGCCTTTGTGAGACCGCGGCCCGGTAAATTCTTTTTTAATGAGACGAAGGCCCGGTCCCAACAAATTTACTCGTAAATACCTTTCCATTTTTTAAGTTCATACATTAAACTAACATAAGTATTAATAATTAATTATGACATAATCATAAAGAGTATTAGTACACTTATGTATACGGCGTGGTATGTTTACAAATATAAAATTACATTTAAATTAGTTATCAGTCACTGGACTAATGAAATCTTGTAGCATATTGTAGTTTCCTCAGGCCAGCATCGGGATCTGAGTTTTTCGACACATTCACGAATATTTTTCTCCTCAGAATATTTCCACTATAAAACATTTATTCATGAAAACTGCTTAGAAAACTAAAATGACAAATTCCAGGAGAACATCTAGCGACCCAGTATAATTGATGCCAGGGCCCGGTACCGGGCCGCGGCCCGGCGGTTGAGAAACACTTCTGTAACTGGTCATCTGGAGCTGATGCCGTCATTGCAGATATCTCCCCTTCTATTTCTGGTCAGTCTCAGGAATTTGGATACTGCACTGAAACGGCCGTAGCTTCAGTAACCTGTTTTATCAAGGAGTTCTATGAATGAATGGGGTAAAAATATTGTGTTTTCGGTTTGTGCTGCTTATGAATACAAGACACGATAGTGCCGAAACGTGTAGGAGTGTGATAATTTGAGATAATTGTGCATTTGTTGGTCATAGAACAAAATAAATTTTAAAGAATAAAACTTTTGGACTTTTCTTTCGAGCGACCGGTATTTGATGGAACTTGATTCGTGGTATGGTTAATTTCGAATTTTCATGGGTTAACTTATTGTTTTTAGTGGTTGGATAAGTTATGTACATATATTTATGCTAGCTGTCTCGCATGTGTAATAGTTTAGGATTGACTGTGTGTGTATTTTACAGTCGCGGGGGGACATTCTTAAGTTCTGCCTGTGTGTGACGCGTGAATGGTCTAGACACCCTCGAAATACGTGGGTTATTTCAAAAGTTCTGCACACTGTTCGTTTTCCCTTTAAAAATGAATTTTTTTTTACAAAATACATTTACAGGCTGTCAGTGTAATCTCCATTGTATATATCACAGCGGTCCATCGTTTGGGCACGTCATGTATTCATGTCAGGACGTCTTCGTTGTTGATGCGTCTGATTACTCGGATCACCTCATTAGACACCTCCTCAGTGCTTCTGAAGCCTTTCCCACGGAGTGGTTTCTTCAATTTTGGGAACTAGTCAAAGGCTGGTGGGCTCATTTCAGGACTGTACGGCGGGTGGGGAAGAACTTGCCATCCATACTTTTCAAAAATTTCCGATACTGCACCTGAGGCATGAGGCCGCGCGTTGATGTATGATCGCTGGTCACTGCGCGAGATCTGACTCCAGCCAGTTTCTTCTTCCATTTCAAGGCTCCGTTTTGCAGAACAGGGACCACGTAGCCTTCCAATACGCACACGGTGTTCCTTACTGAAATCTGGCTCACAACTATCACGAAAATCAGAACCATTGCTTCATCCTATTGGCCGCGCAAGCGCATTGTGCGGAACTTTCGAAATGACCTACGTATGCGTATACATACTGTACTTGCACATCTAGGACAAATGAAAGGGCTCGGTTATGATGGCGGAGAAAGGTTCGTAGCAGATAAAAAGTTACTGTTGAATTTTCATCAGTCCGTGTCCATTGGTACTATAATGTATGTGTGTATGCATATTAGTGCGTGTTGAAAATATGTAGGCCTAAATGAGTAGGCAGAGCGGATCGGTTTGCGAAACGTTTATTACAGAGACTCATGCAAGAATAATTCCCGCATCATTTAGCGAGAGTTTTCGGTCAGAATATTTTTAGATTGTCACCAACGGAAGCCTTGTCGTTTACGTCTTTATTCGTTTTCCTTCCTTTTATGGGTGTGGAAATTACGTTAATTTCAGGTCGTCCCACTGTCAGTTCGTCGAATCTTCCGTTCCTAGAAGAGATTTTCAGATTGCTTAAAAATGATCCGATGGCTTTGTTCTGTCCTTCTCAGTTTCAGTTTGTGGTAGGCCTACGTTAAGGCCCACCGCTCTTAAATAATTTGAATTCCAGCAAAGGCCTGCAAGCCACTGCCCAGATATAAAGCAGCGCCCAGCTAAATGAGGCTGGAGCCATGTGCGGGACTGCAGTTCATTGGATTCTTGGTAGTTTCGTCAGATTTTTTGTTTCCTTGCCTGGAGAGAAATGTTCTTCACTGCTTGGCCTTCCCAAGCAATGAAGAAAGTGCCGTAGAATTTCAGAGTGTTGGATTAGCCTGTTCTTCCTGGAACCTTCATTGTGAACTTCGAATGATAGCATTCACGGTAACAGCAAAGTGTTGCGACGGGAAGTATGCTAGGAAGTTGGTGTTTCGGTACACATTGTGCCTGGTTACGACGTAGCCAAGCGAGCTGTGAGGCAATTTCTTTCGGTACTTCGGTTAATAACTCGTCTACTTTCCCTTACGTAATAATACATTGTGTGGTATGGCGTTGGTGGAATGCTGAATATGAAACTTGAATCTTAAACGGGTTCATCACGGAGGACCAGGCTTCCTCCCAGGGCAATCCATTTTATACGAGATTTGTAGAAAAAGTGGCATAGAGACAGGTTTCTTTCTGCCTTTTGCGTGGGCTTCAGTTGTCAGTATCTTTCCGCCAATGCTCTGTACTCATTTCATTCACCTACCGTTCACGCTGTGTAATCGTACTAAATATGCAGCGTTCAACAAAACATAAGCAGTAAATATGTAGAATGGACGTGTGGACTAGATTGCTGTGATAATTGTTAGGGTCCTTCTGATGTGCTTTTGTGGACACGCATTTCGGCTTTGAAGTACCATGAAAGGCACATACTTTAATAGCAGAGCGAAGGCCCTGAATTCGTGTTAACTCTTTGTATTGTGAACAGGAAAATTATATTGTTATACACGTGGCGAAGTTAATATTTTAAAGGGCTCTGTTGGTTGTGGACAGAAAGTCTCGTTTGAATGTTTATTCTTGTGGTCACGAAAGATCAGTCGTCGTACATCGATTGACAGTACGTATATATTTCGGACCGGACTCAGTTCAATAGATAGTTACCGGCAGTTTCATCGGAAGATTTGAACAAATGGTTTGTGAAGTGTTGTGTTATCGTTTCGGAGTATGAAACGGTGGACAATAGAAAGGAAGTAATTCCAAATGGACAGTTTTTGGGTCACCATACCGTTGCGTCGGGGAGTATGCTGAGGATACTGATTGTGCGCGATAGTCCCTTAGCCAGGCTAACCCAAGCTAACATGTTCGGTACTTGAATTAAGAACTTGACAAGCAATGTTTCAGGCTTCCGTCACGAAGTTTATGAGAGCTGCGCCCTTTTGGTAGTGGTAATTCCTTACCGACGTTTCGGGACAACCTTTCGGGCCCATCCTCAAGGGTAAAGAATCCATCTTGGATTCTTGACCCTTCAGGATCGCAGTTCTCAAACTGAAAAGTAGGTTGCCTTTTTGGGGGCATAATCTCTTGAGTTTATGAAGTACCACTGCATTGCACTTTATGATGAGGATTCTAAACAGGTCTCCTGCGCGTTATGGAATCATTGTTTTGGAAATGATGGTGAAATGTTGTTTTGCGGGATAAATTAATTCTTGGTTAAGCGCATGTTAATGTATGAAGTTTGTAGCGGCTTTTCGTCTGGCTAGAGTTGGTTGGGTTTCAGAAGGTGCCGTGAATCGCTGCTTAGGACGTCAGGCTACGTAATAAGGGAAGGAAAGTGTCACGTGAAAGCCAGACCTGTGTTAATTGATTAGTCCGTAGTCCGTTTTCTTCTTGCTTTACAGTGCTTTCCTGTGGCAGGTACAAAAGATGACGCGAAGAGAAAACGCTACGCCCCGCTTGCCCCCGATACTTCATCGGATAAATTAAGTGGATGCCACGGTTACCAAACGTAGCGCAGAAATATTTTGAGCATGACCACGTTCATGGTAATGGGGCGGAGAATTTTGATCGTATGCTTTGTTACGGCATTTTAAGTTCAAACGTAATTGTATCTGAAACTGACATGCTTGCAAGGTTTAAAGTGATACAAGTGTGTCTTGAAATATACGGACTTTCACTGTTTATGGATTACGAGTATGGTGGTGGTTGTTGCCACTTCCAGACAGAAGTCTGTTCAAACACAACGGAGTGCGGTGGAAATAATTTAGAAATTATTCTTAAATTCGTTAGTTATAAATATGACGATCTTCGAATTTCAGCTCCCTTACTATATAATATTCATTCTGTATAATACGTGAATGCAGTGCAGATTTTACCGAGTCCATTTCTACCTGTTTACTGGTTTCCTAAACACTCGCATGTCCGAAGTGCCACGGGAAAATCAGATTTGAAATAGATGGAAATGTCTTTACTGGTGATGTTGATAGTATTTTTTTAATATGATTCGCAGTTTACTCTGAGACCCGAGAGGCTGGAGTGAAATATCTAAACTTTGAAAAAGCTAGTTTTCGAGTGCTGACTAGAAACCTAGCCTATAGTCAGAAATTATCGTTCGTCACGGTATCTTTACCACTACTTGTAAGTTCAGGTTTGAAATAGCATCTGCATCTTCTTTGAATCTGGAATCCCTCCCCTCCCTCCTGCATTTACTATTTGACTGTTTCAATATTTTCACATTACCAGAAGACACACATTTTTCTCAGTAAAACTAGTACGATTGCCCACACAGCCCTCTTCGGTGATATTTTAGACACACAGACCCTTCGTGATGAAGTTACACACCGTGTTGTCGATATGTAATTTTTCTTCTCAGTTACACTTATCCGTGCCTGTATTTGTACAGGGTGGTGCAGAAACCATTAGACGATTAATAGCTTTAAAACGAACACTTTAATTGACAATTAAATCATAACTAGCTAAACATTGGTAAGCAGCATGGAAAAGCATTACGTTTTCAAGTCACTTTTTGAAGATAATATCACTCAGGTGAGCTCCATTGGATGCAGAACGCTGAGGACTTCGCTGAAATGCATGTGCCACTCGGCGCACAGTTTCCGGTGTTCGTACAGTTCGAGGGCGACCAGAAGGCTTCTTGTTAACCATGGATGCAGTAGTCCTGAATTGTGTAACCCAATTCAATATTGTCTGACGTGTCGGAACCTTTCCATTCCTCCCGATGTCAAAATGTCGTCGAAAAACACACAGCGTTACAGTAGTGGAATCGTTGTTTTTAAAAAATGTTTCCACAGCAAACGCTCGATGCTCTTCCGACGAACGCTGCGTGATGACTGACGGCTTAAACCGCTCTACCCAGCGGCGTATTTCACCGCGTCACCTACAAAGATGTCGGCATGGCGCTAAATTTAAATCGTCTAATTGTTTCTGCCCCACCCTGTATATTTGTAAGGTCCTGTGTTTAAGTCTATCCAGGGACCGAATGTTCTGATACGTTCCTCGTGCTTCCAGCCACCCCCTCCACACAAATTCTGGGATATTAGCAGTAATGTAATAATCCATTACCACTTCCTTTCACAGCCTTTCTGAGTCAGTTAACACGAGCTGTATATTTGAAGTTATGTGCTCTGCAAGCGTCGATAAATACAGCATAAACAAATGTCTTGTTCCATAAGTTCTGCAAGTGAGTGTAAGGTGTTGGAAGTTGGGATATGTGACGTAAGATGTGTGAATGTTTCGAGTAACATGAGTTGGAAAAGGAGGTCATTGTGGTTCGCTTAAGCTTTTTAGTCCGTCCGAAGTTGCCGGGACTCGCTGAAGAAAGCCACGAAAAACGTAGGATATGAGGCGCCAGCCAAAATTCCAAGCAGGGCACTTGCAGAGTATGACGGCATTATAGTACAGACGTAGCATACAGGATGAATCTAAGGTGCTGGGACAGACTTCGACAGTAAATTTAGAATTAAGTTAAGAAACATATGTCCGTAAATGAGTGGTTTTTTGGTTTAATGGAAAGATAAAACAGTGCGTACCTGAACTATGTAATATTGTAATTACAACTGACATAATACATTTACATTACACAGTTTCCAGTTTAATAACTGTTCAGTTTTTATCGTTTATTAAGTCACAGTTAACAACAAATGCTCAAAATATCCTCCACCTATATCAGTGCACGCGTGGACACTTTTGATGAGGGACGTTGATCCCCATTCAAAGGCCCATGGGCTGTTGCAAATGGTTTGACAGGCATCAGAAACGCGCTAGTGAAGTGTCTCTTGGTAGTCAGCTGGACCTGAATACACTTACTAACTTACTCCATGGTGCAGAGTCCTTCTTGAGAAGCTAACTGGCTTGCAGCTAGTCAAGGAATTCCCCGCATTTTATGGAACCCGAAGGTTCATTACCGCACTCGCAAGCCTCCGCCACCCGTCCCTATCCTGGGCCAGCCCAATCCAGTCCATATACCCACATCCCACCTCCTGGAGATCCATCCTAATATTATCCACCCATCTACGCCCAGGTCTCCCCAGTGGTCTCTTTCCCTCCGGTTTCCCTACCAAGACCCTATACACCACCTTTCCTCACCCATATGCGCCACATGCCCAGCCCATCTCATTCTTCTACATTTTATCATCGCACAATATTGAGTGAGGAGTACAGATCATTTAGCTCCTCGTTATGCAGTCTCCTCCATTCCCCCATTCCCTCGTCCCTCCTAGGTCCAGATATTCTCCTCAACACCTTATTCTCAAACACCCTCAGCTTCCTTTCTTCCCTCAATGTCAGCTACCAAGTTTCACACCCATACAAAACAACCGGCAAAATTATAGTTCTATATACCTTAATCTTTAAATTTCTGGGTAGCAACCTAGAAGACAAAAGATTCTGCACCGAATGATAGCAAACATTTCCTAACCTCAATCTGCTCTTAATTTCTTCCGGAATAGAATTTTGATGTGTGAAAGTTGTTCCCACAGTATCATTAAGGCAATAAAGAGATTGTATGAAAACTCTGTTACCAAAATTAAAATTGTGAAACAACTTTCTTCAGGATTTTATATAACAAAAGGACTACGACAAGGATGCAGTTTATCGCCCACATTATTTAAAATATATATTCAGAAGGCTTTAGAAAATTGGCAGAAGAAATGCGCAAAGATGGGATTGGAGATTCAGGATACGACAATATACTCAGTGCTGTTTGCAGATGATCAATTATTAATTACGCGAGAGTGTGAGGATTTAGAATACATGACAAGGAAATTAAAAGATGGGTATGACTTGTGGGGTTTAAAACTAGATGTTAAAAAAAAACTAAATATATGGCCATAGGAGACACATCGAGAGATTTACAACTAGAAGACAGGAAGGGGATAATAAGTCATGTAAATGAATATACTTATTCGGGGGTAAGAATAACCAAAGATGGAAATCATGAGCCACAAATTAATGAGAGAATTAATAGAGGACGAGCAGCTATAACGAAACTAAACAGCATTTTGTGGGACCGTGATGTGACCCTCAAAACAAAG
>Ga0123357_10007781_pt1 | contig 13307 bp, 14 predicted proteins | sample TergutEmb28metaG_FD_89873 | JGI IMG/M metagenome (GOLD analysis project Ga0123357, IMG submission 89873) | Embiratermes neotenicus P4 segment gut microbial communities from Petit-Saut dam, French Guiana - Emb289 P4 | ecosystem: Host-associated > Arthropoda: Insects > Digestive system > Gut ...
ATGCGCGAGATGAAATATCTCGGCGTCGGCACGGTCGAGTTTCTCTATGAGGATGGCGAGTTCTATTTCATCGAAATGAACACCCGCATCCAGGTCGAGCATCCCGTCACCGAAAGCATCACCAATATCGACCTGGTGCTGGAGCAGATCCGCATTGCCGCAGGCGGTGAACTGCCGGCAACCCAGAAAGACATCACCGTCTTCGGCCACGCCATTGAGTGCCGCATCAACGCCGAGAATCCCCGCACCTTCCGCCCCTCACCGGGCCGCATCCAGCAATATCACCCGCCGGGCGGGCTCGGGGTCCGAATCGATTCGGCCGTCTATCAGGGTTATACCATCCCGCCTTATTACGACTCGCTGCTCGGCAAGCTGATCGTCCATGGCACGACCCGGGGCGAGTGCCTGATGCGGCTGCGTCGCGCCCTGGACGAAATGGTGGTCGACGGCATCGAAACCACGCTGCCTCTGTTCCGCACTCTGGTACGCGAACCTGCCATCATCGATGGCGACTACCATATTCACTGGCTGGAACAGTATCTCGCCAGCCATCCCAACGCCGGTGAGGGCTGAACCGGTCAGCCCTCAAGCTTTCAGCCTTCAAGCGGGCGCGCCGCATGACATCTGGCGATTCCAGCACCATCACGCCCTCCCTGTTATTACGTGCCTATGCCCGCGGCATTTTTCCGATGGCCGAGAGCATTGATGCAACATCGCTGTTCTGGGTCGAGCCAGCCCGCCGCGGCGTCATTCCGCTGTCACGCTTCCACATTTCCACCAAGCTCGCCCGTCTGGTGCGGCGCGACGTCTTCCGCATCACCATCAACTGCGCTTTTGCCGCCACCATTGCCGGCTGCGCGGCGCGCGCTCCCGGGCGCGAGGAGACCTGGATCAACCACGATATCCGCCGGCTCTATCGCAGCCTGTATGAACTCGGCCACTGCCACAGTGTCGAGGTATGGGACGGCAAGGATCTGGTCGGCGGTCTCTATGGTGTCAGTCTCGGGCGGGCGTTTTTTGGCGAGAGCATGTTTCACCGCGTCCGCGACGCCTCAAAGGTGGCGCTGGTCCATCTGGTGGCACGGCTCATTCATGGTGGCTTCGACCTGCTCGATACCCAGTATGTCACCGCGCATCTGGCGCGTTTCGGCGCCAGGGAGATCACGCGTCAGCGCTATCTCACTCTGCTTGAGAAGGCGCTGGCCGGCAAGCCTGCGGATTTCCTCCGACTGCCAGCCGACCCGCCGGTTATGGGCGCCACCGCGCTCGACATCATCGCCGCACAGTGACAGAACTGCCTCATCCGGATCAGGAACGGTCTGATCAGTAACGTCCCCCGAAGAGAGGCAGCACCGGTTGCGCCGGCTGACGCGCCACGGGCGGCGGCTGCGGCGGTCGCGCTGGCTGGGCCGCTCCTCCCCTGCTTTGCGGTCTGCGCTGCGTCGAAGCCGGCTTCGGCGTATCCGGCGCCGCACTCGCGGTCTGGGTCTCCGGTTCCTTGCAGTCGGTCAGCCAGACGTCATAGATCGGGTGCTCGACTCCGTGGAGGCCGGGGCTGGCGGCAAACATCCAGCCTGAAAAGATCCGTTTGACATCGCCCTGGAGCGTGATCTCCTCAACCTCGACAAAGGCATCGGTGTTGGCGGCTTCTGTCGCCGGTCGGGTGTAGCAGGCATCGGTCTTGATGCGCAGCGCACCGAATTGCACGGTTTCACCAATCTGCTGATCGAAATTGATGATCCGTCCCGTGATCTTGTCGAGGCCGGAGAAGGTCGCCTTCTTGTTGAGGATCTTCTGGGTGGGAGTATCGATCATCACCTCGTCGCCGGGCATCAGGCTTGCCGGAGCCCGTGGCACATTGGCTGGAGGTGTAGTCTGAGGTCTGGCCACACGCGTGCCACCGGGTGCCGGAGTGGTTTCGGGCGGCGGCTGGAGACCGGGCGGACCGATCGCCAGTGGCTGGTTGGAAGGCGGGTTGCCTGGCATCGGGTTGGCCGAGCCCGGAGCCTCGGGACTGGCCGTGACCGGAGGCATGGCCGAACCGGGAGGAGGCGGCAGTGGGCGTGACTGTACCGGCCCGGGCATGATGTTGCCCTCGGGCGCACGACTGGGGGCTGCCGGCAGCACGCGGCCCTGCGGCAGCTGCGGCACATCCTCCTCTTCCGAATCGTCGGGTGGAGGCGGCATCGGGTAACCGCGCGGAATACTGCTCGGCGGGCGCGGCGCAGGTTCCGGCATGATGGTCCCGATCTGCGCCCGCAGCGACGAGACAGGGATGATAGCCATGGCGGCAACAAGGGCCGCGGCAGTGGTCAAAACCAGGTTTCGAGACATGTTACGCGGCTTGTTGATGAAGCGGATCAGAGCCTTCAGATGGGATCCCGAAAGATCGCTGAAAAGCTCCTGGCAGCAATATATGGCAAAAGGGCGGCTGTCGCAAAAGACTGCGCAGGCGCCCCCAGGTCTCTGTCCCGGCAAAGAACCCGGGATGGAAAAAACGGACATGACCGTGGCTGACGCCGGGGGGATGCCAGCCACCGGCGTGTTCCATCAGCGTAAAGGAGGTCGGTCTCAGGCCGGCGTCCAGGGCTGGTAATCCCCGGTCACCCGCGGCCGCCTGCCGCTGCCCGCGATTGAGCCGGAGGGGTGATAGGCCCTTGGCGTACCGGTCGGGTTGGGCTGATGGGGCCGCTCCCAGTTGCGCGATTCGTCCTTCAGTTCGGTCGGTGGCAGGTCAACGATATGATGCAGCCAGCCATGCCATGCCGGCGGCACCCGGCTGCCCTCGGCATAGCCCTTGTAAATCACCCAGCGACGCTCGAAACCGAGCACGGGATCAATCGCGCCGCCACGACGCCGGTAATAACGATTGCCCTGCTCGTCGGTGCCGACCAATTCCCCGAACCGCCAGGTCCAGAGCTGGGTTCCAAAAGTCTGGCTGTTCCACCAGGTAAAGAGCTTGAGAATAAACTGTTTCATTGGCAAAGCCCCGCTGTGCCCCGTCGTGATGCCACCCGGACCCGCAATTGTCCAGTTACGGACGACAATTTTGCCGGTTTTGTGTCCACGGCCTCCCCCTTCCAGCGCTTCCCTAACGCCGCCCATGCAACATCTGGCCTGAAAGCGCCGCCCCCGAACGTGAATGGGCGGCACGGCCGTCTCGCGGCTTTCGGGCTTCCCTTTCGCACGCATTCTGCTGATACCGGATCATCGGCCCGGATCCTCAGACTGCCCCTGGCGTCGCGCCGGCTGAATCTTCCTCCTTCCGTTCCTGCGCTGGAACTCGCGTGCACTTTATCCGGGATAGCACGATGAGTTGTTCCCGGTGCATTCCTTTGGCTGGTTGGCGCACATCAGCGAAAAGCCGGCAGCGGGAATTTCTGTCATCGGCCGTTCCTGTTGAAGGAGGACAGGCGCATCCGGGTCAGGCGGCAGGGCCGCATCGCTACCTGCATCGGTGTCGCGGTTGAAACTCATGAGCTGGATCGCCAGGGACTTTGGCAGCAAAGGGTTTTCCGAACCGATGAGGTTGTCGCGCTGTTCAAACAGCACCTCAGAGTTGCAACCTGAAATGTCCGGCCCAGCCTGATGCACAGGACTTTCGACTTTCGAATTGCCGGAATTTGAAGTGAACACGCCATTTTGATGACACTCCGGGAGTTAACCGATTTAAATGAGGCAGGGCTGGCGAAACCGCCAGTCGGGTGCGCATCGACCCTAAGCTCTCTCACGACGGTTCCCCGTCAACTGGCGGGAACCGCCACGCACGCACCACACCGCAGCAAAGACAGCGCAGTCAAAGGCTGGAGCGAGCCACCAATCCAGGAGCTGAAACCTGACTATGAAAAAACTCAAATCCTTTGGCGTTGCTGCAGTGCTGCTGCTGGTCTCTCTCATCACTGCAGACCCCGGCCTCGCCAGGAACAACGGTGGTGGCCGACCCGCCGTGGTCAGTCGCCCCGCTGTCATCAGTCGTCCCGTCGTTGTCTCCCGGCCCGCCGTCATCAGTCGTCCGATGGTCAGCCGCCCCATGGTCAGTCGCCCCATGGCCAGCCGTCCCGTGACCAGCCGTCCAATGGCCAGCCGTCCCGTGACCAGTCGTCCCGTGGTCAATCGCCGACCCGGCGTCAATGGTCATCCCGGCCTCGACAACGGTCGTCCCGTCCTCAGCGGTCATCCCGGCAATGGTCCTGCCGGTGCTGGCGACCATCGTCGTCCAGGCGGAGGCACTCATTTCAGCAGCGGCCCCATGCATGCCAGGCCGCACCATCATGGCGGCCATGGCTATGGCAGCAGCGTGATCGGCGGCAGCGTGGATCCGGGTGTGGTCGAGTCCCAGGATGCGCCCGCTTACGACGCCCAGGAGCAGGCTCCGGACCAGTTTGTTGACGCCCCCGACGACTCTTCCTACCAGGCCAGCGACGCCCCGGCCGCCGCACCCTATTACGGCCCCTCGTCGACCCAGCCTGCCGACAATTCGTCGACCCAGGCCGCGGATGCTCCCGACGGCTCGTCCCACAGCACGCACGCTCCCTACGATTCCTCGTCCCAGGCCACCGACGGCACAGAAGGCGCGCAGTCCCAGACAACTGATCCGGCTTTTGAGGAAGTCACCGAATCCGATGTCGGATCCAGTAATGGCGGGGCAGCCGGCGACACCAGCGAACGGATCCGGTGACGACGCCGGACATGCCCTGAAACCCAGCCGGGGTGGAAGACGCGGGCCTCGACCACTCCGCGCGCCCGGACGCTTTGCTGACAGCGCCAGCGGCCGTCAATCCGGCCGTGCCCGACCCGGCGAAGGCACGAAACTGCCGCCAGGACGACTTGTTCCATTCATGCCCGGTACAGCGGGCGGGTGCCATGCTGCTCCACCAACCCAGGAGTTCAAGGTTGAAAATGAACAAGCTCAGGATCTTTGGCACCGCCGCAGTAATGGCGCTGCTTATCCCTCTCGTCAGCGCTGACCCCGGCTTTGCCGGCGGTCGAGGCGGCGGCGGCGGTTTCCGCGGTGGCGGTGGCCATTTCGGTGGTGGCGGAGTGCGGATTGGCGGTGGTGGCGGCGGATTCCGCGGCGGCATCGCCCCAGGCGGCGGAGCGCGGGTCGGCGGCGGCACCGTGGTGGGCCGCTCCGGCGGTACCCGTGGTGGCAGCTGGCGCGGCGGCGCAGTGCTGGGTGGACTGGCAGCCGGTGCCCTGATCGGCGGCGCCGCCGCCTATCCCTATTCCTACGACAACGGCTATTACGACGGCAGCTATTACGGAACCCCGGGCTATTACAGCCCTCCGCCTGCCGAAGCACCGTATTCAGAGGAAGCCCCGGAGGGTTACGACGGAGCCAGCAACGCGGACGCCGCTGAATATTGTGCCCAGCGCTTTCAGTCCTACGACCCGGCGTCGGGGACCTATCTTGGCTATGACGGGATTCGCCGGCCTTGCCCATAACTCCATGACCGCAGCCTGACAGCGATCTGGAGTTCTGGAGCACGATCCGTACAACCTCCGCGGATCGTGCTCCATGCCCATTATCCAATTATTTTAACAGTCTTTTTCAGGTCCCTGCCGGCGCTCCCCGGATTCCCGTTTTCGTCGGGCTGGGGCTGCGACCGGCTCCTTCCAGCAGCGTCGAAAGCGGCCCTGTCCCGACCTGTGGGGAAAATGATTCGTGGTAAACGGGTGATCCTCAGGGTCGGGGATGCGCAATCTTTCCAGATTTCAGGCAAAACGCCAGCCGCAGCTTGCCACTTTCTTTAGACCCGCTGTGCCAGGTGATTGCGCCGGCACGCGAAAACCGAAACGACCGGGATGTGGCAGGCCGTCATCGGCCCATCGCCGCCTTTGCATCCTGGGGGGATTTTCACAAATTTTCCGCCAACCGGCCTTGCCTGGCGAGGAATGCTGTCCTATTTCACCCCTGTCTGCATTGGCACTCACCGCTGCCGTTTGCTAACAAATCCTGAAATCATCAACCTGTCAAATGGTTAGGAGAACCGCATGAAATTCCGTCCGCTTCACGACCGCGTCGTGGTCAAGCGCATCGACGCAGAAGAGAAGACCGCTGGCGGCATCATCATTCCGGATACGGCCAAAGAGAAGCCGTCCCAGGGCGAAGTCATCGCCGTCGGCCCGGGCGGTCGCGACGAGAGTGGCAAGCTGACCCCGATCGACCTGCATGTCGGCGATCGCGTGCTGTTCGGCAAGTGGTCGGGAACCGAGGTCAAGATCGACGGCCAGGACCTGCTGATCATGAAGGAGAGCGACATCATGGGCGTTCTCACCGACTCGAAGAAGAAGTCCTGATCCACTCTTTTCCCACCTTGCCGGAATGAAAGCCGCCCGGTCCCGGGCTTTGCGCTTTCGTCCTGGGTGCAGAAATCAAACCTTAGGAAAATCCAATATGTCAGCCAAAGAAGTCAAATTCGGCGTTGAGGCACGCGACCGCATGCTGCGCGGTGTCGAAGTCCTCAACAACGCCGTGCGGGTCACGCTCGGTCCCAAGGGCCGCAACGTCGTTCTCGACAAGTCTTTCGGCGCGCCGCGCATCACCAAGGACGGCGTCACCGTCGCCAAGGACATCGAGCTTGAGGACAAGTTCGAGAATATGGGCGCCCAGATGGTGCGCGAAGTCGCCTCCAAGTCGGCCGATGCCGCCGGTGACGGCACCACCACCGCCACCGTGCTGGCTGCTGCCATCGTGCGCGAAGGCTCCCGCGCCGTTGCCGCCGGCATGAACCCCATGGACCTCAAGCGCGGCATCGACATCGCGGTTGAAGCCGTGGTTGCGGACCTCGAGAAGAACTCCAAGAAGGTCACCTCCAACGAAGAGATCGCCCAGGTCGGCACCATCTCCTCCAATGGCGACGAAGAGATCGGCAAGTTCCTCGCCGACGCCATGAAGAAGGTCGGCAACGAGGGCGTCATCACCGTCGAGGAAGCCAAGTCGCTGGCGACCGAACTGGACGTCGTCGAGGGCATGCAGTTCGACCGTGGCTACATCTCGCCCTATTTCGTCACCAACGCCGAGAAAATGCGCGTTGAGATGGAAGACGCCTATATCCTCATCAACGAAAAGAAGCTGTCGTCGCTCAACGAGCTGCTGCCGCTGCTCGAGGCCGTGGTGCAGACCGGCAAGCCGCTGGTCATCGTCGCCGAGGACGTCGAGGGTGAGGCTCTGGCAACCCTGGTGGTGAACCGTCTGCGTGGTGGCCTCAAGGTCGCGGCCGTCAAGGCCCCCGGCTTCGGCGATCGCCGCAAGGCCATGCTGCAGGACATCGCGATCCTGACCGGCGGCCAGGCGATCTCGGAAGACCTCGGCATCAAGCTCGAGAACGTCACCCTCAACATGCTCGGTCGCGCCAAGAAGGTGATGATCGACAAGGAGAACACCACCATCGTCAACGGTGCCGGCAAGAAGTCCGACATCGAGGCGCGGGTGACCCAGATCAAGGCGCAGATCGAGGAAACCACCTCGGACTACGACCGTGAGAAGCTCCAGGAGCGTCTGGCCAAGCTCGCCGGCGGTGTTGCCGTGATCCGCGTCGGCGGCGCCACCGAGGTCGAGGTCAAGGAGCGCAAGGATCGCGTTGATGACGCGCTGCATGCGACCCGTGCCGCGGTCGAGGAAGGCATCCTGCCGGGCGGCGGCGTCGCCCTGCTGCGCGCCACCGAGAAGCTCAAGAACCTCCGCACCCAGAACGAGGGTCAGAAGCACGGCATCGAAATCGTGCGCAAGGCCCTGTCGGCACCCGCGCGTCAGATCGTGATCAACGCCGGTGAGGATGGCTCGGTCATCGTCGGCAAGATCATGGAGAAGGAGCAGTATAACTACGGCTTCGACTCCCAGACCGGCGAATACGGCAACCTGGTCTCCAAGGGCATCATCGACCCGACCAAGGTCGTGCGCACCGCGATCCAGAACGCCGCTTCGGTGGCCGCGCTCCTCATCACCACCGAGGCGATGATTGCCGAGCTGCCGAAGAAGAACCCGCCGCCGGCAATGCCCCCGGGTGGCGGCATGGGCGGCATGGACTTCTGATCGGAGAAGGCCTTGCCCCGGACGGTGGATCGAAACCGGTCCACCCTTCCCTCAGAACAGAGAAAACCCCGGCAAGCGATTGCCGGGGTTTTCTTTTTCTCAGTTCGCCGGTTGCCTTGGTGGCGCGCTGTCGGTCACGACGCCAGAGGGTTCTTGAGCCGCACCAGGCTGGTCAGGGCATCAAAACCCTGGCCGTCCCCGGCGACGAGGTCGATGCGACCGACCTTCTCAACCAGCCGCTCCAGCGACTCCAGCTCCTTGAGGCGCAACAGCAGCGGGTTCTCTTCCATCAGCCGCGCGGTGTTGAGCAGCGAACGGGTTGCCGCCGTCTCCTCCTGGCGCCGGATCAGGTTGGCCCGCGCCAGCCTCTCGGCCTCGACCACCTTGTTCACAAGTTCCCGGATCTCGCCCGGCAGGATGACGTCCTTGACCCCGAGTTCCATCACCTCGATCCCGGAGTCGGAGACGCGCGCCCGCACATAATCGCGCAGTTCGGCGTCGAGCACCGCCTTGGCCGACAACACCTCATCAAGCGTGCGCCCGGCCACGGCCTCGCGGATCGCGAACTGCACCAGACGATAGAGCCAGGCATCGATGTCGGGAACGGTGGCCGTCACCTGCTCCGGATCCGTGACCCGGCGCAGCGCGGTCAACGTCACCCGGAGCGCGATGCGATCTTTGGTCAGCATCTCCTGCGCGGTGATCTCGACCGGCTGTGGCCGCAGATCAACCCGCTTGACCTCAATCCTGCGCCCCACGGTCCAGAAGGCGTGCCGCCCCGGCGCCAGCCGTTCAACAAAACGCCCGTCAACATGGAGCAGGCCGACCTCGTGGTTCTCGACCACGCTCTCGCTCATCACGGTCGAGGCCTTGCGGTCGATCATGGTCAGATGGCGCGGCGCAATGCGGGGCTGACTGGAGATATCGATGCGCTCAACGGCCACCTTCGTCGCCAGCTTCCAGAAGACGCGCAGCTGCCACGGCAGCAGAACATGCGCTGGCCGCCCATTGAGGCTGATGACCGCAATCTCCTCGGCTCCGGTCTCCACCGCCTCGAACAATTCGGCCGCAAGATCGGGCCGCGCAGCCTTGATCACCGCGTAGCGCTCGGACGGGAACTCGGTGGCGACGACGTCGAAAGTCTCCGCAGCCAGCTTCCGGCCGGGATCGAACATCCGATAATGACCCGGCTCGAGCACGCGCGTCAGCATGCCGTCACGTGTCAGCAGCGCCCGCTGTCCATCCTTCACCGTCAGCGTCAACGCCCACAAATGCCTGACCATCCTCACCTCCACTCTTCCCGATGCGCTCGAAACCCCTGCCCGGACAACGTCTTTGCCCTTCAATGTGCTGAAAAGGGCCGGGACACACGCGCTGCGACAAAAGGCGGGCAGGCGGCTTGGAGCTGACGTGCATGACGGGGACCGGCAATCGCAATGCGGCCCGACAAGCTGCCGAACCGCTTTTGAAAGCCGGGCTCCCCCGGCATGTTGACGCCAGCGGTATCCGCCGCCGCGCAAAGCCTCCTGTCTCAGTGTCCCGAATCCTTGAGATGACAACGCCTTTCGGCGTCACCACCCGCGATTCCCGGGACAAAAGCACGCCCCGACCCTCTTCTTCGAAGTCAGACCACCAATATGGCCGATGGAGCGGGAATCGAACCCGCCACAGGATGATTTCGAGTCATCTGCTCTACCAACTGAGCTATCCTTCGCGATCTTTATGTGGCGGAACACGAAACCGCATTGCGGCCCGCGCCAGCCGGGTCTCAGCGAGCCCGAACCCTTTTTGGCCACACGAAGGAGCGGGCACCTACAACAATCGCTGCCAATGTGCAAGTGGTTTTCCGGCCCTGACACCCGCCTGGCGCTGGTCAAATTCATCTCGCAGATGCGAACTGCGCCCATCTGAGAGCAATTTTGCGGCTCCTGCTGGGCGTTGTGAGCGACCCCAGCCCACCCGTTCCAGCCACCACGCTCCCCTCACAGACTTGTGATCGCCAGTCTGCCTGTCTGGCCCTCGAACCACCAGCGGCGAAGCATCCAGCTCCCGCATCATGCAGCCGGAAACATAATGCATCCCAAATTCACAGGCCCGCGCCTCGCGCACAGGCCTCCCCGCCCGCGTCAGGCGGAGAGGTGGATTCTCATCTCTGACTTCCAGCAAAGCCCTGCAATTTTCGGGAAGCTCCGCCAGGAACCAGTCACGTGCGACAACCGACGCTGGCCCCGCTGCCAAATGCCGATCCCGATCCGGAGGGAACCGGGAGCCCATGTCCCATATCCCATGTCCCATATCCCATATCCCATGTCCCATATCCCATGTCCCATGTCGCAGGTCTCGTGACTCAAAGGCGACCTGCCGCGCGCCTTCGTCTCTGCAGCGAAAATATTCTCCGCAGCGGTTCCAGCTTGCGAAAACTCCTCTCCCCTGAAGCTTTCCGCAGCCGGTCTGTCCGGCAACAATGCCTTGAGAGCCCAGATCGGCACATCACCCGGTCTCCAGCTTCGACGTTTGACAGCACTGGACCTCTGGACTTCCCCTGGCCACCCGATCACAGCCTGGCAGAAAGCCAAATCACGCGGACGGATGCATCGCGTGCCACCGGGAGCTGCAGGAAATCGCCAACACACCTGCAGGGACGCGGCAACGATTCGACAGCACGAAAATTCTCCAAACCGCGATCCTGCTGATGTGGCGCAACAGGCAACTCTGCCCTGGTCTCGCGCTGGGCCCGGCGATCTTCTGCCCGGCATTGTCCTGTTTCGTCGGGCTGCTTCTGCCCTGGTCGTTGCCCGGGACCGCCGGGCGCGAACTGCTTCCGATCTGTGCAATTCACCCTGCTCTTCCCTGCTCTTCCCTGCTCTTCCCTGCTCTTCCCTGCTCTTCCCTGCCCTTCTCATCCCACTCGGGCTCCAGGCGGTTTTCGTGTGAACAACTGTGTCGCCACCACAACGGCCGGCGTCGCATGCTCTCCACCAGCCTCAGCGTCTCCATAGTAGCGACCTTCCCGCACGCTCCCTGTCGCAATCTTCCTCGCTGTCGTCCTCACCGTCTTCCCCCCCCTTTGAATGACTGACCTTCTCTTTCCTGCCGCGAGACTCCTCCTCACCGCGCTGTTCGTCGCAATTGTGCCCCACACGACTGAAACGAACCGGCATCGCAACCCGCGACAGAAGACGCTTCCTTCTCACCAGAGGCCCTCGCCGGCAGATCTTCAGCCTGATCTTCGCATCCTGAGCTCCAGAGCGGAGTTTTCGCTGGCGTCGCTTTCGCCGTAGCCGCCCCCGTTGTTCTCATTCGAACCCTGGCCCCGGATGCGGTCCGGATGGCGCTGGTTCCCCTGATTCCTCCTAATTCATGTCCGTTGCCTATCCACCATCTGGTGTCTCTGGGGCGCGCCGCCGGTGCTTAGTTTCAACCAGCGGCAGAAGAGCAAACAGCCGCATCGCTCTGGTTCCGGAGAAAACCGCACAGTCCCGCAGCAACTCCGGCACAGCAGACGAGCCCCCCGCAGAACACAGCCTCAGGTCTCCACCATGAAGAATCTGTCCAATACAGATCGGTGCCATTGGCAGAACACAAAGCCGCCATCGACAGCCCAGGCAATCCCTCCCTCTGATCCCCGCTGGGCCCTCGATCGTTGCTGGCGCGCAGCGACGGCCTCACAACCGCACGCCACTGCAGACAGGCGCGGAAAGGGCGATGTCCGACACGGCAACGGAGCGGTAGCGGGATAGGGGACGGTCACCTCCGCATGCTCCGCCGAACCTCACCGCAGACTTAATCGACTCAGCATCCGGGGTCCACCCAATGCGGCTCGACAACTGGACCGCTCCACGTCTTTCGACTATAGCTCGACGCCAGCGCAACGTTGCGCATTGTTCGCCATCTGCACTCACAGCAGCTGCCAATCCGGAGTCCATCAATGGCCGTCACCGATACCGGGCAAGAGGCGCCACAGAAACTGGAAAGCAGCATCGTTCTCGACACTGCGATGCGCATCGGCTGGCGCTACAAGGGCACCCTCTTCCTGCTCGTTCTTTGCCTCACGGCGGTATTCGCTGCACTATCCTGCGGGTTTGGCTTGTTGCTGCCGTCGTCCTTTCACCCCAATGGTGAACTCAATCCGCGGGCGCTGGTCAAAATCGCGCTCTACGCCACCGAAATTTTCGTTCCCATGCTGCTCCAGGCCGTTCTGGTCGACGTCTATGTCGCCGACCTCGAGGGCCGCCGTCCTGCGCCTGGCAGCTGCCTGCGCAGCGCAGCCGGCGCGGCCATTCCCGCTCTCGCCATCGGAATCGTCATATTCCTCGCCGTCACCATCGCCGGGCTTTTCTTCATCATACCCGGCATCATGCTGGCTGTTGCCCTGTTCGTCGCCATTCCGGCCCAGCGACGGGACGGCGGCGGCGTCAACGTCAGCATCAACCGCAGCCTTGAGCTCACCCAGGGCCGCCGCTGGCAGGTCTTCAGCCTGGTTTTCAATCTCGCATTGTTGTCTGGCATCGCTTACGGTCTGTTGATGGTACTCCTGCTCGTCGGCACCCAGCTTGCGGTCAAATTCCCCGATTTCGCTCTGACCATTCTGGTTGCGCAGGCCCTGGGTCTGGCTCTGGCCCTGCCTTTCGTCTGGCTTTTGTGGGGCTTTGGTCACGCCATCGCCTATATCGAGCTGCGACGGATCTCGGAGGGACCGGATTTTCTCGCGCCCAACGGCCACAGCCCGCCACCACCCTGCCCGCCCCCGATCCGCAGCTGAGAGCACGGGCCTTGGCGCACCCTTGCCGCTGCGGGCACCGCTCCCTGCCACAAACGGAAGACACCCTCCCCCTTCACTGCGGCCACCAAATCAGGAGCATCGGCCAATGCCCGTGGGCACCACCGATACCGCGCAGCACACACCGCAGCGATTCGAAGCTGCGCGCGTTCTCGAAACCGCCATCGGCCTGTTGTGGCGCAACAAGGCAACCTGCCTCTGGCTCCTTCTCTGCCTCGCCACCCTGTGGACGGCATTCTTCTATTCTCTGTCGCGACTGCTGCCATCCCTGGTCGGTCCTGGCGAAGAGGCGACGGCCCCCTTGTCGCTCGCCATCCTTGCCACCCTGGTGTCCGCTCCCTTCCTCCTTCAGCCCGCTCTGGTCGACATCTACTAATCCGTGCATAATTTTGATGACCCCTATTGCATTCCATGTTCTGTTAGTGTATAGTGCGTTCTATGAAAATTGATGGTCGCACAATTGGTCGAAAGAAGGCCGAGGAAATCCGCTTC
>Ga0123357_10007782_pt1 | contig 13305 bp, 8 predicted proteins | sample TergutEmb28metaG_FD_89873 | JGI IMG/M metagenome (GOLD analysis project Ga0123357, IMG submission 89873) | Embiratermes neotenicus P4 segment gut microbial communities from Petit-Saut dam, French Guiana - Emb289 P4 | ecosystem: Host-associated > Arthropoda: Insects > Digestive system > Gut ...
GCCTAAAAGCAAATGCTGAGATGGCTCCCAAGATTCCAAGTTGCCACTACATGCTTCTCATGTAGCCCTCCCGACTTAAATTTAGTAGTAACCAATTTCATGTTTTGTTTACAAGTAAAACAACCATTGCCATCGGATAACAACCCAATTGTAGTAAATAAATATTATGTTATTATTATTATTGTTATTATTATTATCATCATAATCATCATTTTTACCCTACAGCATGAGAAGGATTGAATGCCTATCTAGGAACTTTCACCCATTTTCGTGCACAACATAAAATACACATACATGATGGTTAGAGCTCAGAGTACGTACGTCCGTACTTATGTATGTTTGTATGTATGCATCTGTGTTGTATGTATGTACGCACCTACGTACCTGTCTACCTTCCTTCCAAAATCAAACTTTCGTACGTAAGAATAAATTACCAAACTTCACGAAACTTCTCAACGCCTGTATGAAGTAAATCTTGAAGCTTCACAATTAATTTGAAACAAAATACAACAGTGTATTCTATCACAAAACGGTGTTGTAGTCTGATGTTGCGGCTGTACAAAAACTGAAACTGAAATTGCCACGTCTCTTCATTCACGTTCTCTGTAGCTCTATCATCATCTTGCGTCATGCCTCTCGCGCATTACATTTTCGTCTCCTTCGTAGATGAGTGCTGCTGGTAGATCCTGATGTGGCAGGTGTACCCTAAGCACAGTAGTGCGCTTCGTATTATTTCGTGAATTTTTAAGAGAAGGGAAATATTGTGGTGCTCTCTATAATCTCCCCATATCGCACCACTCAGATACTAAATGGTCCAGACAATGGAGCTTCAGATGTTCAGGCTTAAACTGCTCCACAGTACTGCCGGTTATTGCACTGTTATTATGGGTTATTACAGACATCTTGCCTAAAGTTAAACTACAAGCCACCGTTTCGTATGCATTAGTAATATTGTTCCGTATGGAAACTAAACTTGCTACGAACAGGAATATTTTAATTTTATAAGACTTTCTTGGTAGTGGGTGGGATAGCTTTCAGTTTAGAGTACAGTTACAGAAATGTGCAGACATCTTTGAAACTGAGAGTGACAAGAAGTGTAGGTGGATGTCCTTTCTGACGTAGCGTGGTACACTGTGTGTCTCTTAAGTCCCACGACTAGCAGAGATTTCACGATCGTACGTTCGGTGAGAGAATCGCTATTATCAAATATTATGTTCTAGACATTTGAATATAAACTGTGTCGTTCCAGGCGCACAGAGGTGAAGATAAGGCAAAATTCACCCTATAACAGCCACGAAGGCCCAGAGGAGGAGTAGAAGTATAACTCTACTCTTTCTTTAACCTTGGCGCTAGTTGGGTGTGGGTGGTCAACGCCATTCCCCTGTCGCTTTACTCCCGTGACAGACCCATTATCCAATGTATAGGAGGCTGGGTAGACCTCACAGCCATTCTGGACAGGTCCAGAAAATCTCGCCCCACCGGGATTCGATACCCGGACTGTCCAGCCCGTAACGAGTAGCTATATCGACTGAGCTATCCCGGCTCCCGCACGGAGGTGAAAAAAATTAAACTATATCTCAAAGGAAAAGGCTATGAGCCTGTGCATTGGGGTAACTGGGCTCAAGACGGAGGATAAGGAAAATAGCTTTAGAAAACGACAATAAACACTCAAGATTCATAAAAGACGGAGAATATTATGACTAACTGAGTGACGGTTGTCGTGCGAGATTTTAGGTTCTTGCAGCGTTGTTGTAGAACAGTACAGTATTCTCGGATGTTACCTCATATCTGCTGGTAAATAATTACACACATTTCGGAGGAACAAACAACCTACATCTTCAGAGTCTAGCAGTTCATGCGTACTTGTAATTATTTCCCAAATGACACTAAGTAACATCCCAGAAAACTTGAGTATGCTACTATTATCTCCTCCATGAGGCTTGTTTCATATACAGTGTGTGTGTGTGTGTGTATGTGTGTGTGTGTGTGTGTGTGTGTGTGTGTAGTTCGTGAATGAGACGATGCAAGCAACCGGACACTTGTGCACCCACATCATGAAATGTAGGTGCAGAAAAGAGTGTGGATTTAAAGCTCCAATTATTCTTGTTGTCGGTGTTAAATGGAAGTATAACGTATTTCTGCTCAGTCGCTGTTGCCAGAACCCGCAGTGTCTGCTACATAATAGGCTAAACGTTCCGTACTGTCGGCCTGGGCGCGAAGACAAAAAGAAGAATTTCTGCCGCTACCGAGAATTTAAAATCCGTTGTCAGTCTCACCTTTCACAGTTGAAAGGAGAATGCGAGCTAGAAAGGTAATGGGCAGGGGCGATCACGATTACTTTGAAGTAAACCTATATTCCACAATTCGCTAGGGGAAAAAAAAAGTCGGCATAGAGGACGTCAGTTGGATAGCCAATAACAGGGCCAAGAGTGGAACCCCGTGTACCTTCCCTGCTTCAGATCCAAAACGCTGCAGTTACACCAATCCCGTACGTAAACTGTAATGATAATCGTCACCTGTTTATACAAAATGATGCTTCCAGCCTTATTAGTGAGGGTTTACACTCCGCTGAAAGGACGGATGTATACAAAGATAGGCAAAATATTTATGTGACGCCTCTACGCCATATCTATACCTCTTCCTCTGTTCTGAGAGCCTGATAAAATTTCATTCGAAAAGGACGTTTGTATGGCGATTTGATGTCGCCGGAAAAAATGAAAATTGCTTAAGTCTTAACGTAACTTGCCAGATATTTTTGTCCGATTTTAAACCAACCTCTAGGTTCTTCACAGATTTTCTTAGAAGTCCCCAATAGCAAATTTCGAGGAAATCCTTCCAGTGGAAGACGCGCTGATACACGCAGAAAGAAGGCGAGAGGGACGGACGGAGAGACATAAGAAAGCTAATAGGCACTTTTCGTGACTATGCGAAGCCGCCTGAAATTTCTGATCATCAGCTTTATCTTATGCCACGTATCTGTGGATGGACCAGCCCAGCTACTTTCCCTCTTACAATAAATCTTATAATTATTCATTTATGTTGTATAATTCATCTCCTCATTCTAACGGAGTTATTTTGCAAATTTTCATTTCGATTTGCCTGTACATAAGTTATTTTAAGTATTTTCGTTCTTAATACCTTAACGAACAAGACAGAAAATGTATGTACAGACATAACATTGAGACACTTTCGAGTTGCAAGACAATTAGTATTACATATTCTGAGTGTGCCGGTGTGGCCTTAGTCATCCAGCATGCAATGTTCATGCAACACTTTACATTGTCCTCTGTGGTCTGCCTGGCTGTACCATATTTTCCCACATTTTCGGAAAAAGTTATGAAACATAACATTTATCTTTTGAATTTCTGTACAAATGTACTTTAAATAGTGCTCATTTCAAGAAGAACTGAACGATAAATGATCCAAAATATATCGTGGTCTTCATGTAATGTGCCCATTATTCCTGTCACATTTTAATGAAACATGAACTTTAAATTTTATCAAATTTCATTAAAACAATTCTTTAGGAACCAAGTTGTTTAGGAGAAGAGTAAGACGGATGGACAAAAAGACATGATGAATATCAGTCTTTTTCGCAATTCTTTGAACGCGTCTAAAATAATAACAATAAGAAAATATTCTTAGAGACTGGCGGATTATTATTATAATTATTGCATACTGAAGGAAATTGTCCCTGTGCACTCCTTGCATACCAGAGGAAGGTGTGGAAGTTAGCTCCATGAATTCTTAACCTCAGCACTAGATGTAGGTGAGTGCTAAGTTCCCACGTTCTAGCTGCCTTTCCTTCGGAGAGAGGGCTGTTCGTGTCAATTAGACAGGAAGCCCGTTGTGCCCTGCAGTCAACCTGAAGTTTTGGAGAAAGAAAAATATCTCTTACCCCGGCCGGGCTTCGAAAAAAGATTTTTGTCGTCCATTCCTTAGCCTAGTCACCACACCGAATACGCCGACACTGCCATAGAAACTCTCTGTGTAATTTGCCATAGGACAAAGAGTGAAAGAACTGCAAGTTTCATAAATAACATTTAAACAGCCGTTAAGAATGTTAAACAGGCACTGACTCGAAAATGTCAAATCACGACACCTAACGAGTATGGAACTACTCGGTTTTGATACTAATGAAATAATGGTTAATTTCAATACTTGTAACAGTGATGAATGTGAATACTGATATTGAAGGTAATCCACAAGCAGAGGTCCTGGTTTGAAACTCGCCCTACTGTTGTTTATTTTAAATTAATTTCTACATAGCTTTTTGTAATCTATCATGTTACATGCAGAAAGAAAACCTGTGATGACAACGATATTTTTAACATTTTACGTTATGAAGTGCATCGGAAGTTAAAACTACCATCGATCTCTCAGGTTGACGGAGCAACTGGACCATGAAGGAGACGAATAATGCCTAGTGAAACAGAAAGAATGAGCATGACAGAATAAAAATCAGAAAAATTCTAATTACTTAATGATATTAATTGAAATAAAGTTTATGTGGAATGGTTGAATCAAAAAGATTAAGATACGTAAGGCATGTAGCGTTCGTGGGGTAGATGGTGATTTCCTATAGAATTTTGACCTGAAAATATCACAGATACATTACGTGGGCGGTCTAATTTCGAAAGGTAATATAAAATCAATAACGAGAAAAATGTTTAACAAAGGTTACGGATTCGAAGTGGGTCAGTGGATTTCTTGCGTGATCAATTGACGACGCTTTTTGGTCCTCATTGACAGAAAATTCCTAGCCTCCCTCATAAACGAAAGAATTATGAAGCAATATAATGTGTCATAAAGGCTTATATAGCTTATTGATTAGTTGATTAGTTGATTGGAAGGAAGTTGTTAAAATATAATGGTCCTACTGTCTGTGAATTTAAGTCCAAAATAAAGCCTCAAAATTGTTACACATTTTGTGTTCACACATAAAAACACATACGAACCTCGCATAGCCTTCACATAAATTACGAGTAATTCGTATGCAAGTTTCGAATGACCCTAAAAGTGTGATATACTAATGCAGTCAATGCGGCTTATACACGGGGAGAAATTTGAAGAGAGCGTCTTTATACTCGAGAGGAATGGAGGCATGAAAAGAAATGGGGAGGTTATATTTCAAAGGGCTATTCTGGAACGTGTAAGAAAGGTTACGTGAACCCTTTCTCTTTTCTCTGTAAACAGTTTCTGGAGGAAACGAAGAATCGACACTAACACAGGAACAGCTGCAAATGCCTTCTATATCTCGTCGCTTGGTTGGCGCAGAGCAGACGATGTCAAACCGCAGAAGAGAGTGGGAGGATCTGGAGGAAAGTCTGAGGAAAGAGATAAGGAAAGACACAAGGAACAGTAGAGTAACGACATAAATGATACCACAAAGAAACAAATTTCAAAAAGATGAAAGAAGGCAGACCTTTCTTTTGTTTACATCCCTCTTTGTAAGCGTGTGAGAAAAAAAAAAGATAAGCCTGAAGTTTGCTAAAATATTTTACCAATTTTATCGCGTTTATGGAAAAGCGGTGCATAATGTAACGGAATATATTAGAGTTGGGACCAGGATGAAAGAGCTGTTATTAAGAGCTGTAATGTAACAATGTGTCATAATAGCATTTTAGGGGGTAGAGCGTTTTTCGGAGGATGAATAACAAGAATTCGATTCTTAGATTAAAACTGTCACGGAAAAACTTTTTAATATTCCCAACTCCAAAAGCCTGAGCTGTGATGTGACAGGTCTGATTTCCTTGTTTGTTTCCCAATTTAGAAACTTGGCCTTTTTTCATATTCCGTACACTTTCACAGTACAATGATCACTACGATAGCAACATATACGTAGAATGCACTTCTGTCGTAATATTAAAATTTCTTTGACAGTCATTTTATATAACCAGTCCACATACACTACACATTCATCATCATCATCATCATCATCATGTTCCTGAAGGGTTAGGCGTGTTTCCTGTTCCTTGATCCTCAAGATGAAGTTGGTCCCTCCATCTCTTCCTCGGTCGTCCTATGGTCATTCGTCCTTTTGGTTTATATTGTAGTGCTTGTTTTGGTAGTCTGTTTGTGTCCATCTTCGCTACATGTTGTAGCCACTTTTTCTGGTACTATTTTATTTCCTTTATTATGTTTTGTGCTCTCGTTTTTTTTTCCTAACACATTGATTGTTTTCTTTATCTAGTTTTGTTATTCCAAGTAAGTGTCCCAAAAATGTCATCTGTGCTGCTTCTAAACGTTGTTCCTCTCTTTTCTTCAGTATTCAAGCTTCACTTCCAAATTTCAGTGCTGCTTTAGCTGTAATGTTGTACATTCTTAACTTTGTTTCTTTGTTACATTATACATTATATTTATTAAAGTCTTTGAGTTTTATAAAACTTATGTAATATGCAATTAATATGTACGAATAAGTTATTATGTGGAAATGTGTATTAAATTTAAATAATACTTGAAGACTAATGTTGGCAATTAACGGTACATAGTAGAGATTTTATTACACTGAACGCTAATTCACGGTATGAAAATGGACCTCTTAAAAATTAAAAGTTGCTTTTTCCCCACACGCGTCAAAGTTTTCAGCAGCTGACCACTTTGCGTATTTGTGGAACATGTCAATAGAAGACAGAGGACACCAGTGGAACATTGATTGCTGAATACTGCAGGGTGTAATAGATTGAATATACTCATACATGTTATACTAAGCTCAAATATCGTTAGTTACTCTTATTTAATAATTTCAGTACTATAATTTTAAAGCTAACATCTTTGATACACAATATGCCTAAGATATAAACACTTCATAAGTAAGTACATAAGACATACAGAACACAAATTAATTGGCTAAAAGTGCATGTAGCTATGCGCTATAAATAATTACACTATGCTAATGTATACTCTTCCTGTCGATGTCAATGCAAATATCAGACACATGTATGAACTAATAAAACAGGCACAGTTATATAAATGAAGTGTTACGTTGGTGGTATTTGGGAATATGCATTTGGAGTTTAAAAATACGGTTAAATGAAATATATCTGTCAACCTCTGCCAACACTTAACAAATAAGTACCTTGGGATTAACGCTTTAAGAAACATTATCAGCACGGCAAAATCAAGGAGGGTAAAATATAACAGGTGTGTTAAAAACAAGAAATACATAACACAATTGAAAACCTGAATGAAAGTGTTTTCTTGGGAGATCTAGATGAAAGGAAAGTATTATGAAAATGGAACATAGGGATCCGGTGTGTGGGAATGTCAGCTTGGTTCGTCCTGCACAGAAGGGACTTTAGTGGTGATGTCTGTTACATTGGGCAGTAAGCTTTCTTCTTGTTTTAAATTCGAAGATACGTTTGAGTAGCTAAATGACTGTTGGCCTCTCAGTAAGACCTCTTAACCCAGGAGACAGGTTCCAGCAATATCTCTCCTAGCTTGGATTCTGGAGGTTTTCTATTCGAAAGTCAGAATGCGCACTAATTCTGTCGGAGGCAATTCTGTGAATTATCTCAGTTCCTCTAGCAAATGCTTACATGTTACTTTAAATTAGGTAACAAGCCCACATTTCACATCAGTCACAATTAATTACTCACTATAATCCAAACACTCAGCACCGTGCAGTCTTAGTAAACAAGGACGTCGTTAAAAAAGCTAAAAGAAGGGAGGAGTCTGCTACACTTAAATTGTTACACACAATCTTGGTTATTAATTACAATTTTCAAATATCACGCATTGAAACAGAATATTTAGTCAGTGCTTAAACGCAGTCAATTGGAAGGAAATTAACGATGTGAACGTTTTCCGCTATTTTAACGCGTCAGTTTGAGTCCGCGTGGGCTTATTCGCTTCCACAGAGGGACGGAAGCATAGCACTCGGAGGGATTAATTACGGTTTTAGCTTCTACATCTACATGTAGACTTACATGGGTATATGTTATAACAAATTCAGATATTTTTCTGCGTTGAAATACATTTCCTTCTCACGTTACATACCATGACAAACCAACTGGTGACGCTAATTATTGTCAGATGTGAATATCGATTATTTTTAGATGAGTCCGGCTATATCGGGAAGGCAGCGGATGTAATAATCTGAAAGGTATTTGAATATAGGAATCTACTGAATCCATGGAAAAAAATCGGGCCATACATTCCACAGTCCAGACTCAGAATCAAAGTCACGTGTGAAACAGAAACTTGAAAAATTGAAACATTATTGTGAAATTAGGTAGCGCCGTCTTTCTGTTGCTGCAAACAAATGCAGAAGGAACAACATAGTCTCTATGAGTGTATCGCAGAATCATATTCTGCTGGAACCTCATAACAAGGCAGAACTGTATGTAAGGTACCATGGCCACTAAGTCAAAATAAATTCATTTTTACAATAAAAACATGTCGACAGATAAGGTCGTTGTGAAATAAGGTGGATAATAATTCCACAAAATTGTTTTGTTGTTTACACGTGGCATAATTTAACCTAATTTCCATAGAGCTGAAAGTTAAGAAAACTTAGAAAAAAATTAATAGTTTGTAGGTGTTTGACAACAAAATATTATTTAATTTCCTTGAATAATTTACGTTATAGTATAATAAAGAACTCCGTAATATGTATATAAATTGATTACGTATTTTGCTTCGACTAGTGAAGAAAGGGGAATATTGGTGGTTAGTCTTATAGCTGATAAAAGGGAAACAAGAGCTGTACATTATTTGGTAAGGAAACCTGTTGTATGTTGGCTATCAAAAAATCTAGAAGAATGTAACAGCAAAACGTTACGGTTTATCCGGAACACATAAGATGAATAGACTGGATGAAACTGGCTCAGAATTATCTTAGTAATTTACCAACTTAATGTACTGTACAAATTCTTGTTTTATAATAAGTTTATTATATTCCTCTACATGTTTCGAACACTTTTGTGCTCATCATCAGGAGGTAAAATTTTTATTATACAACAACTGGTATCATCACACTCTGTAGGTGGCCGTCCGGTGCACAGGTTGTGCACCGGACGGCCACCTATAGAGTGTGTGATACCAGATGCTGTATAATAAAATTTTTACCTCCTGATGATGAGCACAAAAGTGTTCGAAACATGTAGAGGAATATAATAAACTTATTATAAAACAAGAATTTGTGCATTAAGTTGGTCAGATTCTAAGATTATATTGAGATGCACAGTCAGCAAAATGTAAAATAAAATTGGCTCAGAATTGTCTTCACTGAAGGGGATTTGAGTGTTGTATGCTTTGATTTAGGACGTCGCTGAGATTTTAGCATTTATTATGTGCGTTATGAAGTTAATTATGTTTACTAGGTTAACTAAGAATACGTAAGTTGTGATCCAAACACATTTTTAAAGTAGACTGCCATGGCAAGCTGATATCATATGCCAGTGGCAGACCTTGTATGATTTCAATTGCCTTTATTTACATAATCTAGATTTCTAGGAAGAATGCTTGCTCTATTGCGGTTCAAAATAATGTATCTTCCAATCTAGGGCTGAATAAAAACTTAAAACCCGAAATATAATAATTCGAACCCGGTTATAACGACATTGTTTAATGCGACACCTCGCGTATTGCATCACTTATTCTATGGTAACAATTAATTCCACACCGTTAACCACAATATTATACTCCTCGGTTAGAACAACACTTGTTTCAAAAGACACAAAATATTCGGTGCTTTTCATGACGTTATACCCGAAGTTGAAAATTTATTTTACTTTTTTCTTTGTTTTTTATGGCTCTGAAAATTAGTCTGTCCTCCAAATATAAGAAATAACACCTACATCCAATCTGTCAGATAAAGTGCCCAGAATGATCGACGAGTCTTGGAGAGATAATGTTAAATACGAATGAAAAGAAAACTACATACCGAGATGCTGTATAATTTATACTCTTAAAAAAAGAATTATTAGTCTGAGTAAATGAAAGAGCATCGGATAAATAGAATAAGTAGTAAGTATGGAAAAATTAGAAGTGTTTACAAAAATTTAAGTGAGAAACTTAAACTGGAGTGGCAGGTAATTCGTGATAGAAGTCTAAAAGTGGAAGCATTTGGTTGGATTAATCTGGCTCTAGATGTGCTCCAGTGACGGTTTTTCATGAGAATGATAACATAATATAACAGTTGGGAGTTTCTTGACCGTATTCAGTAATTTGGACGCGTCACGAAAAACCCTGTACCGTATAGCCGATTATTTGAATTTAACGAGCATAAAGCAGCCTGAAACTAATGTTTCCTTAATCCAATCGGATCCAATTCGTCATTTTGTGATATTGACAACAATACTCGCATATTTGTCGTACACGTAGTGGCTAGTCTTCTTGATAAAGGAGTTTCATATAGTATGTGAATTATGAATGAAGGTGGACATTTCAAACGTTTATATTCAGTTGTGTCAGTGAGGGGATAGGGTTTTATTCTGACGGCAGGAGTTACGTCTGAAATACGAAGCAAAGGCTTTACGTATCCTAGTGAATGATGAATTCTACTCAAACAGCGGAATACATAAAGTGATAACTTACATAAACTATTGGGACTGTTTTCACTTCTATGACGAATCTTGAAGGAGAAAAACGAAATCGACTTCTGAGTTTGAATAAGATGGCAAGATTCTAGTACATGAAAACAAATCACAGCTCTGCATCACAATATTCAACGACATTCTATTTTCTTATATTCTGCAAGAAAAAGATTCCACGTCTTGCATACACTAGTGTTATGTGGACATCAAATGCATGGAAGTAGCAGCGTCCCTAAAGACATTTGTCATACAACCAACTACCGCCTTTTGGGTTGTTTCTCTTATTCCATGGGAAATAATTCTCTACCGCCTTTTCGATGCGGCACTCAGAGGTAATAGAAAAAATCCCTTTGCTATATCTTGTACGTGGAATAAAATAAATTCAGGTATCCATGTAGTTCGGCGGAGTAGGGAAATGAAATCTTCAGATTGGAGGATAGCGTCGCTTATTTGCATAATGAGTCGCATGTAAGAAAGACGTTTAGAAAATTGGTAATTTCGGGAACGCAAGAAATTTCATACTGTTTCACAAGGAACAAGGTTTACTTTGAAACAGTATAGAATTCAGCCTTATTTTTCAAGACTCACAAAACCAACTTTTTTATGCGAAAATTTGTAATATCGACTTAAAACTAATTTGAAATGAGAATATGGCTTGTCATAAAGTTGGTATCAGTTTACGCAGTGAGGCATTAGAATATATTCATGCCTCTCGCATTAGTACGAAAATATACGAATGATTGTATTTGCATCTCATAGTTCAACATAATATTAATATTTGACCACTGGTTATAAAATAAAATTTTACAGTCTTAGCTTAGTAAAAGTTGTGAATTACACCTCACGTTAATCGTAAAGTAAAATGCAAAGTAATATAACTTCCAAATTAGAGAATCTAATAATGGCACACATCGGAATGCAAGCATTAAGAAATTTAATGCCAGTAGGATAACTTCTTAAATATTATTTATTTCTGTTTTGAAAATGTAATTTAAATAATCGTTGGTTTATTAGTGTGTATAACCAGAAAACCTGCATTAAAGATATACAACAAAATAACCGCAAAAGTGAAAGAGGCTCCGCCATGCCTCACGCAGTTAGCTGTCGGTCTCTCACAGCCGAGGATCGGGTTTGATATCATCTCGTGCTGGATTTATGGTGGCCAAATTGAGCCTCCGACAGGCTTTGTTTCACAGTACTTCATCTTCTCAATATAATTTCCCCACTTATCCAATAATTAATTAATTATTGACTCTATATAACACTAGCAACTGATAGTGTCGTTAAATAACAAACATTAACAAGTAACATTAGCAGCAAGTTAGGAAATGTCTGCAAAACGTAAAATATCTGGTGCTTTCTCTCTAATATTGTCCTTAGATTTTAGAATCAAGAGTATTAAAGAAAAACTCTGAGAAGATAATATCTGAAATGTGCCGTTCCACGTTTTACGCAACAGAGTAGCTCATATGGCTTGTCCGTATCTTAGCAACAGCTTTACAAGCGATCGTAAACGGCGTACTTACTGAGATTGATGAATTCAGATAGCCAACTTTTCTTCAGGCTCAGATCGTAACTCACAGAAACTACAGACTCAATTTTCAACATCATCATGATGAGATTACTATTAGATAAGTGAAGGTAGATCTTCAAGTTAAGTGTTTGTTATGTTTGTCCGATATTAACCTGAACCGGAATGCGTTAATAAACTAGAGCAATAAATATGAAATTTTACGAAAATCCGTCCGGTGGGCGTTATGCTGCTTAATGCAGAAAAATTGTCGGGGTAAGAGACAGATGTGATTTGGCTAACAGTCGCTTTTCGCAAATGCTTTGCTAAAGTACATAGCCAAAATTTATTTTAACCCAAGAATGAGGTACGAACTAATAAATGCAATACGTATATATATATAGATATATATATATATATGTATACGAGCTTCATAATGCATAAAATTAATTAAGAAGACCAAGAATACACTAGGATTCATGGATGTAATTTTTTTACATAGTGACCACCGACATGATTCCGCCACTCATGTTACCATCTTCAGGGTGATAGGAACAAAAATACAAATAAAATTATGATTTCTCCATCTCACTGCACAGTCTGCGCAAAGAACTACTTGGAGCAGTTCCCAGTAGTTCACTATGCAGCTTATAACATCGCTCGCCAGTCTGGATCATAATCCATCATATGCACCTTCTATGTACATCATTCCACAGAACCATATTCCATACAACAGTTTTTTAATTATAACATTTTATATTCATCGCTAGTTTACCATTTAATCAGAATTTTGACCACAACTGTATGACTTTTAACTGTGGAGTGATTTTGACACATTATGATTATATTTGTATTATTGTTCTTACCTCCTGAAGATGGTCAAGCGAGTGGCATAAACTTGTCGGCAGTCACTATGTAATGAAATTACATTCAAAAAGCCAACTTAAGTTCTTGGTCTTTTGGTGAATTAATCAATGCACGGGACATGGAATACATCGAGCTTCATAATGGCTGTTCGTTGCCAGATATTATTATGAGATGAAAAAAATGAGGGTTTGATAGGCGGGACAAATAGGATACATGGATAGAGGAGAAATACGCAGAAGCCTTGTATTCTTTGTAAGAATATGTCAAGGAAAGATTCCTCTAAGGCGACTATGCAATACGTAAGAGATGGTGGTGGTGGTGGTGGTGGTGGTGGTGGTGGTGACACTAGTAGTAGTAGCAGTGGTGGTGGTGGTGGTGATCGTAGTAGTA
>Ga0123357_10007783_pt1 | contig 13305 bp, 11 predicted proteins | sample TergutEmb28metaG_FD_89873 | JGI IMG/M metagenome (GOLD analysis project Ga0123357, IMG submission 89873) | Embiratermes neotenicus P4 segment gut microbial communities from Petit-Saut dam, French Guiana - Emb289 P4 | ecosystem: Host-associated > Arthropoda: Insects > Digestive system > Gut ...
CAGGGTGTATACAACTATACAAATGAAAATGTTTAACTGTAAATGTAATATTATTAATATTATAATAATATGTATTTAGATGTGCACTCCTTTGTGACAGTTGTACACTTAGCCCTTGTTTAACCAAAAATTCTTATACAAGTTATTCTTTCATGCACATCACCATTACATATCACTGTTTAATTTAAACCCTCTCAGTTTAACACCCTTTGTCTGCCTGTGCTCTATTACACTAACCCCCACTTATTACATTATTTGTCATGTTAACATCATTTTTGATTTTCACCATTCTGATATACACCCACTTCTTCATGAACACAACTAAGGCATACAACAGAGGTTGGTGTATACAGCCTCATGATGGGTTAAATAGCAAAGACATGCAGCTGAATGTGGATTTTAACAAATTCTCTTTTACTGGACGGTTAAATATTGGGGACAACATCTAAAATCAATGGGATGAAACATGTTAAATTAATGTCACCCACCACTTGTCTCGGACTGCAAGTCATCTCACAGTCACTGTGTCACAAGTACCTGTCTGAACAAGGAGTGTTCATATACAGTACTTCTGTGTGACTTATAAATCACACTGCACTCTGCTAGAAACACCACAACACAACATCACTTACCAAACTTGTGTGGAGGGAAGGAAATATATCTTCTGCTCGATACAGTACAATCTTTGGCACTCTAGTGGTGAGAGAATGCAGAATCCTTTGTAATCTTGGCGAAATACATCTCGTACTCGTGATGATTCTCCTTAATTGTATTACTTAACTAAAAGCAGAGAGGATGTATGTAACCACAGATATCTGCTTACAACCTGAAAGTAAACAAGTGTGTCATTATATTCACAAAATACACCTATATCAAAAATTTAGGATACCTTGAATGTACAGAATGGGGCAACATTCACTCAACATCTTGATTTAAACAAAACTCGGACTGCCATAAGGAAAGTAGGGAAATTAGTTCCTGTTCTCACTTAGTGAAGCCATTTAATAAAAACATGAATCTGAGTTCTCTGACACATCAGCAGACTCACACAATCTCATACTAAAATTTATGAAGAAAGAAATGTGATACCACCTGTCATGTCCACATGATGGAAAGTGTTACGAATCAAGTGTATCAGTGCATCAATCTTTATGAATGATACATGATAGGTGATGTTTTAAAGAGTAGATTTCTGTTTATGTGTCTCAACAGAGGCAAACATTTGTCTTTTAATTCACATTATATTCAATAAATTGCAATAAACCATGACTGAAAAATGTATCTTTAACAAAGCTACATGACCGATGCCCTGCCAGTTGTACACTTTGCCCTTGTTTATGCAAAACTTCTTTCACAAGTTATTCTTTCATGCATATCTCCATTATATATCACTTCTTAATTTAAACCATCTCAGTTTAAAGCCCTTTATCTGCCTGCGCTCTATTACACTAACCCCACTTATTACATTATTTGGCATGGGAACTTCATTTTTCATTTTCACCTTTCTGATATACATGCACTTCTTCACGAACACAACTGGACTTGAAATGTGATAATTAATGGTTAGAAACCTTCCAACAGAAATAATTTATTGTAAGCTGAAAATACACATATGATATGTATGATAAGTAAATGTTCTGCCAACACAAACAATAGAAACTTGATCATAAGCAACTTACAAGCAACAGATATTTTTCATTACCATTTGGATAACTACCAGACTACAGAGACTCTACATTAAATACAAATAATTATAATATAATTACCAAACAAGGAACCTACTAATAACAAATGGAACAGACACAAAACAAGAGGGTACAAACCTGTCAAAAGCACAAATTCAAAACACAATCAATCTGATACAGTACATATCATTTAATTACACAGACACCCCTAAGCCTCATCATATCACATACCAGTAAAGTAAAACTGCTGATCAAACTAAAACGGTGCTGAAAGATAAAGTACACAATTTATCCTACACATAACTATTTTCAACATTAAGAATAATTTCATATTTTAACATGTACATTCAAGCTACACATTTGAAAACAAGACTTACACATATCTTTTAACACCACTCGCCCTTACCACGCTTTTATAATCTAGAATCAACAGTACCAACCATAACACATCATGTGTGACATTCATAATGATTCTAGGACTCAAACATGTCACGCAAAAATAAATGAGAAGAGGTTTAACAACAAGACCTGCATCAATACTTATCATATTTAATTAAGAATACGACCAGCAATTTAATGGTTAATATTCCATACATGATGTATAGATTGTCCTCAAGAGGATGTCCTAGATTGGGCACAACATTCAGTGACAAATTTTAATACAACTTTACCACATTTTGTACAACACTGAGTATTATGTTGAATTTATTGTAATAAAAAAGGAGTACAATGGTAATGCCCTAACTGGATGTTTTATACATAACAAAAATAGTAAAATATAAAGACAAGATGCAAAATATTAAGAGTGCTACTGAACATGCAGACAAACGCAAGCACAAGAGATCAGACCACACAAACATGGCTGCATGTTTCAGATTATGATGGCACATTTCAATGCCTATGATACAACTTATGTCATGAAGAGACAGTACAACTCCTGTCTGGTTTAGCCTGGGGCATATGTATGTGAGCCGGCTTTAACCACAATATGAAAAAAGACCACGCACACCACCACACTCACACCTGCGAACTCTAGGATGACTCAAACCCAGCCATGCGTAAGTGCCGCTCAGTAACACCCCAGATAGAGACCAGAACACACCCACCATTCACCCTCACATGTTTTTTGCTCTTTCCCACAGATGTTGGCTGGGTACACCAGCTAATCACCACCTGAGAACCCCCCTCCGCCAACATCGGCAGGCCAACAGAGCCAAGGGTGATGACCTCTGCCAGGAATACTGCAGACCAAACCAAGCACACACACCTCCCCTGCCTCAACTGCTCAGGTGACTCCAGTCACCATACTTTCAGTACCCTCCTACGTGCAGGTTTTCTCCTATATGTTTATAAGGCCTAGATGGCAAGATCTCAACATCTGCCACATATCACGCATTGATATTAATCTCCTATAGCTAGCATTTGTAAACCTGATGATGGCCTCTGAGTAGGCCGAAACATGTTTCATTGACACTGTAGCTATGCCTAGCTAACAAACCAGTTGTGTTTTGACCTATATTGTCCTTTACTTCACCAAATTGTGAAGCAAGGAGTAACACAAGGCTTTGTGTTAGGTCTGCTACTTCTTTAAACAGAAAACAAATCTTGCTCTTACTAGCCTGAATCAACCATTTTATATTAATCAACTAGTATTTAATAACACAAAAACAATTGTAATAAAATTTACACCTAAAACTACTGCACATGTTCCTTTGGATATTTACTATAAGGATAATATAATAGATGAAGTAAAGAGCACCAAATTTTTAGGTATGCATATAGACAATCACATGAATTGGAAAAAGCATATAGAACAAATTCATCCTAAACTGAGTATTGCATGATTCTCGATAAGGAAATTAATTCACACTTCAAATCCGGATACTTTGCGTATGATCTAATTTGTGTACTTTGATTCACTACTTCTATGTGGAATAATCTTCTGGGGAAATTCAACGCATCAAGTATTTAAAATTAAATCAATCCCACTACAGGTCTGGAGAGGCCCTGAGGGTTCCAGGAGGTTCAGACTCCCAGATTTCAAGACAATTAGCACATGTAGCGGGTAAGGTTGTCAACCCTACACACCAGCCGCCTTTACCCCCCAAGAAATATTCCTGGTACTCATTTCTGTTACAGGCTGAGTCAAACCCAGGGCCATAGTGCGGCCAGAAGGATTATGTCAATGAAATATTCCAATTACACCATCAGGAATCAAACCCTTGACCTTCCGTTTTGTAGTGCAGTGCCTCAACCAAATGTGCCACCATGTGCCCGCATCAAGTATTTAAACTACAAAAAATGGTGTTTAGGGTAATGTCTGGTGTAGGACCGAGGTCCTCATATAGAAGCCCAATTAGAAAGCTTAATATTTTACTTATTGCATGTCGGTATATACATTGTTTTTAATGTTGTTCACAGCAGACAATCAAAAGGACTTTCTTACTAATGCATATGTACACAGTTTAGACACCAGAAACAAAAATAATTTATATTTACCTGTTGTAAGTTTATCTTGTGTTCAAAAAGGAGTTTCATACTCTGGGATCGAAATCTTTAATGTCTTCCAAGTACTATACAGAGTTATGGAAATGACAGGAAAAGATTCAAAAACAAGTTATACAGATACTTTATTATCCAGTCCTTTTATTCATTGCTGAATTTTTAGAATGCAAGATAGACAAAGATAATCACATAATAGTACAAAACTACTTTTATGACTGACTGCCTTAGCAATAAATGCTTTTATATTGTATGTTGACTTTATAACTAGAGCTATGGAATATTTCAAAGGCCATTAGAATAAGCCTTAACCTTTTGGCGCCAGAATTATTTTTTTAATTTTAGCACACCTGTATATAAAATGTGAATAATACAGGAACCAAATTGTTTGATTTATGAAACAAACTGTATTTTTAAGAGGAAAAAACGGAGAGTATATATTAGTGGTGCAGTACGACCACTATAGTCGACGTTAGGCGTCAAAAGGTTAAGCATGTAACTGTTCCATTGTGCATGATGACCTGGAGTAATACTTTGGTTTACTCCTGTGAATGTGTTTGTTTTGTTTTACTCTTGTATCTTGTGAATGTATTTTTCCATGTGTCTTGTGTTGTCTGATGTTTATTGACATATACCATATTCAGATCCAATTGATTTAGAGACTGGATCAGTGGAATGCATATGTATGTATGTAATAGTACTCTATTGTAAGTACATCTGGCTTCTACCAATCAACATATGATACGAGTCTAACAACACCTGGTTTGAACAAACCAATTTTTATGCTCATTGTTCTACTCTTTGATCTGCTGATGTTAAATCTTATGGTCATACCTCACACAACACAGAAAACAATGGTAACTATGGCAACAAATTTCAACTAACTCACACCAAGCATGGGAGATGTCTATGACCATATGCCTTTGGAATAATTTTGATTATATTTGCAAAGACAAATGCCATAATCATCCAGAAACTACTGCAAAAACTTCTACCTCCTATCTTTATACCCTGATGAATTATGACTACCACAAACACGTTTAACAATCTTATATATTATAAAATACATCTGACACCACATATATACAGCATTAAGTGTGGCTACACTCATAAATCCAACAGAAATACACTTATATAATTCACCAGTAACTACCATATACCATCAAAACAATTCATGATCATTCTTGTATCATTGTTTATCACCATAATTTACAAGTTTAAAAATTGCATGAATGATAGTTTCGTCACTTTAAACGCGTGATATACAACAAACAACAAAATTCACTACTAATTATGAATCATGCATTATTTTAATACAGGTTTCAACTACAAAACTTAATAAAGTAGACATTAGATATCCCGTAACTGTGTAATACAATGTCGTTTTACCATGCCACAATTAACAGACATGCGGCACTAAACTGGAAATTCGCGGCTCTGTATTTCGAGCAGTTTTCACTGTGTCCGATAGTCTTTGCGCTGTGTCTTTCAGAGGAAACAAGTGTTTTGTGCATATAGTTATTGTTTAAAAATGTTCGATACTCAAGAGCGGTGTGTTTCTTTCAAGTTCTGTTTTAAAGAAGGGGAACTTTTCTCAGAGACATCTGAAATTTTACGGAAAGAATGTTTGACAATGAATTCACGAGCCGAACTCAAACTTATGAGTGGTAAAAACGGATAAAGACGGCAAAAATTTGATCAAAGATTCTCCAAGTTTTGGACGACGACTAATAACAAGTCAAAAAAATGCGTTAAGTCGTAGGTTAAAATCGACGTTTGACAGTGCGGGAGGTACGTGACGAAACTGGCATTTCGAAAATTTTGTATGGCGAGATTTTGACTAAAAATTTGGGTATGCGGCATGTTGCTGCCAAATCTTTGCCACGTCTACTGACAGAAGATCAAAAACAAGGCGCCTTGAAGTCAGTCAAGAACTTTCTTCCGTTCAGACAATTAATAAAACTTTAAAAAAAAAAAAAAAAAAAAAAAAAATTATAAAAACAGAAATACAAATGACACGCCGTTTGTAATAAAAAAAACTTTTAAAAAAAAAAAAAAAAAAAACATCATTGCAGGAAACGAGACAGAGTTTACGGCTGTGTTGTTGAAACAAAAGCCCAGTCTTTACAATGGGTCTCAAAAATCTCACTCAGACCCGAAAAACTACGGCACATTCGGTCAAAGTTGAAGGTGATGAAGACTTTTTTTGAGGAGTTTTTCACCATGAATTTACGCCTCGTGGGCATAATGTCAACAAATAATGTTACCTTGAAATGACGAAACGTTTGCGACAGGCAGTAAAAAAGAAAAAGACCCATTTCAAGGAAGGAGAAAAAAATGGATGCTCCACCATAACAACGCTCCCGCACATTCCTTCCCCACTAATTACTCACAACTTTCTCGCAAAGCACAACACATACGTCCCACAACCCCCCTACTCGCCAAAACTCGCACCAACAGAGTTCTTTTAGTTCCCGAAGATGAAATTCACACTGAAAGATCGACTTTTGAGCTTATTGACTACATCAATGAAAATTCACTGTCGAAGCTGAAAAATATTCCACAAAAAGCTTTCCAGGAATGCTCCCAAAAGCAGTGAGAACACTGGGAGAGGTGCATTATGAGCGCAGGGAACTACTTTGAAGGGGACAAGGCCGAATAACTTCTAGGTAAATGAAATAAAGTTTTATTGAAAAGTTCGGGAATTTTCCGGACAGCCCGCATTTATCCCAGGTAAACGGACCCTCTTAATTATGAGTGAGAAGATGCACCTTAAAAACTTTGCAGAGCTTGAAAGACTTGTTTACATACATCACATGTCAATGGCCGCTCCCCCGAATGAGTGCACAGATGCTCCTTCAGAGCACCAGACCACTTGCAAAATTTCATAAATGCATCACTAGTATATGGCAGCTGCCCTGTATGAGTGTGTTGATGCTTCTTCAAGTAATCTCGCTGACTGAAAGATTTCCTGAACATATCACATTTAAACAATCGTTCTCCTGTATGAGGGCATAGATGCACCTTCAAGGTATATGAATGCTTGAAAGACTTCTGTCACACATCAAATTCAAACAGCCGCTCCCCGGTGAGTGTGTAGATGCACCTTCAAGTCATATAACCGCTTGAAAGATTTGTTACATATATCACATGTAAACGATCGCTCCCCAGTATGAGTACGTAGATGCAACTTCAAGATACCTAACTCCCTGAAAGATTTCTTACATATATCACACGTATAAGGTCGTTCCCCTGTATGAGTGCGTAAATGCAACCTCAAGGCACTTGACTGAATGAAAGATTTCTTACATACATCACATATAAATGGCCACTCCCCAGAATGAATGCACAGATGCTCCTTTGAAGCACCAGACTGCCTGAAAGATTTCCTGCATATATCACAAGTATATGGCCGCTGCCCTGTATGAGTGCATAGATGCACCTTCAAGACTTTGCACAGCTTGAAAGATTTCTTACATACATCACATATAAATGGCCGCTCCACCAAATGAGTGTACAGATGCTCCTTCAAAGCACCAGACTGACTGAAAGATTTCCTACATATATCACAAGTATATGGCCGCTGCCATGTATGATTGCGTAGATGCACCTTCAAGACTTTGCACTGTTTAAAAGATTTCTTACATATATCACATATAAATGGCCGCTCCTCTGAATGAGTGTACAGATGCTCCTTCAGAGAACCAGACTGCCTGAAAGATTTCTTACATACATCACAAGTATACAGCTGCTGCTCTGTATGAGTGTGTAGATGCAACTTCAAGGTTTTTGACCCAATGAAAGTTTTCTTACATATATCACACGTAAATGCTCGCTCCCTTGTATGAGTGTGCAGATGCACCTTCAAGGAACCTAACTGATTGAAAGATTCCTTACATACATCACATGTAAAAGTCCGCTCCTCTGTATGAATGTGTAAATGATTCTGCAAGTCACAGCACTGATTGAATGCTTTCTTACACATATCACACTTAAACAGACACTCCCCAATGGCAGTACATACATGTATCTTCAAAGAACTGCGCCACTTGCAACATTTCTTACACACATCACGTGTAAACTGGTTCTCCTCGTTACTGATGCATAGATGTTTATATATTTTGTGTTGAGCACAATTAGTCTGTGATTCAGACACATGGCCCTTATGCTTCCTGGAACCAAAATCTGCTCCTTTAGGAACAGAAATCCTCTGGAATAGAATAAAAGATGTTCAATTGGGTTGTTGTTCCTGTAGAAATGAACTTTCACATAAAACAGTAGATTGCAAGAAAATGGTATTTGAATAAATAAGATTAAGCCTAAACTGAAGAACAGTGAATTTGTATATAGGCCTGTGAATGTTTGTGTGGGCAGTTTATCATTCACTTCAAGTATCATAGCACAGATGCCACATCAACAGTGTCTCTGTCAGCACAGCATGGCACATCAACAGTGTCTGTCAGCACAGCATGGCACATCAACAGTGTCTCTGTCAGCATAGCATGGCACATCAACAGTGTCTGTCAGCACAGCATGGCACATCAACAGTGTCTGTCAGCACAGCATGGCACATCAACAGTGTCTCTGTCAGCACAGCATGGCACATCAACAGTGTCTGTCAGCACAGCATGGCACATCCTCAATTTTGGGATGGAGAAGGTAACCAGCAGACATTGAAATTAGTTGCCAAAATAATGCATAATATGTCATGGGCTGATAAGTGTTGAACCTCCAGCCTTGGGTTTGGGAGAGTTACTAACAGCTTAAAACACCAGAACCCAACATGATAAAAATGTTGCTTGGACCTTGGTAAATTTCACCCTAGAAAAGTTAATGAAGGCTCAGATGTGGAGCAGAGCACTAGGTTTATTCTATCCTTAACCTTCACACTAGATGGCGGGGTGCTCATCACACCCAAGCTGCTTCACCCTGGGAAGGAGACCTGGTATCAAGTGTACGAAGGCTGGTCGGGGCCCAAGGCTAGTTTGGACATGTGTGGAAAGTCTCACCCTGCCTGGGTCTTAGGCAGTAGACTAAAGAAAAATCTTTCGGAATTCTATAGGTGATGGAGAGTGATTGACAGGATTGGAACTTGGAATACCAGGAGATTAGTGGTCATGGTCAATGATGACTCCTGCATGCAAATTTAATAGCAGCATATGAAGTCAGATGGACTATGCATGGTACTGAATGAACACAAGATTAAACTTTTCTCTATATAAGAGATGTGAATATCATCTGTGAGGTCCACATTCATCTATACATAACAGAACCATCCCAACGGTTAAGAGAGTTGAGTATTGTAAACTTTGACAAAGAATTATTAAGGGAAGATCTTTTTGAAACAAAAACCATTATAATCAACATGTTGCAAGCTGGATAAGTACATCCTGAGTTTTTCAAGGACCTGGAATGCATGAATATGAAGTTGACACATTCTTTGAAGACCAAGGGACAAATCACCCAGCAATCAGGGTCACAACACACAACACCATCCTTGATTACACTCATGCAAAACCCTTAAAACTCACAAAAATAATAACATTGAATTAACTTTTATACATCCAAATACCTTACTCTCAGCATCAAAGTCTTGCAAATTTCAGCTTCAGAAAATGTAAATTACAAAACGTTCAATGCTACAGGTACAGAAAATATTAGACAGAAATAAATATCTCAACTCTGTACATTTCAGGTATTACACACATAAGTGGCATTAACCTCGTTATGACGAGCTCCGAAATAATTTTGCAGATCAGCAGAAGCATGCTAAACTGAAACGGTTACACAATGCTGTTGAGTGCAGATATTCTGATCAGTGTAAGATGCAAAAGTTGTAGACATTTCAGCAACTATTGGTGTGTATGCTGAAGGGATAAAATTAATGAGGGCTGAACAAACACTAAGAACAACAGTTGTACAGACTTGTATAAAAAAAACTTAAATTTAAGAAGGGTTACCAGTGTAGAACATGGTAAATGATAGAGACAACATGATTTCACACTTCCACAATCAGTAGAATAGGAAAAATAATCACTTATGTTGTTTACTGAGTATAAATGAGATAGCCACGTTAGGCAGACTTTAATATCCAACACACACCTTAGCATCTAGTGACTGACACCAATGCTTTTGAGGTTGAGATGGCTATTGTAGAGTGAAAGAGGTAAAAGTTTTCAGCCATTAAACAAAATTAGATGACTTGACCAAATCAGGAGTAAAAACAGCACATTCTGAGTTCAATAAGCTTATTACTTCTATTTCAAATACAGAAAAACTGCCTAAAAATAGATGGAATTTATTACTCTGCTTTTCTACAAGATGCATAATAAAACTGAATGAATTTATTTTCTAACAATATAAGTGTTGTGAACCACAGAGTATTATATTCGAAAAATGTCTGTCAAATTTAATGCCATATGTACAAGACTTTGCTGAGGGTCATCAGTGTGAATATGAGCACTGATTAGGTATATTTATCAAATACTTCTGAAACAGAGAAACAAAATAGGGTGCAATGTTAACATATATTTACATTACAAGGGTGGCTGCAAGTATTATCTGCATCAACAATAAAGGTAAATGTAAAGTGCACCCTTGTACTGGCACTGAGGCTCTGTACAGGCCATAGAGCCCATAGGGGAAGCGTAGATATAGCTCTACTCTTTCTTGACCATGGCACTAGAAGGCGGTGAGGGCATTAACAATAATCTCTATTAAAAAAAAAACAAAATAAACCCTAGAGCACTGTCAATCTTGAAAACCTATTTATTACGCCCCTAATCGACTAATCAAGAAATTTCCTTTATTTCAAGTAACATAAATGTTACTTGTTATTAACAGCCCTCTACTTGTCCCAATTCTGAGCCAAATTAATGTAGTCTACTGTACCTCATCCTTGTCCTTCCTAACAGTTTTCTTCACTAAGATTTTATAACCAAAGTTGTGTAAAGTTTTCTGTTCTCCCATACTGGTCATATACGCAATCCACTTCATCTTCCGTGATTCAGCTGCCCAAATATCTGTAGAGTAGTACAAAACAGGTAACACTGCATTATGCTATTTTTCTCAGCTTCCTGTTATGCATTCCCTTCAGGCAACCATTTATATCTTGGCAGTCATTTAATAAAGACACATTCGCTATGTTCTTCCATTGATGTTACAGGTCAAGTTTCACACCCATGTAATACAACAGGCAAAGTAACAGTACTTGATTGCTGCATTCTCAAAGAATCTGTTAGCTACCCATATGTCATGATTTTATTATGCATCTGTATACTGTGCTTTGTCCTTCAACTTACCCATTAGTACATACTTCATCATCCTGGTGAATGATGGAGAAGATAAAATGCACACAGAATGTCCAGCACTTTAACAGGCAGTGCTTTTCACTCTATCTATCAAAAGACAACGGTCTACACAATCAGCCCAGGAGTCCAGTTACCTAAATGTAGACTTGACACAATCAGGTATGTTTCTATAACCATGGTGAATTTTATGAATACCCGAATTAGATTGGAAACAGGATACTTTTTGACAGAAGTAACATCTTCACTGTCTAGGAGGGAATAGTCTGGGGGGTGACATTTAGTCATGCATGCCATGCACAAGCATGAAGTTTGCTCACATAGACAGAGCTGGTATGATAGTGTCACTTGTCTTTGTAGACATATGGAATTGAAACCTGATGCAGCTGCAACATGCAAGGACATGTAAAATAGAGGAGGTGCCAAAAATTATGATGTCTGCTGCTTGTGTACTGGCATCACTGCCTGCACAACGTCCAAGCACAGATGCAAAACAAAGTGTCCTAGTCTTGTGTTTCCTTTCCAGGATCTTCTCTGCAGCTTACACTTATGAAAAACTCACTTTAAAAGGCGGTCCTGGATTGCTTACATATCACAGTCAAAGGTGCATTTTCTGATACTAGACAGATCACCTGCCAGGCAGGTGACAGGGTGGGGAAGGATGGGATGCAGCCTGTCACCAATACCATCAACATTCTAACTGCAAGCACCAAATAACGCTGATGGAACACAATTGAACAGCATGTCAAAACTTCAGGCTATATAAGAAAATCACAGCATCGTATTTACAAGTGTCATTGCAGTTGTAATATTAGCCAATGCAAGTTGCAAAAATCTGTCAGACTATCCTAACCAAATACCTTGGTAATACTAGTTATATACTAGGAATCATCACACAAGGTTCCACATGCTCTGTGTTTCAGAAATCTGTACCCATTGTCATCTATATTTCAAGCTTGGCAACCTTCAACATGGTTGCTCATCGTGGCATCACTTTCTTCTTTCTGACAAACTTTATCTTCATGTAAGTGGTCAGTCTTTCAGTAATAGCGATTAATTTTATAGTTAACCAGGCATGTCAATTCCACCATTTTAGTCGATTAGAAACACTGAATATTTTATGACTCACCCAATTACACAAATATCTCTAACTGTAAAAATCATGATAATTAATGCAATTCAGAGTCCAGAGGTTCTCATACCAATTGTTTACAATATCAAGTCCTCTGGGATGCTACACTCTGTTCAGTAGTAAACTTATATGGTATTACATCCCACAGAATTCAGAAAATTAATTACAGTAACTGTTTTCGGCATGTTATATCTGTTCAGTTGGGAATACAGTGAACCAGTTCATCAGCTCTTTATAGACTTCAAGAAAGTTTACGATTCAGTTAGGAGGAAGGTCTTATATAAGATTCTCATTCAGTTTGGTATCCCTAGGAAACTTGTAAGGTTAATAAAGATGAGTCTGACTGAAACATATAGCAGAGTCTGGGTGGACAAGAATGTGTCTGACAGGTTCCCTATTAGGAATGGTTTGAAACAAGGAGACACTCTATCACCAATGCTTTTTAACTTTGCTTTAGAGTACGTCATTGGGAGGGTTCAGGTAAATCAGGATGGATTGAAACTAAATGGTACACATCAGCTTCTGGCTTATGCTGATGATGTTAATATACTGGGAGGAAGCGTACATACACTAAAGGAAAATGCAGAAGCTTTAGTAGCTGCTACTAGGGAGACTGGACTGGAAGTAAATGCTGATAAAACTAAGTACATGGTCATGTCTCGAGATCAGAATGCAGGAC
>Ga0123357_10007785_pt1 | contig 13304 bp, 5 predicted proteins | sample TergutEmb28metaG_FD_89873 | JGI IMG/M metagenome (GOLD analysis project Ga0123357, IMG submission 89873) | Embiratermes neotenicus P4 segment gut microbial communities from Petit-Saut dam, French Guiana - Emb289 P4 | ecosystem: Host-associated > Arthropoda: Insects > Digestive system > Gut ...
GCTAGTCAAGAAACTCCCCGCATTTCACGGAACCCGAAGGTTCATTACCGCACTCACAAGCGTCCGCCACCTGTCTCTATCCTGGGCCAGCCCAATCCAGTCCATATACACACATCCCACTTCAGCTAGGCCTATACGACAAATAAATGGCATGCGGCGCCAGAGACGGAAATTTCCAGACAGCTGACTTTACCCAACACAACGACCACGTAGCTGAGTTTAATTTCAGAAATCTCGGTTTGCACTGACAGAAAAACAAGCCGAGGTATTTGTCGCTTATTCCATTTTGTTATTCCATTTATACTATTCTAAGAAAAGACCACTGACTGACGAGCCAAAGTTAGCTAAGCTAGCAAGATTTTCATCACTTTTATGGAACAAAAACCCATTTTTTTTTCAAGAGCGCGCAACAAAAACTTATCCTGGTGCAAATGAATTCAGTCAACACCCCAACACCCTGTTTTATATCTGTTTTAATTTCATCCTACATACGCCAGTTTTTCCAAGTCGTCTCTTCCCATCTGGTTACTTTACTGAAATATCTTACGGTACTTCATCCCACTGTGTTGTAAACCTTAAGACAATAAAACCACTTGCTGTATCCGTCGAACAAAACGTATATTTCAGTAGAATAAACCCAGCTACAGGTACAATTTTATGCTCTCAGCAAGTTACCTACAGACAGTGTGTAAGGAAGCAGGAAGATAAAACTTTACAGCTACAATCGATATTCATTCAAGGCTGAGATTTTGATCTCGTTAGAAATATTCATAATATCAACAACAAAAATCTAGTACAAAAATTACACGAATTGCAAAACTATTACAAACATAAGGCTTTTATTTACAGTATTCTTGCGCAACTGATGACCTGGGGTACGAGCTGTACAGTCTGTAAACGAAATTGTCTACCTTGCCAAATAAAAGTAAGCTTCAAGGCAGTGCTCAGGTACAAGATAGGCCTGGCAGATGTGGTGTTTGTGGTCAGGGAATTTTTATAATTACTTCTTGAATTGTGAGATTTGAGTAACAAGTTTCGTGTACTGAGTATTGGAATGCAACGAATACATCAAGACTGTAGCATGTTATTTCGAAAGCATTTATGTTTTAAAGAAATATTTATAAGCAACAATTTTCTCCACAGTTCTATTAAACATAATATGAATATTTACACTTTTAATTTTAAATTACGTTTGTTAAGAAGCACCTGAGTAAGAATAAAATTTTCACAATTTAATTCCCTTATTGTGCTCAGGACAGGGACAAGTGGCGAGCTCTAGTAAATGCAGTAATGAACTTTCGGGTTCCATAAAATGAGGGGAATTTCTTGACTAGCTTGACAGCCGGTTCATGAAAGGGCTCTGCTTCATGGAGTGTGTGAGTGAATTTCCTTAGTGTGCAAAAACTTATCAAGGAACATTCTAGTATTTATGAACATGAAACACCGCATTATATATTACTCGCAATAAATAGCATGATGAATTTGAAAATCGTTGAGCTTCTTAAAAATTTCCCACTTTCGTGGAATCCGAAGTTTCACTGGCATCACAAATATACAGTTTGCATCCAAACAGGCTATTTTTCTAACCTGTTGTTAATATTATTCTGTTAGCTACCATAACGTTCAATATTCTCTGGTAGTTTGTCCGAATGAGAATAATTGCGAGCTGTATTACGATTTACATTTTTTCCCCCAACTCTGATAAGCTCCATGAACAATCTGATTTCAGGGTTTCACGGAGATTCAGCTGTGACCCTGTTGCTGCTTCTGGGTGCTGGGGAAATGTGGCAGTGGTCTGTGGCGCCACTGTTCCCCGGAAATTGCTATTGACATATTCAGGCTGTAAGTTTCCTCTTTACCCTCAGGACAGTAGAAGAAAGTTTACCTGCAACTCGGACACAGTCCACTTCCACACCATCCTATTAAAAAAAGGATAAACAAGTTCTTTGTTGTCCTACTTCTGTCTCAATTTTTCACGTACTCTAAGAAAAACGATTTTTCAGAAATGTTATAATATTTCAAGCAAGGTAGTGAGATTTTGATGCTTAGTGCTATGTTAATGTTTCGTAATAAGATACAAAGCGATAGTAAATTTAAGACATAAATAAGCACTCTTTTGCTTATGGAATTTGCTTATGTATGTCACAGTTTAAAAACCATAAACTTCAAAACAGGTCTATCGATGACCTTTAGTCTACTAAAAATGAAGTTGAGAATTCTAAATTCCACTCCACTTGCAAAATAATAGGAGACATGAAAGGATACCATTTTGTGCAGAAACGTGTACTAGACATTAATCGACACGAGTTTGTGAAAGAAAAATCAGGTCGATGAAGTTATAGCTAAGGTACAAAATGGATGTAAGGCATTTCGAAATTCAATGGAGATTCAGATACAGTTTTTAGTAATATCTCAGGCAATGATATTAGGGAAGAAATTTATAACCACAAAATTTCTGAATATTGAATCGCGTGAAGAAGTAAAACAGAATTATTTGAACAGAAATGAATTTCAGCGTTTTACTTTGACAGTCTGTAAGACAGCATTCAAGTATGAGTACATTCCATATTTGCTGACTTGTACTCCTGTGGGTTACGCAGCACAGAACTACGGTGACTGTTCAGCAAATTAGTATTTATTTACATCGAAAAGTCAGATTTCTTTCACCGAAAGAAGAAAGGATTTATTGCAAAATAATACAAATATCGTTGCCACGAATCCTTTGACACGTGAAAGGTATTATAAAAATATAGAAATTAAGAGAGAGTGCTTGTGTTGCCTTAAGCAGGTAACGAATTGGGCAAGACTCACTAATGGACGAGCGTACGTGTAAATGGGGAAAATGCGGAAGAGAGCTGATTAGACTCCATAAGCAGATGCCAAATGTTTTACCAACATATATACACATATATAATATCTACCTACCTATCTACCCACATACCCACCTACCTACCTATCTACATACCAATAAAATAAGCAATTAACTCACTTAATCCACCCACTTTTAAATTAATTTTGTTTTAAACCAACCCAAAGAATCCCCCAAAAACAAGGGTCCTTCGAATCTTTAAGAAATTGGCCAATTGAGGTCGTCATTGGAATAAATGTTATCCAGGGGAATCTAATTTAAAACCTTAAGTTCTTTTCCTTAATATTTACCTTAATGTTATCAATATATCTGCGACTAGACCTGCTAAGTGGTCTCGTCCGTTATGTCACCAGAGATCGTTGTAGGAAAAATTTCTTATTAAAGTGAACACAGTCCCCGAAATTAAGCAAAACTTTCTTTATATTTTCTTTGACTCTAGGATTACACGTACCAATTGTCTTTTTCCTATAATTTTCCGATTAAAAGTCTATGTGTTTTACCTATTTTCCCATGGTGTTACATATCCCTACGACTTCACCTTTCTCGTGATCTGCATGAAGTTACTTGATGAACTGTTAACAGCATCAGTTTAAGTATTGTAAGTCATTATGCAGACAGTGACCCTTCTCTTTGCCAGGTTAACGAATATCTGTAGTGTTTAATTATTCAAAGGATTATCGTTTATTTTTGTACAAGCAGGGAAACATAACAACGATTAAAATGTTTCGGTCTAGTAGCCTGTAACTGAAAATATAAATTATCTGTGTGCGACATGAGGATATAGAATCAAGCTTTCTCTCGGTCTATTTGAGTCGTAATTAAAATGGTTCACCGCCTAAGATAGCTATCTTCATAACCTGTATGGCTTTGTACAGTGAACTATCGTCACGAACGATCAAAGGTGGAATACGTACAACATTATTCATAAAAATTAAATTTACGAATATTGTACAATTTTTTAAAATCGTGTATTGCAATTCAACATGTTAGTCAATAAGGTTCATTTACTGAACAATTATTGGAAGTGTACTATAACACGTGAAATTCAGCTGGAGACCACGTCTCACATATCTGTGGTAGCCAATCTAATTGGGCCGATACTACTTTTAAAAATGTACATCTGTTACTCTTTGATATCCAGTAACTGAAGAAAAGCTTTATAGTAGTGCCTCCAACACAACAGAGAGGGAGGGCGATAACATATGATTACATGCAGTATTAAAAAAACGCTTCAGAAGAATTTTAATTGCTAAGTCTTGCTACGATCTGTTTGTTGAACACGCTGTAAAAGCTTCATTTCAATGCATGAAATCACTGAATCATTGTCCAGCAGCTCAAAAATGTATTTATCAAATAAGGATAATAAAATTTTAATATTCACACACGATGATAAAATATGTATTTGATAGTGTAAAAAATTACTTGTGAAAAACTGTAAGAATTGATGATATAATAGTACGTATGAGAGCACTAGAAGATAATCTGACAACCTGTTCCAAACATCAGTTACAAATTATGAAATATTTATTTTTTCTTATGTCTGTGAATCCGAAAACTCTCCAGCATTTTAACTGTAACTCATAGGGTCTCTAGTTCTAACGTCAAGACTGCAGGTCCTACTTAGCCAACTAAAAAAAACCACACACAGCCTTCAACAAGGCGTAGATCTTAAGATATTCATATTATCAGAATTACTGTTTTCCGCGAGGTGGCGGTTGTTAGTGTGATACGCAGATGTGTAAGTACCGAAGATTCAAAGGAACCCGCTTCTTCCATTTTATAGTATATCTATTTAGTTAGCGCCATGAAAACCTCAAACCTCAATTAATTTAGATTTTTCCATGTATTCCTTGTTCTTCCACGAGTCCTCTTTCCGAGTGATTTTCCAAAATGTGCTGGTAATATATGGGATTTAACACATCCAAAATCTGGAACATTTACCCATAAATTTTGGAAGTCCCTGCTTCATGAATGTTGACGTCTTCTGACAGATGGCATAATATAGAGAAGAAAAGTTTTCTATATATTTTCAGTTGTTTTGTATTTCCATCTACAGGGTTTACGGAGTCCACAGCTCTTCTTGGGCTGCACAGGCCCTGACAATGGAGACATCAATTTCTTCTGAGATATCTGTAACTCTTTACAGGTCAAAAAGATTTCGAGTTCCAGAAAAATCTAATCTCTATGAAGACCGTTGTAATATTTCCAAACAGCGTGTTTCATGGTTTACTGTACACAGTAATAGGTCAGTTCAGGTACTAGTAGAATAGTAGAATGTGCGTAGTATTTCATCTTACTCTAGTAAAATTAGTTTCCTTCTTTTAAATTATTTTTGAAAATAGCCATTTTTGAAGCCGATCCTGTGGCCGCTAAGTGTATAGCTGGTGTAAAGCGTGGGTCTGCGACTGCTCGTTTGCTGGGATTGCGGATTCAAATCCCGCCGGGAGCATGGAGGTTTGTCTGCTGTGGATGTCTTGTGTTGTGACGTACAGTTTAGCGCATCGGAATAATTATCGTAATCGGTTTTGTATCACTCATTCTAACCTTAAGGCAAGTAGGATTATAAATATAAAAGTGAATAGAAGTGCTCATATAAGTTAATGTTTGATGTAACTTTGCTTAATACAATTGCCGACGCAAATTAATATGTAGTCCTGGATTTTAAATTCTCATTCAGAATTATACAAAGCATTTCAATAAAATAGCTTTATCTAAGATGAGACCTTCAGAGGGAATAACAGCATAGCAAATGTTATAAACCCATTAAGCCCCATCTTTTGAAATCTAGCAATTCATCTCAGTGAAGTGCGAGCAGTACTATCTCTGTCTCTTGATGGAATATGAACAGAAGAACTATCTTATTTACAGCAAATATATAAGCAGTTATTATTCAAAAAATATACCCGAAATTGAAAGCAAGAAATTTACTTCCAGACGTCAAGGATGCAATTTCTCAAAAATAAAACTTGGAGTATCTATAATTACGAAAATGTTTGTTTCAATGAAATTATTAATGTTCGTTTCGTATACAAGCGTCAAAATCACCATTAGAATGATGCATAATATTATTAGTTGTGTCTCACACGTCGAACATGTATCGAATTCTCTAAACTCATTTCACTGCTGCGTATACATTTGGTGCGATTCATCAGCAGTCCGGTCGTACTGAGAAACAGAAGTAACAAAAGGACATGCTGACACAGACATATGACCCTCATAACTTTGTGACGTCGAAGAATCTTAATTTTATAATCTTTGGCGTTCATCTGTACTCTCTACATTTCTTACTATGAATTCTCATATCAGGGGCTCCACCTTAAAAATCAGTGGTTGGAGGTCATTACAACATCTGAATAGCCCTAGTTAGAGCCCTTGTTAAGTTGGTGTGGTAAAAGTGTACCATGAAAATTCCATTGCAACTTAAGTAAAAAAATTCACACCCCTATTAACGTATTACAGTACAAAAACGACACCAAAACAAAACGCACTTTTTTTACGCAGTGAAGGTAAAACTTTTTCATTCAGTTTTGCATAGGGAGCAATAAAGGATTTCCGATGACAAAGCATTGGAATGTACTTTCAGTTTGGCTTTTTGTCCTTATTCTGAGCCAGCGCGATTCAGTCCAAACTCCCACATCCCACTTCCTGAAGATCCATCGTCATATAATTCTCCCATCTATGCCTGGGTCTCGCAAGTGGTCTCTTCCCCTCAGATTTCCCCATCAAAGCCATGTATACGCCTCTACTCTCTCCCATACGCGCTACATTCTCCGCCCATCTCATTCTTCTCGATTTTATCACCTGAACAATATCGGGTGAGTACAAATCATTAAGCTCCTCATTATGTAGTTTTCTCCACTCCCCTGTTGCCTCGTTCCTCTTAGTCCCGAATATTCTTCTCAACACCCTATTCTAGAAAACTCTCAGTCTACGTTCCTTCCTCAATGTAAGCGACCAAATTTCACACACATAAAAAACAACAGGCAAAATAATAGTTCTGTACATCTTAATTTTTAATTTTTCGCGTAGCAAAATGGAAGACAAGAGGTTCTGAACCGAGTGATAGCAAGCATTCCCTGACTTGAGTCTGCTCTTAATTTCTTCCTGAATAGAATTTTGATTTGTTAAGGTTTTTCCCAAATATTTGAACTCCTCCACCCTTTCAAAGGAACTATTATCAGTCTTTATACTGTGTCTTCGTCCTGCATTCTGATCTCGTGACATGAGATATACAGGCTTACACGCTTGAATTATTCTAGAGAGGAATTCCTAATCTACCAGATTTAAGCCACAAATTCTATTTCTTTTTTTCAGTCCGAAAAGTGTCAGTAGATATGAATTGGCACTCTTACATTTCACATAAAGCAATCCCCACTACTTACCGTGGTGCGTATTTTGCGGCTCACGTTGTAAAGGATAAGAATATACTGATAATACAAATAGGTGAAATTTAAGGAAACAGTGGGTTGGAGGTAAGAAGATATTTAAATTTTGTGTTGCTCAGAACACTGAATGCAAGGCACCGACGCTGGTGCTATCGGAGATATTAAAAACAAAAATACACAATAACAACTTGATTTTAGCATAACAGTTTTCCATCACAGTTGTCTGATTGAAACAGAGTTATTCTTAAAACTTAGAATTCAGGAACTTCCTCCTGGTGTTCAATTAGAAGTTTATGTCCCATGTCCTTAAAAGCCGGCCATAAGACCTTGTCCTGAACCAGATTCATTCTTTTACTACATCCAAATTTGTGGCGTAACAGCCTGGCCTCCTGTTATTCAGGTTTCAATATAAGTTATATTTTACAGGCAATAGTTAGCCCTTGCTAAACCCTCAACCTGAAAGACAAAACATATTCATATATTCACATATTATTGCTTTAACGACATTAACCCTTATTCTGCTAACGTGGAAAATATGACGAGCTCCTAATAATGCCAGCAGATGGCAGATGGGATTTAACTTGGCGTTTAAAGGGTTAAATAACAACCCCACATCTAATCCCAGATCTCACAAGCGATATATTTTTTTTAGGATTTCCCATACATATCCAGTTTTCGCAAGTATATAGCCTACCCAGCTCATTTCAACTTACTTGATTTGATGACATTAACAATATTAGGTGAAGAATAGGATTATAATTTACGAAGTTTCTTATTACGAAATTGTCTACGCTCTCGTGCTAGTTACTATCTCTTTAAGCTAACATCACGCTTTCTGTTAATACTAGTACTGTTTTGAAACGGATGATCTTGTTAAACGTAAAATTTGCCTTGTAAAAAAAAAGTCGCAAGCAGTTGTAATTGCAAATGTAGTGAATTAGTGCATATTGCCATAAACATTGGTGCAGCACGGCACAGTAACTGTCGTCGGGACACACACACACACACACATCGCCACATCTACGTTAAATCCCTTCTTCGTAACATTACGACCACACCTTGGTCAATGGCTGAGCTGCACAGCAGGGAAAGCATTATATTATCAGTAATAAGTAGAGCTGTTCCTAACAGTCCACTGGAGCTCATTAAAATTCTGTACAGGAAAGCTTTGTAACTTTGATTTATCATTTTCTAATATCGCATGCTTTATCTAAGAAGGGGCTAATTCTGCATTAATGGTCAGAGAACCAACGCCCAGTTTAGCTTTACTTTGTACCGTCGTAGATTGTTAGAAGCCGCAAAAATCCTTATCGACGACACGAACCTAACAATGAAGTAAACGACACTTTGCGTCATCTGCTTGGAATGTATGATAATATCTAATTTTTCATCCCATTTCTAACACACGGTTAATTTATAAGGACCTTAGGTTTTATTAACTATTATTGTAAAACAAGAGAACTGGGAAAGCTGTGCTGTTATATAAATCTACTTTCAAAAATATCCCACTTTGAAAAATCTCACACATACCAACGACTTTAAACAGGAAAGAGTTTTAGCCCGATCGTCATCTCCAATTCACATATCTAGGGTAAAGTGTAAAATGTCGTTAATGCTACGTAAAAGCTGGCCTTCTTTACGTTGACTACCTATATGCTAAGAATATGATTGCAGAGACATTCATTTACGCCCTACCAGACAGCTGACGGCCATCCGCAAGGGTGCTGTGGCTGCCACTACACCACACTCTCTCAAGAAAATAAGGCTCCCCATTGTCACTAACACAAAGGTGTATTATCTTCGTAGAATCTGCATTCCTAACCTCTCATTTACTCAGTGAAATTCCAAGCCTTCGTGTAGCCTTGAGACACACAGTTGTGTTCCAGTAATAACCAGTCCAAAACTGCAACCTCTGTTAGGTAGCCTAAGAACATTTCGGTATTATTCCCCTGTGTTCTCACGTGTTCCCCTGATGTTCCTCCTCCTGCATTTTATCACGTTACCCCTGCACTGACCACCTACTGTTCTTCACACAATGACTAGGAGTCAAGGACTCTAGTAGAAGAAAAAATATGTAATTCCTCAATACTTAGTTATTTCCATCTGTTTGTCAATATCTGTTTCTATTGATCTGATAATCTCCTTAGTTTCTGTTCTCAAAGAATCTTATCCGGTCTTTAAAAGGCTTTTATGTTGTAGCACAGTCAGGGGCGAGATTAAAAGCTTGAATATTGTCTATCATTTTGGACTAAAATCCCTTAAAGTTTAGAAGATTGAATCTGTCTCCATTTTCAGGTGAAATAGGAAAAGTGGAAAATTTACGATTGTAGGCTGGGATTAGGTAATTATAATGGACTGGTCAGAGAAGAGTCTTTGTTTTAATCTTTCAACCTGAAGACAGAGGCAAATGCAGCCTCCTAAGTGTTGTTGTATTTTTAGCCAAAGACGACGGAATAGGTTCAAACTGTTCTAAATTCATGTTTTTTAAGAGTGAAATATCAAGTTTCATACACGTGCTGACAAGAAGTTTATTGTTTGAAACATCTGATTACAGATTACACAGCTTGCCCGTTATTTATGAGGCAGCAAATTTCTATTTCATTTATAAAAAAAAACTGTTGTATAGGCCACGTATTTGAATGGGAAGAACATAATCACAAAAATGACATGTATCTTTGACCTATTGTATACCAAGGCCTTCCTTTACCCTTTCTTCACACGCGCACGAGTGTATTTCCAACAAACATCTTTCACTTTACACTGCGACTTTAAACATGCAATTTAACTATTCCATTTCTATTCAAACGTTAGTATAAAACTGTTTCTTGTGGTTTCGTGTGTCACATCAAGCACAAGAAACTGACATTGTTATAGCTCTTTTGTTGTTACATTCTCAGTGCTCCTGTACACTACCTCATTTGTCTACACACTACTATAAAAGAAACAAAGAAGATGTTCCTCATTCATTGCCATTACTCACTTTTCTGGAAGTTCGCCAAATCTTGTTTAATTTGTAAAAGTGATGTACACAGTTTTTTATACCTACTTATTCTATCCCAACAAAATAAATCATGACACACAAAACTCGAACATTTCGAAGAAATGGCAGTTTTTGTATTACTCTAAAGAACGTACATAAACATAGTATACACGCGTGTAACTATAAACAGAATCTAATAAATAATTATACAAATTTAACCTAATTTTAGTGTATGTATAACAGCAAATATTTTTAAATCAACTATTTAAATTTGGAGTGTACCATTAACAAAGTGTAATTGACTAGAATATTTGTTACCATCAGATGCTCCTTTGTGTCAAAGATCTACCTGAAGGTAGCTACTATCATTAACTGAAATATGTAGGAGAAATAATAATATACAGTTTTAGTAACAAAATTTCAATTGACTGAAACAAATATATTCTTACTTGTATTTATTGTACGGGAGATATAAATTACCATATTTTGTTGCATCCTGAGCCACGCTTGTTTCGATCCTCGTATTGTCATCAGGGGCAATCAAAAAAAGTTTGCATAATTCTGTATTAGTTCGCTATGTCATCGTTATATGCATTCATTTATTAAAAACTGCGTGCACTATTTAATTCTACAATTTTTTATCTGTTTAAAATCCAAAGAATTCTAACAATATGCTCCTAACTTAGACCTGTCTTGAATTACATTACGCTTTTTGTTATTCATGGAACCTATAGAAAAAAAAATATGGGTGCAACATTCGTAGAGGTTTTCGGCCAGATTTTATATATTTTATTTATTGCCCTTTCTCTTACTTCTTCTCCTTTCTTTTGTGCATTTTTATAATTTATTCGCCTCTGCGGTAACTGGGCTGTAACTTAACCCTGTCCTTGTTTCTTCTTCATCGTTGTTAATGGCCTCTTACCGTATAAACATATCAACGCAGCGGTATATGACATGGAATAACAAGAAAAGGAGACTGGCACTCTACGTGTAACGTAACACGCAGGCACTGTCGTGCAACCATAGCTGCAGTGGAGAATCAATAAGAATTAGATATCCTCCGTGTGTGTTTGTAGCCATAGTTATACAGCATGGAATGCGCATACACTCTATTGTCATCCGTGGTCTGACCGGTTCTACAGAAGTTTTCCACGTTATCTCATAACCGGCATTATTTTCGAAAAAAAAAAAAAAAAAGGTTATTGAGTATAAAATTTATGTTCCGATTTTGTCTACAACTTCTGTCTTAAAAGTTTTCTCATTGTGAGAAGAAATGGGCGAGATATGATCAAAGTGTTTATTGATCTTCATGTGAAGTATCTGTCATTCTTGTCAGATTCAATGAAATTTTAATTTTCTTGAGAGATTTTTAAAAAAATACACAAATATCAAATTTCACGAAAGTCTGTCCAGTGGAAGCCGAGTTGTTCCATTCAGACAGACAGACGGACAGAAGGACTGACACGAGGAAGCTAGTAGTCGCTTTTAGCAATTTTGCGAACGCACCTAAAAAGTCATTCAGAAGTACAGAAATATGAACTGTCACTGTTAATATGCCACTGATCTAATCGTCCCAACACTGAACACAGAAAATTACTACGAATTGCAGCATTACGTTTACACGTTCGTCATTCATCCATTTCTTCACATTTGGTTCAAGGTATCTGCCTCGCTTAAGAAAGCTTGGCATTCTTAACTGGGGACAAGTAGCGCAAGATGTGGGTGGGTGGGTAGAGGACAGAGAGTGGGGAGACGTTTATCCTTCTTGGATAGTGGAGCCACAGAAGAAGAAGAAGATTAACTTCGCTTCGTAGAGGACAGTCTAATATTTGAAAATCTCAAGGAACCTCAAATCGTCTTCTTTTTATGGAGGGGAAAGAGGAAGAGGAGGAGTAAGGGGAAGAAGAAGCACAGAATTCCGTTATAAAATACTGCATTGAGTGTAACCTTACAACTACTTTTCTAAGGTCATATCGAGTCAGAAACCCATTATTAGGGAAGCCACTCATTATAAGTCGTTGTGGTCAAGAATGACTGCTACTGAAGGCACTGATGATTGGATGACCCACACTGAGCCCTTGTCTTGTTGTAGGACAATAGCCCGTTACTGTGGTTAAAAAAAAACGTCGCTGTATAACATTTTGAAATATTTCAATCCAGTCCACGCACTTAAACCTTATTTAAAATCCTTTTCAATGCATCTATACCTAAGTTTCACAGGTGGTTTATTTCCTTCTAGTTTTCTAACTAAAATTGTGAATACATTTCCCATCCCTCCGTCACTCTGACGATATTTTCCAACAACCTCATTACGTAATTTTCTTTATGCGCCACTTACTTAATTCTCCCGAAGGCCAAGCAGTCCCCTCAGCACCTGATTCTCTAATATTCTCACTTTGTACTCAAATATGAACGGCGAAAGGCGGAGCTGTACGTTCATAAAAGTCTATGTTTGTAGACAAGATTAGGCAACGGAATAATTCTGCAGGAAATATACCCCTGAATTTTAGAAACTTTTTCCAACATGCATATTGTTACTGGCAGTGCGCAACAGCCAGACAGAGACCAAAGACAAGATGTAGACTTACTGACGTTTCGATTTAAGTGTTGACGATCCTATTACAATTAGAATTTACCTGCCTGAATGCGTTTGAAGAATATTTTATCTACGATGTACACAAAACTTCAGTTCATACCTTACAGACCACACAGATTCTGTACATCAAAAGACCAACTGGTCAGTGCTCTTAAGGGAACTAGGGGCTTGTTTATTTTAAAAATCGTAAACACAGTACACTGTAGGGCAAAAATGAATAAATATTTCTTAAGTACATAACAGGTGGTGCATACACATATCAACAGATTCTGAGGTGTGTCATCCCCGTTGTGTGTGCAAGACTAATAGGGACGTAAATTCAGTCATAAAACACAACTATAATTGTATGCTAGATGATGCTATTTATTAGCAAGTGAATAACTACATGTTTCGGCCTATAGCGGCCATCTTAAGGTTATTACAATTTTGCTCAAAGAGTGTCATATATATATATATATATTTACTTACTAATAA
>Ga0123357_10007787_pt1 | contig 13302 bp, 10 predicted proteins | sample TergutEmb28metaG_FD_89873 | JGI IMG/M metagenome (GOLD analysis project Ga0123357, IMG submission 89873) | Embiratermes neotenicus P4 segment gut microbial communities from Petit-Saut dam, French Guiana - Emb289 P4 | ecosystem: Host-associated > Arthropoda: Insects > Digestive system > Gut ...
TCCATTCCCCTGTTACCTCGTCCCTCTTAGACCCAAATACTCTCCTCAACACCCTGTTCTCAAACACCCTCAGCCTACGTTCCTCCCACAATGTCAGCGACCAGGTTTCACACCCATACAGGACAACGGGCAGGATTATAGTTCCATATATCTTGATCTTTAAATTTTTGGACAGCAACCTGGATGACAGAAGATTCTGCACCGAATAAACTACTTTATTTAAATTTATTTTATATATATTTATTTCATCTCGGTTATAGAAACCAATCAGTTTATGGTGTAAGTGGTGGGGGAAACTCCTACGTGATTATGCCGACGAGAACTCCTGTCTGATCTTTGGACCGAACTTCCCAACCACCAACTCATACAATCCGCCCGCCACTCCCGATGTCTTTGATATCGTAATAACCAAGAACCTCTCATTCCCGGTGTTCGTGCTCTGCACTAAGCTCGGACCACCTCCCTGTTCTCATTCACACTTCGTGTCGCTCATCCTTTCACCACCCACCGGATCGCCCTGACTTCAAGCGCACTGACTGGGTCAATTTCCAAACCCACTTGGAAGATCTAATTCCTTTCGATCCGGAATTGCACAACGAGATGGCAATCGACAAGTGGGTTGAGAACTTCTCCGGCGCCATTCTGAAGGCTCTGGCAGCGTCTACTCTCAAGCATCGTACGCGTGACGACCCACGGCCTCCGATACCGGCTGGAATTAAGGATGAGATACGCCTGAAGAACCGGCTGTGGAGGCAGTTGCAGATCACCAGGGACCCCACTCTGAGAACCGAGATCAACCGCCTGCAGAGGTCGGTGACCCACCGGCTCAACGAGTGGAGAAATGACCAGTGGAGCGCGACATTCGAATCCCTCGAGGCCGAAGACCAATCGCTGTGGAGGATGACCAAACGGTTAATGAGAGTTCCTACTCCATCTCCTTCCCCCTGGTCACCCCGGTGGGAATCGCCATCTCAGACTCTGAGAAAGCCGAAGCCCTTGCAGACAGTCTGAAGACTGAATTTCAGACGGTGAGCGATCCTTCGGTCCCGGCATTTATTGAGATGGTTCACGTGGCGCTGGGGTCTTATTTCTTGACACCTGCCAGCGAGCCCAATTTAACCAACCCTGACGAGGTTCACGAAGCCATCAGGGATCTCAAGGTCGGCAAGGCTCCGGGCCCGAACGGTATCCCGAACAGAGCTTTGAAGCATCTTCCCCAGCGAGCGGTTTCCCTCCTGGTCCAGATCTTCAATGCGGTTCTCCGCACCATCACATTCCCCAAGAGTGGAAGCACGCTCGAGTGATCTCTATCCTTAAACCGGGGAAAGATCCAGCACTACCCTCTTCCTATCCGCCCATTAGTCTCTTGGACACGATTGGTAAACTATTTTAAGAGATCCTATTAGCTAGGATCTTACATGTAGTAAGCGAACGCGGACTGATGCGAGACGAGCAGTTTGGGTCTAGACCCAGGCATAGCACGTCCTTGCAGCTGGCCCGCCTCGTTGAAAGAATAACAGGGAATTTCGGCGAAAAGAGGCTCACCGGCGCCATTTTCCTCGACGTGGCCAAAACCTTCGATACCGTCTGGATCGATGGCCTCCTCTACAAGCTAACGCTCCTAAACTTCCCATATTACACAGTCCATACAATCTCATCTTATATCAGGGGTCGGACGTTCGAAACGTCCTTCCAGACGGGCACGTCATCTCATCGAGCCATGCGGGCTAGGGTAGTTCAGGCTGGATTGATCCCCCTGTCCTCTTCAGTCTGTATGTCAACGACATGCCCTCACCCAACGCCACGTCGAGATGACCCTCTACGCGGACGACACGGCCATCATATCCACGTTCCGCAAGCCGACGCTGCTTGTCAGCTACCTGGAGTCATACCTCAACAATTTTCAATGGTGGCTGAGTGAATGAAGAATCGCCATTAACGCCTCTTCACAGCGCCGCGATAATCTTCGCGCGTGCCGGACGGCGCTTCATCCAGCCCCGACCAGTAACACTCCTCGGAGAACCAATCCAATGGGTCGACACAACTCGTCACCTGGAGGTGACCCTAGATACACGACTCACCTGGTCGCCTCACATCGATCAGATCAGGAAGAGGGCTGCTCAGAGGATGGGTATGCTGTGTCCCCTCCTGAATAGGAAGAGTGATCTCTCCGTAGGGAACAAAGTCCTGATATATAAGCAGCTCATCCTCCCCAAGATGGACTATGCGTGTTCCGCGTGGAGGTCCGCTGCCCGCACCATGTCCGGAGGCTACAGGTGTTACAATCCAAGAGTCTTCGCCTCGCTACTGGTGCCCCCTGGTATGTAAGTTATTGGCAGATACACGAGGATCTGGGTGTTCCGCTGTTTGTCGACCACATCAGAGCCACGACTGACAGCTTTGACTCAAAATTATCTGATGTGGGGAACCCCTAGTACGGCAACTCGGCAGATACTTACGCTGACCGAGGGTTGACCCCGTCGCCTGACGCGAAAGCCAAAGGCGGCAGGGGTCAGCAGGCCAGTTGAGGCCATCGCCCGCGATGGCCAAGTTGACTAAGTAAATCGCGTTCGGCGCTGATCAACCGAGCGCCCTTCGGTTACCCTGACTGAGGGTTTTCCGTGATTTTTCCTCAGCTGTAAGGCAAATGCCAGGGTATACTATGCAAAGTGGCGGCACGGCCCGCACTCCCCTACCCCAGGCGCGCGAGCTTCACCTAAACGCCTGACAAATGTCGCATACCTCCAGTTTGCGACAGAGCCAGACTGGACTCATAACCTAGAGAGCCAACTAACCAACGTGTATCCCTCCCATACGTAGTCCAGGGCAACCTAGGCCCTAGTCTTTGGCAAGACCAGTCAAGGCCCTCAGCCTGACTTCAAAATCGTTGGCGTAAACATATTCTCTTGCTAGAGTTTAGGTGTCTGTTACAGAGCCCAGCGATGCGGTCAAACGCAGGAATGGCTAACAGAAAGGGGGATGTCGACTTGCGCTTGGCGCAAGTCTCCGCCCCCCAGTTAACACTTTGACTTGGCTTGGTTTAAGTAGCATACGCCGTTGTTTGTTCTGAAATAAATACAGTATGGGCAGAGCGTACAATTGCTGAATGTTAAACCCATGGATCAGTGCATTAGTCGGATTTTTCATAGTACCTCCTGTGCACGTGTATGTGCAAGATATAGATCACCTGGTTGTGCCAACGTGCGCGGATGGCAGCGCCAGTCATCCGTCCTTTGTCTAGCGAAGTTTCCCTCGTTGTCCGTCTGTGGCGCTGTGTATTTCGTTAATAATGCGTGCCTAATGAAAACATGAAGTTATTACTGTGTTTTTTAATTGTCTAGCATTTCATTCCACACTGCCTATGTCACTATTTTCTTCCTAATATAATTTTTGGTCTGGCCTCAGTAAGTATAATTGGTGACATGACTGCTGCTCACATTTCCGATTTCTTCCCTTCTCTTTTTTAAGTGTGGCAATCAACGTGTAAAACCAAACTTACATGCTATGGAATATATACACAACAGACGCACAAAATCTCTTACATGTGTCAGCACTCCTTGCATGCTCTCTTCAGTAGTCACTATAGTTACGCAGTGCTTTCAAAATGGTCGATGTATGAGGCACAGTCACAGACTTGGACAGGTTATCAAATTTTAAATAAAACAGTCTTCTACTCATTACAGAGTGTACACACACAACACTAACAGGACTGTACCCATATTTGGGTTTCGACGTAGCGTCTGGACGATTTGCCTCCAATCACAGCCCACAAGGAGCTCATAAAAATCTCCGCTATTGTTTTAACATTTTAACAATTCATGGGTAGTTTCACTTGTGTTTTACTTGAATTTTAATACCTATGCAAGTGTGTGACTATGCTGCATACATCAGACCACTTGGAAAGCACTACCTTAACTGCAGTGAAAATCCCCTGATAATAGCACCCAAGGAGTGCCGAAACACATAGATTTTGTGCATCAGTTGTGTATATATTCCAGTGCATGTAGGGTTGGTTTTATATGTTGATTTCTGCCCTTCTCATTCCCCTTAATACTACACAAGTTAAGTTACAGCTACACTACAGTGTAATTTCCTGATTAGTGGGGTTCTACAGGTAGTATCAGCAACATAACAAAACATGTGTTGAAAAGCTTTCTTTACAGATTGTTAAGGTTAACTAACCAGTTTTTGTAACATGGTTGATTGAACCGTCCCCCTCCCCACCGCAATGTAAGCTTATGAAGTAATTAATATCAGGATTAATGGCTTCTGGGATGTGACACCATGTAGTGTGGTAAAAGATCCCAACATTTCAAAGAAACTTGCCGTGTCCCATAGAACAAACGTAGTGTACATACAAGTTTCAAAGCTGATGAAAGTCACTGGGACCAGAGGAAGTAGGACGAGAAGTATCAGAGCCAACATTTGTTACCAAATGAGTGAAATAAGTTGTCTTGACCTAAAACAATTATGATTCAATCATCCAGTATTGTCCACGGTACACTGAATACACAAAGGCAGCAGACTTATGCATCAAGCTGAATTGCACAAAATTCCAAATTCTAACAAAAGTAATGTGCACTACCAATTTTGTTGAAATACTGATCTAGAAAAATCCATACTCGGCAGTGTCTGTACCGACGTGATTTGCTGGAATAAGCTTCTTTTGGCAATTAAAAAATTGAAATTCAAAGTGTTGAATTCCACATCTCTAGGTTTTGTGGCCTGTACATAGTGTGCAATTTCAGCTTCCAAGGATTAGCTGCATCATGTGTTTTAGGTTTTGAGTCTTTTGACACACACTTCAGGGATATGTTGGGAGGATACCATACTCACTCTTCTTGGACTACCCTGAAGATGGGGGCTCCAAACACCTTCAAAACTCTGGTACATATACATCAGTTTGCATAGGGTCATATCCTAGAAGACTAGAATCTTCATGATCACCACTGTGGAACCTCAGATCTTGCACAGTTTTATTACATTTTTGTTTCTGTGACACATGCTTCTTACATGGCATTTTGACATGTAATCTCCTTTGCAATACTGTTTTCAGAATAAACCATGTGAACTTTAAGAGTGCACGCCATCATAATATGGAAGAAAGGATTTTTAAACACTAATCCCAAGTATTCTCAGTTTTTAAGATGTATTTTGTACAATGACACAATCCAATCAGTCAATATGTACCCTATTTAGTTTGTAGAACCAACTTCACATAACTGACTTTAAACTGCATATAAAGTTTGTTCTACAAACTAATTATCCCAGGATGCACAGTACCTACAATACTAAAAATGTAACTTAGTTGCAGTAGTGTTTATTTTCATTTTCAAAAGAAAAATACATTATTATTATTATTATTAATATACTAAACACAATTACTCATTATCAGACAAACTATCTTCATTTTCACTCTCATCTTCCTTGTTCAGTTCTTCACTGTACATTTCACAGAACACCTCTAACTCTTCTAGTGTAAGATCAGAGGCAACTTCATTAATAAATGCCTCTTCACTAGTGTCTGTAATGTCACTAAGACGTGGGTTCTTGCTCCAGGGTTGCTGTTTCTGCTCTAACTTGGTCCCTTTAATCCTTCCTGGTGTAACATAGATACCAGCCCTAAACAAAATACTGTGTTACACTAAACAATAAATGTACAACTTACTGGTATACCATGTTTATCAGCATAAATTGTGGAAATGGGAGAATTATTACGAAGAAGTACAGTTGCTGACATAAGCACTTTGAATTTTAATTACATCTGGCAAGCTTGCTGAATCTGGTAAAAAAGTAAATGCTTAATTATGCAACACACAACAGCAAATTGACAGAGGTGACCGGTCAGCTTCACACCCCAAATGCTTTACCCCTGGAGAAAATGCCCCTGATACCAGAAAAGGAGGCTGGGCAGGTACCAGAACCCATATAGACAACTTTTAGAAGAGAAAAATCTCTTACACCCACTGAGAATTGAACACGGCTCATAGCCTACACATTAAACTGACTGAGCTATTCTGGCTCTTTTTCTGGATATGACAAATAACAAATACCTAGTTTCCAAAACACGTCAATTAATTTCAGACTTTCGTCACCTTAAAATGTTAGTCTCGAAGTCCCCTCTTGTTAAATCCATCTAACACGTACCATAGTAGTCTAAACCAACACAAGAAGCTCAACAATGAAACAATTTAAAGCTCTTAAATAGAGCACTTAATTTGTTGAGTCTCCTTCAAGTCCTTCCTGTCATCTTTACAAAGAAAGTATCACCATATTTATATACGCTTGTCCAGCAACAGTTGTAATCATTTAGTACCTTCTAGATACTTCAATATCAAAGACATGAATGGGAATGGGAGACACATATAGTCCCTTATGTAAGTGCTCTGAAGCTGCATTGCAAGTTTATTTATGTCTTTAGGCATATTCACATCCACTGCCTACAGGCAAGGGTAAATGGGGTGTCAGTTCCCATGGGGGACACTCCCCACAATAAAAATCATTCACCTATGCACAAAAGGAAAATGCTCATGACAACACAGAACATGAAATTATTTGTTCTATTATAAAAACTCCATAATTATGTAGCACCTACAAATCATTTAACAATAATGGTAAGAAACTGTTTTCCATAAACAACTAATAGATTCCATTCTTTCCCAGGAAGTCCTAAAAACTGTCACACAAGTTTTTACACCTACACGAACTGATAATCTGTGACATTCACTGATAAGCCTTCTGCAAAAGGCACAAATTTCAGGACTGATTCTTCTGCTATCAAAAACAAATGAAGATGGCATGCATAATAGATTTTCCAGAATTCTGAATTCCATTTTGCATCCCCCAAGGTGGTAGAAATACAATAGAAGAGGTGTAACAAAAGCAGACACCCCAACGAGACATGAGTAAAGGTGCTTCTATATTCAATATGACTCACACTAAGAGTTATTTTAACATGTATTAATTCAAAAATACACCCAATGCAGGACATAACACAACATTATAATAATCTTAATTTATATTACTGTATTGTAAATTCTAATTGCCCAGATTAACAAAGGCAATTTAACCGACAGTTAAAACCTGTATGTAGAAGGTGGTTCCCTCAATCTTAAAACATACTGACAAAGATACTGGCAATTATGGCAATCATTCTTAAATGGCTCACACATACAGTCTGAAGAGCATAGATGTACAGTGTAAAATAAAGCTGTGTCTAACTGAACCATTCCTTCTTATACTGTTGATTCACACATGACGATGCAGTCCATCATTTAAAGACATTTGGTATATCCCAGAAGATTGTAATTTCAAGTTAGTGGCTGTCATTTACCATTACATGCAGGTACTATTCCAAAATCTGCCTCAAAATACTGGGGAAAATTATACAAAACCTCTCAAAGTATCTGGTTCCCAGGCAGGATTCAAACCATGTGCCTCTCCAATGTGTATCGGACAAAATACCGTTTTCAGTATATGAAATGTCTTATTTGTTACTATATACAGAGTAATGATAGAACCACGATACAAACCTTTGTAAAAAGACATGCCTTGTCTGAATTTCATCCAAAGTACGATTGAACATATAACACTTGCTTAGGTTTTCCTCCTTTGTATCAACCTTCATAACATTCTCTACATAATAGAGCTTTGCTTCTATATCTTTCCACTTTCCATACAGAAGACTAGGACAATTCTTCAGTAGTCTTGTAACATTTCTTCCATTCCTTCCTAATGAATACAACAGAGGTATTCTGCCTGACAATTCACTGCCACTAATAGAAAGATAATGTGGGCAATAGGCTAGTAGATCCAACACATTGTCATATCCAAGCTGACAATTTATCCACTGTGTCATGGATACCCTAAATCCATTACCTTCCACTAGTGTGATTAAGTCCGGATACTGAGATATCATAATGAAGCAGTCTCTATGTGTAAACCCATAACTTTTTAATTCTTTAAAACAGTTTTCCCATTGCAAGGGTGACTTATTCAATAACTCTGGTGATTTCTCTACAGCATCTAATATATCAATGGGTCTAATTCCTTCTCCTACAGTCACTTCAAGTAATGATGCTACTCTAGGATTCTTGAGCCTATCGTCAACAGAACATTCTGATGATTTATTAACAGCTGTACAACATCTCTGCGAATCCATCTTCATTTGTAGGCCACATTCCAAAATCTTGCTCCTCCAACGTCCATTTTGACACGAGGAGGTCCTGCTCATTCCCAACAACACAAATGATACTCTCTTCAGTCCCTGCATATTTTATCTGGAAAGCACAATAATTATATTACCATGACAGGTCTATTATAGTGGAACAACTAAGGGTGGCATGCAATAAATGCCAAAAATGTAGGTTGATAAATGGAGACAATTCAAGGCAGGTAATTGTGTTCTTTCTTCATTCTACAAAAGGCATAAAAGAACAACTGTAAACAAGGTAATGATGAAGTTCAACTTGTACATACAATGAAGGCCTATAGTGGAAGCATAGGTATAGCTGCACTCACTCTTAACCTCAGCACTACATGGAGGTGAATGGTCAGCCTCACACCCCACAAAAAGAATCCCTTTAACCCAATGAGTAGACATCTGTGTGGGCCCCAGACTTAGTCTAGACATTTCAGAGGAAGAGATAGCTGTCTTGCATCTTCCAAGATATAAACCCTGGATCATTTAGCCTGTATTCTAGTAACTACAGTGACTGTTATCCCAGTTCCTCAAGAAAAGCTGCATAATCATTTTGTATGTGATCCACTAGGGGGTTTCATTAGACCCACTCACTTTAGTGACTAAGCTGAGGAATCACAGTTTGATTCCCAGCAGAAGCAGGACAGCTTTCCCTTCCCCAAACAATCCAGACTGGTTCTGGGACCTGCTCAACCCCCTCTTCAGTGGGTACCAGGGGTAAAACAGCTAGGGCATTAAGATGACCACTCACTTCCATCAGGGGATCAAGTGCCGAGGTTGAAAATGACTGGAGCTATATTTGGTCTCTCCCCATATGCCTTCATGATGTGCACAGGGCAACATTACCTTACCCCTGGTTTCTTCACATTTGTAGCTTCGGTCCATGAGCTTCCTTTCACCATTCACAAAGAATGCTTTTGGTAGCACGTGAAGCCACAGTGGCTGACTGCCAAAGTGGTCTTCACCAATGACACTTGGTCTGCCACTTTGGAACTATTCCACCCACCAGAACACCTTCCTTTGTGTAATACAATTTATTCCATTTTGTACTAACATCCTTCTGAGGGTTTTTACCCCCTCTGACCACAAAAACTAACAGCACACAACAATAATGGTACAATCCACAAGTGGGGCCAACAAGTTTAAACTATGATTTCACGACAACTGCCCAGCCTTGGATCAGAGTGTAGAACACACAACATATGCAACAGTGTTACCTGACAAGCTATAAGAATTAATACCACAGAGTCTCCAACTTCAGGTGACATCAGCCTAGTGAGACTAGGCTGATGTCAAGTCAGGAGTGTGTGCATATATCAGCGTGTTTCTGCAGTTGGAGTGGTGGAGGTGCCAGTATTTATCTATTTACATACTATCTGTAATCACATAACTGGTGGGAGGTCCATAAAACTTGTGATGTTTGAACTGAAAGTTGTGATGCAAAAGGATGGGGACAGCTATATCTACATATACACATACACACATAAACTGCCATTTTTCAGTTTTAATTTTAATTAGAATAAATTTTGTGCATGATGTACTGGACAATTATTTTAATGCTATATGTGTTCCCATTCCTGCAGTAACACTAGGAAGCCTGGCAGGGGATTCACCACCTAAAAATACGGGCAAATCATAATCCACTTCAATCTTCACAATCTAGTTCTGTAATTTATATTTTAAATTTATCCTCCCATCCATGCCTCTGTACTTTCACATCAATTATAATTTGTTACACATTTCTTGCTTTCCCCTGTGAATCTCAATCCTCTCTACAGAATCTACAATTTATAATTACTGATTTTTCCATTGAAATACACAACATTTGAAAATTGTTCTATTAGTAGTACTCAGTACTTTCACTGTACAGGCTAGTGATCAGATCCAATAAGCATGTCATCACAAATTATAGAATATGCATAACTTCTTGTTTGTAGGGTACAACAGAACTGATTTAAATTCCATATACCCTGTGGGCTAAGCCACAGTATGTAGTACATGTAATAATACAATTGAAAAACCTGTTTCTGTATAAACTGAAGTAACTAGTGGAGGCAATTTTATACATAAATATATGTGACACACAAAATACCGTGATAATGTAATCAATACTATACCTGAAGATTCACGGTATCTGGGATGTCACACTGTGTCTCTAGGCAAGTACTTGTCCAGCTACTTGCACAACAACAATGTCATATGCCAGACAACTTGTACCTTCACCAACACCTGTGTGAGAACCTTAAATCTTACACATGCAATACACATTTTTTGGACTCTAAAGTGCACTGCAGTATATGTTGCACCTATATTTTTAGCAATATTTTCAAAGAAAATCACATGTCTTGCTTATATGCTCAAAAACGCAGTATACAAAACATCAATGCCTCATTCAAATGGAATCTTCAAATACTAATGACTCTCAACCCCCACACGACCTAAACATAACTGTAGTTTAATTCATCAACAATTCCCATTCAGTTTACCACATATAGTCAACTTCAGATGCCATATAAATTCGCACTGATATTTCTGTTATTTACGGACATAGTTGCATCTGGAACAAGTACTGTATCACATTCCAGCACCCTAAATTATTAGTTGGTGTTTTGGAAGGTGCAGATCGCAGCCTGCTTCAAGCTACTACCTCCGCAAACCCAACAGTGCATGTAACCTAACAGATATTTCACATTTGATTACACTGGGGCTGTTCGGTACCCGGCTAGTCAAGTATCATTTAATAACTGGGTAAGTATCAATCGGGTATGTGTCAAATTGCAAATAACCTATACCGCACAGCTTCAACTGAAAGCTCATGATCATATACAAGGTGGTTGAAATATGACCGGGACTGTTTGTGTGTAAATCTGGCGACATCAGTCCCGGTCATATTTGAACCACCTTGTACTTCATATTTGTATTGTACAATATTACACTCACTACGCACTGTTCCACATCCTCATACTATTAAGAATGTAATGTACACCACTTACATTCTATTCCATTCTGCACAACTTGCCCGACTGTGCATGAACACGAAACCTTATGCCATCTGACGCAACGCACATAAAGTCTCCTACTTTTGTTATATACAATAACAACAGTCGCTGACAGTACTTAAACAACGTCAATCTAAAAACAACGAATTTCGTACGTTAGAAACCACACTCTGGTATTGAATGATCTGTACACGCGACCACAGATCAAATACGCGAAATATGAAACTCACTGATATAGGTTGGGTAACAAAGATTGTACTGCCATCTATTCGTAATAACCCAGTATTAAAACAACGATGACGAGACAATGCGGGCCCTGCGCCAAATATTTGTACTAACTCCTGCAACAAAAGTAGCGGTAGACCGGCCGGTAGTGCAGCCAACTACAAATTTCACTCATGTAATAAAATCAACAAATGTATATGTATAAAATTTTCATCACGTTATTAATCACCAACATGTTTCCACCGCGATTACGATCATCTTCGGGATAGCTTTACAAGAGTACAAAGAATACAACAATTTGCCACGTGGAATATCGGGAAAAACTCAATGTTATAATAAATGCCTCAAACATTGAGTATTTCAACCTACACACTTTTTTACTACTCTTTTAATGTTACCCTGATGGTGATGACAAAAGTGATCGATACATGTTGGTAATTAATGACATGTGATGAAAAATATTTCATACATTGCATTTGTTGATTTTATTACATAAGTTTAAATATTCTCTAATGCGTGGATATGGAAAATATTAGGTCAGGTACTATGTCAACCCTTCGTGGTATTTCGTATTCACCACTACACTAATGCCATTTATTGACAGGCACATTTTAATGCCAACTAAATGTGGTAAATGTGTGTCCATGTGAACAAAGATTTCATTAACAGCTACTGAAAACCCCCTTACCGAAACATATTCAACAGTGTGAAATACATGTCATGGAAACAAAACTGATATTCATAATGAGTAATTGGAGGTAGGGCAGGCAAACCTGTAACATTAGTTTCTTTTGATCACACGCATTTGTATTCAGATTTGTAAATGTATATGTAAACATACACATCAGTCACTGCTTTAAACACTTAACAGTTCATCAACACAATATATGGATTGTGCTTTAAAGTACCATTTCAATGCTGCTGAAAGGGAGGCTTATCAGAAACCAACACACTGTCAGAATGTCACTTATCATTCCTCCACAACCAGACATTTTATGATGCAAGGGAATACACTGCAGAGGACTGCTTACCAACCAGTGAGGCAGTACATTTTTCCGCAAACAACACAGTGAGAGGTGCCTCAGTAGATCAATACCATTTCACAGAGTTATCACAGGTTCATTACACAAACTCCTGATGATGGACAGAGGAAATGTCCGAAACATGTAGAGTTTTATTCCAAAAATAAATTTCAGAAATTGGTGCATCTAGTTGGTTTTATTATAAGAATTTATCACAATGCACAATCACCTGAACATCAAAAACAAAATAGGTGCATCTGTATTAAAACATATAGAGTATTTACTTGAATATAGGATGAGAATTTCTGCCCTTAAATCATCATATAGAAAATGAGTTGCCCACAGATTTCAACATATTTTGTGAATAGATCAGATGTTTTTGTGTTTGATGCAGCAAGGTGAATAAAAGCAAATGCACAGCAGCTGCAGTGAGTTTACATTGTACTGTATACGTCTTGTTTTACTGTCTGTATGCCTACAGCTACTTGAGAGGCGGCTTATTGACATGAGAAGCCATTACATTATTCTGTACAAATAATGGTTGACTGTATTCAGGGGAAAGCTAAAACAGCTTCTAAAATACCAAAATAAATTAATTACAGTTACATTTTACAAAAAGTGGATGATCTTATTCAGGGGGAAGGTGAAATAACTTCTAGCATATAAGAATAAATGCCACAGAGATTTTATAAAAATTGGATGATTTTATTCGTAGAGAGGCGGGGGGTGGGGGGGGGGGGGGGGGGTACAGCTTTTAAAATTTTAAAATACCAAAATAAATTAATTAAAGTTAGAGTTTAAAAAAAAAAAAAACGGATATTTTAAATTTAAAAATAAATTAATTCAAAAAAGAAAA
>Ga0123357_10007788_pt1 | contig 13301 bp, 9 predicted proteins | sample TergutEmb28metaG_FD_89873 | JGI IMG/M metagenome (GOLD analysis project Ga0123357, IMG submission 89873) | Embiratermes neotenicus P4 segment gut microbial communities from Petit-Saut dam, French Guiana - Emb289 P4 | ecosystem: Host-associated > Arthropoda: Insects > Digestive system > Gut ...
CCCCCCCCCGGACATAACCTGGTATTCCTCACAATAGACCACGAGTTCTTTCATCCACATCACTCGCAATTTTACAGTCAGCCTCACATAACGTATACAAAGCTCAAACGGTGTATCTAAATATGTTCAACTTCAGGTACGGCTCACGAACATGCACAGAAGGCACTCTACACCTCTGGAGTATTAGATGAAACTGAGTGATCGGCCTCACGTTCCGGGCTTTATTCAAGCAGAAAAAGCCATTTTATCCTTCGGGTAGGAGACAGGGTGAGGAATGGATGTGACGGCAAACAGAACAATCTCTGCACTGAACCAGCTGTCAGTCCAATAAGAGACTAAGCTACCCCTGTGCCTACGAACCATGCACCTCCGGTCTCGGCACGGCAAATGTCGCTGCGGCTTTACAACATACCAAGCATGTCTCCACCGGGAGTTCACAGTCAGTATGTCCCCTGCCGGTGAACTTACCTTATTTCATAGGAAGGCCTCAAAGTGGTGACCTCCAGCTTCCAATCACGCTTCGCATCTACTAAAAATATTTCTTGACTCACGACATGACGAAGCCCTTCTTGAAATACTGCCAAATTTTCTCGACTATTGCGTCATTTCTTGCAAATAATATGGAAAACAAGAGGCGGGTATATCAGCCATTCGCCACATACATCTGCGGCAACAGAGAAGCTGACTGTGTGTGCCGTGGCATTATTCAACATGAAGTAGCCGTTCCTTTATTTTTATTTTTTTCTCAATTCGTTGAAGAACTGTGCCACAAATTAGCCGAACGTAGAGGTAGGAATTTAATGTTTCTTGGAAAAACAGGGCCCCATGATTCTGCGCGCAATCATAGCACCCAAGATTCCGACATAGCGTCACGCAAAGATACCTGATGAACCACAGGGGGATTTCGGAACACCGTTCTGTTACTCTGGCTGTCTACATTCCCATTTAATGTAAACTTGCTTCATCCGAGAAAAACATTTCCATATACAGAAATCCGTTGGCTACAGATTCCTGAAACCGCCCACAATAGACTTCTTGCTTTGCAGTCTAGACGAGTGGTGTTGTGGCTCTAAGTTTATACAGGCGTGGTTTTAGAACGTCTGTTGCCATACGAGCTGAGGATTTTGACAACCAGTACTGAACGGCCAACCGGGACGACGGAATTCCGCAGGTATGTTACCATTCAAGAGCCAAAATCATCCTATTTCTCTTCCGTTAATACCTTTCTTATTTTCTTTTTCCTCAGCAATGAACGTGTCATTTGAAATTGTTTCCACTGTTGGCGTTCACTCTGGTTTTAAACCACAATACTATGCGGAATACTTAAAAAAAAGTTTGGCCACATTTCTTTCGTGGCGCACACCTCGCTCAACAGAATACTTTTATCACATCAAGTACACAAAACACAACTACGCTAAACGCGTGTTTCTGTATCTTATGTTTATTGGACCATGCATCATCTTCATAGTTGAGTAAAGAGAGAGACCAACTTGATGCCACTTGTTTTATTATTACTTTATTCAGTGCTCAACATGTTTCGGATGCTAATACATCCGAAACATGTTGAGCACTGAAGAAAGTAATAATAAAACAAGTGGCATCAAGTTGGTCTCTCTTTACTCAACTAGCGTGTTTCTGTGTTAAGTAATAAGAAGGATTAAGAAAACACTCCGCCGACAGAAGATGCGTTACCAAGCTCGGATTTCCATATGCTCAAACCGGAGATCAACACAATACCGACCTCTATATTTCTACCTCAATACTCGTACACAGAGCTAAGTGGTCAACTTCATGTTGCGGCCGCTTTATTGGTGTAGGAAGAGGTCCAATGAGCAGATTATAGCGGCCTGGGTTGGGTCCTGAGTCGACCCGGCAGGGACTTCGCGAAATGGCGAACTATTCCCCACCCCATCTGGGAAACGTGTCGCGCTGTTACAGCCCGCAGCCGAGCTACATTAAATAAAACACACACGCGCAAACTTACATTTGAAAATCTATCGTTATTTTGTCCCCCTTTAGTAACATCCTCAGTTCAGGAAACCACGACAGTGATTGCACAGCACCATCTGTTTTTGTGAAACCGTCAAGATGTAGCTATGCTTCGGTCGGTACTGTAGCCTCGACCTTTACCAATATTATTCATCGCCAAGCTACGACAACTCAGACAACACAGTGGCAGACATGGCCTCCCCATCTCGTGCTGCCGATGACTCGATCATAGAACTGATCCCTGTTTTAAATATTCTGAACCCACAGTCACCATTTCGAGGCTGACACTGACGGAATCGTCATAACTATGAATACTGTATATAACACCTCTCATGCGTTTTTAAACGCATAATGGAGAGGTGAAAGCCATCTGTGTTTGTTTTCATGTCCTATGTCCAAAATTACTCCCTGACTTCATTGATATTCCGCACTGAGTCTACAAAAAAAAAAAATCGCCGGAAGACATTGACTTGCAGAGTTTGTATGTACACAGGAAGAGCATAGAATAAAGGCATTGTCGCATTTCGTCGGTCCGTCCTCACATTCCTCTATTTAACGGATTTTGATAAAACTGCATTTTAAGTAGTCATGGAAGGAGCAAGGTTCTCACAGCGAACCTGATGAAAATACGAGCATATGCAATGCCACAGGTCTACGGCCGATCATTTGCCGGAAGAAAATTTGTACGTGGGGTAAATTAACATCAACGCCAATGAGGTATGGGAAAAGGTAATGAACACGTTTAGGAAATGGGTATTTCAAACTCGAGTATGTATGTGCCCATTCTTCTTCTTAAGCAGATAAATCTTCGAAACACCTACAGCAATTACCACTGTGTCCCTTGGCGTAAACACAATTTCAGACTACAAACAGTACCGTCCACTGTATACGGGTGACAGTGTTGGACAGAAGCCCAAATGCCTGCACACTAACAAACGAGTAACAAGAGAGTCTGCTGTGTCCGTCACTGTTGATCTTTGTTCTTCAAATTCTTAGTCAGAATTATGAATCCCAGGGATGAATATATGGGTCTAACAAAACGTGATTAACAGTGAAGTTATAATTCAAAGGATCATACACACTGCCCAGTCTGTAATATTGCATACGTATGAACATGTATACTTTCGTTCATACATACGCGTACACGCATACATACACACACACACACAAACATACGCACACGCATATACAGCAGTTTTAAGGTTAGCACTCCTGCAAAGTATTCCAGAGATTATCGAACCGGCGGTCCGCTATAGGCCACTAAATGACGTTTCCGTGATTTAGGCAGGCCTTCCTGGCAAATGCTGGGGTAGAAGAAATGCGTTACTACAGCTTCGTCCGCATTTTTATTAGCCCATTGTTTACAGACGTTCCACCACGCGACGCTATACAACCTAAGATGGCAAACTGTTAATTAACTCAGCAATTACATAAGTCATAATCCTAACATACATGTATACAATATACATGGTCTACACACATACACATACATAAATACAGACACCACACACACACACACACACACACACACACACTATATCCAGGACCTACTCAATCCCCACAAAAAAAAAACTTTAAATTTAAGCGTCAAATTCCCAAAACCTGTGATTTTGTTTTATTTAAGGTAAAGCTGTCCCTGAACATAACATAAAGGCGTACAGATTGCATGAAGGTAAATCGCATTCCCTTTTAGACCTACGCACCGGATAGCGATGGTCAGCTTCACGCTTCTGCAGCATTACCCCCAAAATCCAATGCCACTGCATGGGAAAGTGGGTGCACGCGAGACTGGCTGGAAGTAGAGGCTAAGAAACTATCGATGTTCTTGACGAGAATCGAATTAGTGTATGGACTTGAACCAGTGACAAAGGCTGTACGAGTAATAAACATGCCGCAGCGCAACTCTGATCACCACAAATCGCAGTCTACTCTGGCACTGAACCCGGATCATGCGATGCGAAGCTAAGATTAACTGCCTGAGCTATGATGTTGTCTAAACATGTTTTCAACCCTGATTATCGTTTCTCAGAACATGACACCTTACCAAGCCAAATTCACTTTATTACAATTTTAAAACTACCCAGCTCGCTTCGTGCCACGTAGCTCTCTAATGGCAAATACCCGATCTGTGACATTTGTTTGATTTATTTTATTATCCAGTTTCGATTCGTTTCGTTCAGTTTTCAAATCTAAAACAGACTCAATCCAACACAGTAGTGTGGTGTTATTTCCCTACGTTTATAGCAAGCCGGAAACGAAATATAAAGAGTTTGTCAAAGATAAGATTAACTTTGGCAGTAATCAACGTAACACACGTTTGCCTTAGGGTTAAACGGGTGTTAATTTATAACAGTGTCAGCGGCGCGCAGCATATCCAATTTTTAAACACGGTTCTCTATTCCAGTGCCATTCACAGCAACGAATGTTTAAAACATTATGTCAAACACGTTCCGGTGGTAAAGTACAGCACTGATATATGGATTAGGGGATGAAAGAGAGACGAAATATAAATATAAGTGGCAAAAATGGTTCTACACTAGTAGTCAAAAAAATAAACATTAAACAAAGCAGGTATAACGCTTAATCACTAATACTCGTAAAGCTGCGATCACTGCAAGAAGAAAGCGATCGAAATATCATGCACACTGAATGACAACGATGTGCAGGACGCGGTGTTAAGATAAGAACCAAGCGGACAATGTGAAGAATATTTTCAAATCGGTACAGGCATGAAGTTCGTTCGTACAGATAAGAACGAAAGGTTATGTCGTTGCGTTTTGCTTACCGAAGTAAGTGTCCCAGTCTCCATAATGTTTGTACTGCAACTTTGTGGAACTTGGTCGTGAAGTCTGATAGTACGCATGGTGATAAGAACGGGGCGACGGGGTTCGGAACGACACTGCCATCTCACACAGCACTCTTTTTGAAACACTTCCACCAAAATGTAATGATGTATACTTGAGAAGGGGCACAAACAAAGTTCACAACACCGCAATCACTGCCTATAAAAATAAATCCAACCTCTGTTAAGATTGCAAGTTAAAATGGAATATTAGAAACTAAGCTCACAAACATCACACAGGTTGCCAAGGGACGTATATGCATTACACAAAAGCTGATTTTACTTTGTTTAAGGTTTATTTAGCGTCGTTGTCAGCGTCCACCCGATTGTACGGAAACTAAAACGTCAACTTATTAATTCCACGCTTTATCAGATTACTCTACGGCTGTAAGTCGTTTAGGCATTATATTTTAACTTTAGATATTTAAAGTTTCAAAATTCAGAACACTACTTCTTGTCATATACGACTGTACTACTAACTTTCATAATGCATGATAACTACGAGATTTATGCCCAATAATTGCATTGCCTTTTACACAGAATGGATGTGTACGTTTTCAAACCACAATTCATGTATTCCAGTACCGTCTAAGTGGATTTTCCTTAGAAATCTATATTTGCATATGCAATACTTTGACAAACTGCAATGATTTAGAAAAGATGCCATTTTTATATGTAATGTACAGACTTCCCTTGGCTCTCCTGAAAACACGTACACAGCGGACGCCCTTTAACACGCTACAGGTACAGTAGTACGTCGTCACAAGAACTGTGATGTCATAAAGCAGAAAATAGACGGTTCGATGTATTTCTTAACGATTTCAAAGCTATAAACTCTGCTCAGCACGAACTAAATTATGCACTGGAATTTCAGAAATTTATTATTTAATAATAAAATTTGTAATGCCCAAACTGCGCAACTCACTCCCAATTGACACGAACATTTGTTAACACACCGATTCTCTCTCACGTAACTGCAACCACTTGCTCATTTGTATCTTCAACGACGGGCGATAGCTAACATACTGTACAGATGTGCCAAGTTTGATGCCGACTGCCTAAAATAACTTTTCACAAGGCACTGCTACTGTTCACTACCGACTTCTTCCCTTTCTTTTGGCGAAAAATTAGGTTACATATGCAGAACATAAAAACAAGTTGGATGCTGGGGCGTTTCACAAGCAAATTAAGCCAATTTCAGCACACGCATGAGGACACAATTAGGCTACAAAGTGAACGAGAAATAAAGGGGGCAGTAAAGCTGTGTAACCGTAAGACCTCTGTAATGATGTCACTTGATTACTTACACTAAAAACTATTCGCAATAATTATTCTTGCCGCGGGTTGTTAACACACAACAAATACACTTATTTTTAATTGAAAACGCTGACAATATATTTCAAGACAAATATTCTAACAGCTTCCTGCCTTAACTTCGTAAAAGAAATGCAGGCCTAAACCGCACTGTAGCCAAACACAATAGATATGATAAACACGAATTAACACAGACGTATCACAGCAGCAACAAACATGAACTGAACGTACGTCGACTAAAAGTTACGCTTATAATGTTCTGGGCATGGACCGTGAAGGTCAACAGTACCGTAACACAGACATAGAGGACGTTTAAAATCCTACTGGCACCTACGTAAATACAACTACGAACAGCAGGGGTATGAAAAATACACTCCGATCTCACGCCACTTCACGACCTTGCTCCAGTGATCACTAAGATTTATCAATGTTAGATGGCTGTGCAGCAAAGAATACACATATTTTCAAAATTAACTATAAGCGATCTTACATTCCTCACATGCGGCATTCTATGGACGAATTTCAAAAGCTGCAAGTCACATCCGCCGGTCAAAATCAGTGCCACTGCCGGAAATGCACAACAGACTTCGATTATATCTGGTATAAGAGGTCTACACTAAACGTTGTCAAAAAATAAAAAGGTTTTATATGAAGAACGAGTTGAACTTGACCGATTTTCTGAAACTACAACACAGTCTACAATACTGATCTTATTACGACTTCAAGCGCTTATGTGCGACATCTTTAAACTACTTGACAAAACACGGCAATGAATTGTTAACTATACAAAGGGCTGTCCGTCATCATTAGAACGATGGGTTTCTGTGGCAATATTAGATTTATATTACGTAATAAAATTCATGGAATTCAATCAAGAGAACGAAATCGCAAGAAAAAAAAAAAAAGATAATGAAAATGTGCATTCCAAATGGAGCAGAACTCCCCACTTTTGTAAACCAAAGACACGATCTACTGTTGACACAGGCAGTAGTGGAAAGACTACAGCAGTTATACAGTCATCACCGAGTATCTAAGAGCAGGAACAGACATTTCACTGCCCAGAAGGATACACATGTTTCCGTTGCGCTACATACAAACACACACACACACGCGCGCATTGTGCCGAAGAACGTTCAAGATAAACCATTAACATTAATCAGTACGAGATAGGAGTGGCCTATTATAGTTTAGGCCAATATGATACCACTGTCAAGTTCAAGCCGTAGGCCCAACGCCGACAATCGTGCATGATTCAAATCACCTATACTTAACCCATTTTTATAGGTTGCCAACATCCCTTTTACTTCGTGAGCCATAATTCAAGACTACTTTCATTCTTTCAACTTGTTCACACCTATTTCTGAACTTTCAATTATACCCCTAATAGATCTTAACCAATACGTCATTCTTATCTAATACGTCTGTCCCCGCAGATAAATCGGCCGGATCGTAAGGATTACAGTCACGTCCATCTAGAATCGCGGTTTAAAAGTGCAAGGAACTGGTAATTATCCCCATCGTCTAAGAGCTTAGTGATTACACAACATATCAAATACCGACTTTCTCTATATCTTTATTTGCATAATGGACACGTAACTCCACGATCTTCTCCGAAAACTGCAAAAACACATGACACAATACAACACAATTTCGACACCATTACATAGATTTATAATACGAAACAGTATCGAAATCAGTAACCCATACGACAAGCTGGAGTTAGAAGTGTGTTAAGTGATTAATGTGCTCGGATAACAATGGCAGACGATGAATTACGACTCGTACACGTAGTACAAAAGAATGGAGTACCAACATGCCTCTCAAAATTTTTGTAGCCCTGATTTCGGTGCCCACATCAACCTCAGCGCGGTCGGCCCACCTACCTGCAAACTACCTACAGTAGACCACTATGCGGCTCATCGCCGTATAAAGAGCGGTGAGCACGCCTACCGCGTATTCCACTTGTAAACGCAGTCGCTTCCTACACATATTTATTCCGCACCTCAAAACAGAACTGTTTACAGTGTACACAACACAGGTTCTCACATCTCACGTCCAGCAAACCTATGATTTAATTGGAAGTCACTTTAAGGGAACAGCAAAGACTGCAACGAAAGACGCAATAGAAGAATAACTACATACTAAGTACTTAGGTTCATAATTTGTATTCTTAGCCTATTGATACTACAGCGATGACATGAAGAAAATAGGCGGGATATGTGCAGGAACTTGGGACATGAGAAATGCATATAAAACGTCGATTCCAAAACCTCACTGGAACATACCACTTAAGTTACGTAGATACAGATGGAAAGATAGTACCAAAATTTAAATTAAAGAAATGCGGTGTTACGGCTTGGAATGGATTCATGTGACACTGGACAGGCATTTCCAAGGTCTTATCATTTAAAAGTATTAGGACTAACATTCCATCATGAACAGAATAGACAGGTGCGTCGAGGGGTACTCATTTGCAGCAGTTATGTGCACAAGGAACAGCACTTACATAACTTTCTAATAGTAGTATAATATTTTTATTTTTTATTTGAAAATCGCTCTTGAAAGAGAAGTTACTGCTACTACAAGCAACCTACTGCACTATCAAGGGCCGTTGCGGGTAGCGGTGTTTTGTCGTAGCAGCGAAAAATTTCTCAAGAGGTTCTAATGCAAATTCATATTCTAACTAGGTTTGTATGACTGACAGCCACAGTATGAAATCAGGCTCTGGGTTGTGTCCCCAGGTCGTTGTCGAAAGACCTGGTCCATTTTCACGAAACTCGAAGCTTGCTAACGCGGCGCCACATTTCCTGTTCTGGACAACTATGCTGAGAATTTTAGTTAACCTGAGTTTTATTTGTTTTAAGTGCGTTATTTAACGACGCTGCCAATTAATAGGATTTCATAGCGTCGGTAACAGATGAATGACTACGAAGCAGTGGTGGAAAGATATTGGGCAGACCAAATTATTCAAATAAAAACCTGCCCAGTGCCACTTTGCCCACAACAAATCCCACACGGACTAGGAATTTTGTCTTTCCCCAATCTCTTAGGGATGGAATAATATCTTCTAATAGATTAAATGCCACTACTTCGGCATCCTTTCAAACCAGTCACTCTATGCTAAATGCCATACGCAGTTAAGAAAGCATCCCCTCACATAATTTTAAATCTTCCTACCTTTGATTTCAACAAAGCCTTATTGTAAGACTCTGACTGCATATCTGAATTAACATTGTCCTGCATTATCAGCAACAGAAACAATGGTGGAAAGATACACGCTATCCTGAAGCACAGGAAGTTGCAAGGAATTCTTTGCCATCTTAGTGATTCACAACTGGTTTACTAATTCTGAAGGTCAAACCGAACGCAGTCCTTGCTGCAAACAAGTTTAATGGGAGCAGCTGCTCCGACATAACACTTATTCATCCTCTAAAGGTCAGAGATGAGATCTTACATGCACATGATGAGAACATATTCTGTGTAAATCCTATATTCTGGGGGATTTTTTTTTTGTAAGTTATGGAGCACAACTCCAAACTTCATACTAATATTGTGAGCTGTGGAAAACATTTGCACCTAACGAAAGCGAATCCCTTGGGAGACGATAAACTTTCTCGTGAATTCTAAACAGCTTCGTAATTTTTACACTGTTCCTAACACTGTCACAACGCAATTAAAACAAACAGTAGCTGCCAAGTTCATGTAACACGCAAGTGAAAAATAAGAAAGCCAGGGAATGTATGTACAGTTTATACAACTTGGTTGAGTCAGCCAGCAGGCTAAAACCGCCCTGTAGCAGAGAAGGTGCTATTGTCTTGTTGTGATCGGCAGTCAGCCTTCAGTCACATTGCAACATTGTGTGTTTCTGTAAGATACAAATGCCAAATACCGATTCTACAAGAAAATCCTTAAAAATGTTTTTTATGCTGATGCGCTTCTTGCAAACGACAATTTACATACCCGAAAAGGTTTCTAGCAACAACAGGTTCCATTCCAAACAGGACAAATACATGTGTGAAATGAAGGAAAACTACACAAAATTCATGCCACATTGGGGACATATTAAAAAAAAAAAAAAAAAAACTTTGGTTCGACTTGCACAGCAAACGGGCGTGTAGGCATCGCCAGTACAAATCGCAACAAAGGTTTTGCATTTACATTCACATAAGACAACTGTTGTTTACAAAGTCTACGATACAGATCGTGAAGCGAAGTGAATTCTGCGAGCTGGTACTGTAACTTCATGCGGTGATGCATGAGGCAGAACAGGCCCCACTCTCGTTCTGTTTTGCGACGAGAGTTGGTTCCTTCTCAGGAAATAAGCGAACTCTCAAAATAACTTGCTTCCCACGTTAATCCACAAAATTTCACAACATGAACTTATGGTTGGTGTGTAGTGTGTTGTAAGTGGAACTAGGGCTAATCAGTCCATTTTTATCAGTCAATAAATTCACACCGACATTATACATTTTCTGACACCATCTTCTGAACACCTGTTCGATTACGAAAAGAACTATACATATTTTCATTATGACAACATTGCGTTTTCGAATGTAACCGTCTTTCACGGCGTGCTAGATTTGTAATTTCATTGAATATCAAATCACACAGCACAACACAACATTCAATTACAAACTCTATCATCACAGCAGAACACACAATTTTGAACGATTTATTTCAGATTGACTTCAGTGCGAGGATTATTACCACACACGTCACACTTTAACAATCCCCCACACGTAAGAAAGTATCGCATTAGGATCACTGGGCCTTCTTTTCGGAAACCATAAATTGAAACACATATCGCTCATTTGCGACAAGAGCGTCACAACTCAAAATTTGGAATTTTTGAGTTATTGGTATAGAAAGAAACGTTTGCAGATGCATTTTTAACAGGTATAATATCGTAACGCAGTTTGCAAAACTCGCCGCTGGAAAGCAGTTGTGTCGTCGTTACACTAATAGAAAATTACAGCACTTCAAAACCTTTAAAAGCTTCTCCTGAAAAATCAGATTTTGAGTTGTGATACTCTTGTCGCAAATGAGCGATATGTTGCACACATTCTGACACCATTTGTGCTATGATGGTATAATTCTTAATGAAGCTCTATGCGTTGTTTACAAAGTGTTCTTCGCGACGGATTTATAAACCCATAGTTCGCCAGACCTAAAACTTTACGTTCGAATTTTACTTGCTGGACATGTTAAAAGGTAATGAGTATAATAATAGTCTTCACAATAAAGTATATCCACAAGCCAGCATTAAAATGTAGTTTTAAATTTCACCTTCAAATTTCAGGCGCCCGGGATTATGGACCGCTAATCGAATTATACATTATGAAAATATCTAAAACCAAGATAAAAGCTATGGCCGCCCAAGGAAATAACATGCGAATATCAAAACAGTGCTGAAAAGGGAATACATGAGGAAAATAAAACTTTCACATGCTTACGAAATTTAATTGCTGACAAAACAAACACAACAGACTCAACAAAACTGAGAAAATTACAACTGAAGCAACGGAATATTAAGATGGGTGTCTGAAAAACAAATGAGGCAGCATATATCCTACTGCTGCGATTTCAGTATGTGGTCTGTAAACCAACATTAGTGCTGGGCAGCGAATGCTGGATGTTGGATAAAGAAAATAACTGACATAATAAGGCGACAAAAATTAGATAATACCATCAGTTTGCGTAAAAAGAAGAGGCCTTCTTCGAATTTGAACCATTCGAAGTAGAGTTATGGAAGATAGTATGAGCAACGAAACTGGGAAGAAACGGCACAGATGGATACAAGTGTGCCTGACGACAGAAAATTCCGTGTCCAGAGCAACAATGAAACACGCAGCCCGGAAACGAAAGGCTTAATAAGGCCTACAAAAAGCTGGACGGAACTGACAGTGCGCTTTGTTTCGGAATGGGGATATCAGCCTAGTAAGAAAAGTTTGCGGGGAAGGAGGAGGAGGAAGAGGAAGGAGGAGGAGGAAGAGGAAGGAGGAGCAGGAGGAGGAGGAGGAGAAGAAGAACAAGAAGAAGAAGACGAAGAAGAAGAAGAAGAAGAAGAAGAAGGAGGAGGAGGAGGAGGAGGAGGAAGAAGAAATATGCTTAAATCTCTGGGGTTTGTCTGTGCTCTTGAGGATTCTTAAAGGGTCTGTTATTTAACTAAGAACCCACAACTTACTGCAGGGTGGACTAATGAAGACTACTACTATCACTCCGGGCTCTTATTATCTGTAAATAACTTTTTCAGTATTAGGTGATATCGGGAATGGAATGTCGTTTGCCTGTTTGTTTACACCGCATGGTCCACAACACCTCGTCGGAATCGTAACAAGTTCCGTCTTACATACTCTTACGAGCATGACTATTAAAGGCAGCAAGGAGTTCCCCGAACTTACGGCACGGTCATGGGTCAGGCGTTTAATCCACGGTCTCTCACCCCGATCGTCCGGATTCAGTACCAGACCAGTCCATGCGGGATCTGTGGTGGACGAAGTGGCACTGGGACAGACTTTTTCTCTAATCACTTTGGTCTACCCCTGTCAGCATCACTCCTCCGATCCTCCATATTCAATTTTTTCGTCCTCTACCAAAGCCATTATATGTATTATCACACAAATTATCAGAATCGTGGCAAATGGTGCTACTGTTTCACGCAACTCAAAAGAACACGCAGTCATCATACTGGAATGGTTGAAAAGTACGAAAAACTATGATGTTGTGTTTACCTCTAAATGTTAACTACATTCGTGTTAACTAAAAAGTGTCATATAAATTGGTCTATTCGTTGAAATGCCACCGTGAGGATGGTTGGATATCAAAAACCAGCCAAAAATAGGCTGGAACGGTTGATGCTTGGATTTTGAAGCTGGTGGTGAATGATAAGCTCCTAAAGATTAGGAAGGCACTGTTTCAAATCACCAGCCCGGAGTTCGCTGGACAGACTGAATAAAACTGCGAACCCCCGGTAGAAAAGCCAGTAACCCAACCTACTTTGGGGAACCCGCGTGGAAGCCTATTGGTGACAGATTACAACGGCCACACTATCTGAGCAGGGTAGATCATGAAAGGAAAATTAGGAGTAGGAGACAAAGGACGGATATACGGAAATATTCTTTTGTAAATAGGACCATCCAACTCTGGAACCAGTTAC
>Ga0123357_10007789_pt1 | contig 13301 bp, 9 predicted proteins | sample TergutEmb28metaG_FD_89873 | JGI IMG/M metagenome (GOLD analysis project Ga0123357, IMG submission 89873) | Embiratermes neotenicus P4 segment gut microbial communities from Petit-Saut dam, French Guiana - Emb289 P4 | ecosystem: Host-associated > Arthropoda: Insects > Digestive system > Gut ...
ATGATATAACTTCCCCTGGTCTAAGGTTACAACCTGATGATGGCCCACATGTAGGGCCGAAACATGTAGTTGTTGTTGATACCAATTATATTAATAATAGAGGTGATAATTGTTGTGTTTGACCGCGCGTACTCTACACTTAACTCCTTTCTACAGCCAGAATCTTTCCATCTCACCACATTTACTTAGGGGAGTGCAACAATCCAGCTTCCACAAGGAGGAAGAAACAGCTTGGGCTGCCTACATGAAAGGGCTTCCAACAGGTCCTTGAAATCCAAGACTCACCTATCAAGGTAACTTGACCTGTGATGTCAAAGGTCTTGCCTCACTGATGGCTGTAGGACAGGATCATCTTCATGTTATGCATTTTTTGCTCCTGCTGTCCTTGTTGCGTGCTCTCTCTCTTTTTCTCTCAGCAATTCATTTCAGCACTGCATGGACCACCACCCTTGATTACGGTATATTGTGGCCAACAGGCTTTGGTCAGCCACTCTCTGCTATGAACAGCATGAGCCAACAAATTCCTTGACATGGATTTTGTGTTTGGGTTGTCCACCAGCCTTGCACCAGAACAGCCCAGACAACACCAATGACTTCAGGAGTAACAACTACTGGCCAGGACCAAGAATGCAGATGAACTAAGAGAATCAGTAGAAGCCTACACCAGGACAAACCATGTTCAAGCCCACATCATAGAATCTCAATTTTGGTGTCTAGGAAATGCTGCTGGAAACTTTTCCTGCATCATTTTAGATTTGGCTGTTCTATGATGCTTATTACTGCCAGAATGTGACTAAATTGAATCTGGAAATAAAGGTACAATAGTTGTAGCTGGTCATTGAGGCACAGCCATGTCAGCCATTGGGTCTTGGGTAGTAATCACTTCTGCTTTTGTCATTTGGTGTCAAATTAAAGATTATGGAAGGCAGATCTAAAAAGAGAGCTACGTTTACATCTGGATACATGTATAAAAAATTATGAGACAAATGTCTGTTGACAAATCGTGACACATCAGCTCGTACATTTTGTGATGCCTCTTTTTTTACATTTATAGATATATTTTTATATGGTTACAGGAAATGGAACCATTATATCATATAATGATTCCATTTAACACAATATTCACGCACCAATCAAACCTGTCTTCTTTCATCAGGTGTTCCTTGATTTGTGATGATTATGAAGGCATTCAAATACTAATTATTCAATTATTACAGTTCCCATCTCTGTCTAAGGGTCACACTGATCACCTGCTCCCTGATCTACTGTTATATGCGTCATGCAGTGTGTTCACTCAGTGCAAATGCTAGACTGGCAAATAAGGGGTAAGAAGAGATTTGTCATTTGTGATGAAATTAAAAAAAAAAAAATTGAAAGAGAATTATGCTGTCTTAATACATGTTTACTTAAACAAATATGTACATATTTAAACTTAACGTTTACCATCCCGAAGTGTTTGAAGTATAGAAATAAAGGACAGGATCACAAGAGTCAAATACATCAGTATTTATGTTGTATTCGACTGATGTGATCCTTTCCTTTATTTCTAAATATGTACATAACTGTACCAATAATATTGCTGACTCATTAAAATGCAACAGTTCAATTACTTCTGCAGTAATTTCTTTATACCACTCTGCAGTTGAAGTGTACACACACCATAGCACTGTAGGAAATGTGACTTGAATGCAAAAGACAGCATCACAGACACATGCTACTTTGTACATGCGTGAATCAGCTGGCTTTACTTCATTTGGTTGCAAGTTGTTATATCAGTCACAAACCAAGCTCTATTATAACAGTGCAAACCCTGGTATGACATCACTCACTCACTCACTCACTCACAAATCTCTATTTTTACTATGGTTACATCTATTGATCTGTTGTGAATATGGTGACTCTGGTGTGACTCACAAACTAAGGGTTTAATGTGTTATGATTTTACCACTGACTTGACAAATCACAGGACTGGGACACACAAGTTGTACCTTTAATTACCTGTCTCCAGAATAAAGAAAACTTCCCAATGTTAATGCTTATTTTCAAACTGCAATATGAAATGTGTGTTTGGTTATTTTCGTTTTCATGTTTTATGTTAGAATGACAAAGTGGGCACAAGAAGAAACACTAATGTTAACTGAGCAAATAAGAAAGAGCAATGTTTGGCGTACTAAATCGAAAGAATACAAGGATGCTAATGTTTGCAGTGACAATTTTTAAGAAACTGGCCATTTTTTTAATTGGAAAGCACAGAAATTAAAGGAAAATGACATGATATAAAGAACAAATTGGTAGATAACTGGCCAAAAATGGGGGGGTGGGGGGTGGGGAATGTCCTGCAAAAATCTGCTTCATATAATCCTACATGGTGTACTCTCAGCAGTTTGAAAGGTCTAAAGAACAGACCAGCAGATAACACAAGTACCAAACCTGTAGTTGAACATTTGTTGTAATATTCCTAATATTTTTTGTAATGTTCTTGAATAGTACAAAAATATTGCCCAGTTTCTTTCCAACAGAAATGTTCATCCTACATCCATTTCTTTCCAATGGCTGTAACATAACACCGCTTGTATTATTGTCCTTTGTGAGCCCAGGGCGCATGATCTGCTACACAGAATGTTATATTTCGACCAATTTAAAGTTTATACACAACCTCTGTATGACCAATACAGTTTTCAATTTGTTGCTGATACTTAAAATTTCTGACTCCTTTGTATACTTTTATATGCATCTTTAGAATCAAATGTGCCAGGTGGTGTGTACTGAGCAACTTCCTGTTTCTGAGGTAGTTATAAATAGTGTAAATTATAGCAGAAGGCTGAATTGCATTATCATTCTCAGAACTTCATAAAACAGCACTTAAGAATTCAATACAATTTTTGGTGATGTGCCACCTCTGATGTACCCTGCAATTTAAAAGCCTGTGAAGAATTCCTGGACTAATGACCACAGCAAGTATTAACAGTGTTTTCTTATAAGACATATGCATCATCTGCTATGAACACAAACAAAGTCTGTTTTGTTCTGCCAGGAAGCGTAGTTGGTTGGAGATATTTTATGATGGCATCAGCAGTTCGTCATATAGTGATGTGTATTTGAAGACACCTCCATTAGAGATTCTACCTTGTATTCCAATGTGTGAGTAAATGAATTTATATTTAGCACAAGTCACAGGTAATAATAAAACTTTATATGTTGCCTTACAATTCTAATATGTAGTTCCTGATTTGGTGGTTGCTTTTTAGTGTGTTTTATTATATCCACTGCTGCCAAGCAATTCAGAAAATTCCATTTTATTTAAAATCACAGTTTTTAACCATTTCAGTTCACTTTGCAGATGCTGAAATGGGGAGGAATTTTTATATTTATTGCTTGTAAAATACACTGAGGAAGAGCTTTTTCATTTTTAATTGCAGACTTTGGTTGAGTGTTAGCATCATAATCCTGATGATGTTAATGTCTGAAGAGATTCCACATATTCACGAAAATATCAGTGTCTCAAATCAGTAAACAATATCTATGACAAATGAACGACACATATTTTTCGGTGTCAAATTCTCAACTAGAAAACACAAAAGACAAAGCAGTGTGGAAGGTATTGTAAGAAGTATAAAAGTGGTATGCAAAAATGTGACTAAGCATGCAAAGTGAAGCCAATTAAATACATACAAAAAAGTATGTTGGAATAAGGTGCATCATTTATTTTACACAAAGTACTGCATTATAATAGCTCTGTAAAGGAGCACCATAATTCTTCTTTTATGTTAATCAAATGAACCTACTCCTGTTTCCACCTGTTCCACTTCCTGACTTTCTGCAATGTACACAGTCATTGAAGCTCCGAGAACATAAACAATGGTGCATATTGCAACAGACTGGAATAAATTTAACACCAGGAACCGCTGAATTTGCAAGCTCATTTCTTATGCTTTCTCCACCAGGTGATGGTTGCATCCATTGTTTGTATTATGAAAGATAAATAAAAAGCTAAAAAGAAATGTTATGTTTACTTACTGTCAACAGATCATGCTGTAACAGGAGCTTAGCACCTCTTTGACAGTTGCTTATACACCTTACAGAAATACTGTGGTGAATGAGTCACCAATTGCCAAAATGTTTAACTGATCAGCTGTCAGTATTGAGTATGTAAATTTTGTATTATTCTTCACAGTATGTGGTGCAAACGTTCAAAATTGGCAACACCTGTTCGTATAGAATTTTCAAAAACTAGTTGTCACCTAATGTTACTTTGTTCATTAACACTGTGTTTTCTGCGTGTGTTTCCCTTCTTAGAAGCTCATGTTAGTACCAATTATGTTTTTGTTTTCTATAGTTTAACCTACAATACAGTAGAACTTAGAAATATGAAGTGTTCCTCATCAGATGTCATTTTTTAACTGACCCCACAAATTTTTGTTTTAACTAGAGATTAGATCTCCACATGTATGTAAATTTACATATGTTTATAGAAGTTGCAAGATTTGAGCTGATCCACGTGGTGATACATGTTCAAATGCATGTATCCAGATGTAAATGTAACTGTGGACCAACAGATGAGGCTGTTAACATGGTCCAGTTACAGGATGTTTTGAATACTGTGATAACATTTTGAGTTCCATTGAAGCAGGTAGTTTTTTAATCAAATGAATGAATATAAGCTATCTAAGGAAGACTGCATAACATGGAGCTACCTATTTATAGTTTAAATATCCTTATAATGCTCTCTAACATGTATCAAAATATGCATACTGGACTGAACGCTACACAACTTCACCTGTTAAATGAGAGCACGTTAAAATAACAAACCCTTCATGCACTTGTTAACATGAACACAACTGTGGTTTGACTCTCTTACATATTGACAACACTGCACAAATAAAGTTTATGACTTCTTAATTTGAACCAGGACCTACACTTGGTTGGTACACTTCCCTTTGTTTTCATTATTTATTGAGCATCATCATGTTCCTCAAAGCCATTAACTACAAGGCACTCCAGTTTCTTCAGACATATGTGTCCAGGTGGTCTTTGAATACTGAACAACATTGTTGTTCTTCCAGTGAGATGCCACCCTACATTAAAATAAACAAAACATTAACCATGAACATTGTTGGAGTCACTTAGTTATTCCTAATTGTGGCCACAGTGATTCCCAGCACCAGCTATTTTCATTAACACTTCAGAAAGACTCACAAGTAGCCAAACCTAACATTTTTTTTACATTCTGTTCCAATTCTGGTATTTCCTTTCCAAGCATATCATGAATAAACTCCATGTATGAACATTTTCCTCATGTACAAAGACTGATGTATGTTTTACAACAGCAACATGAAAATTTTATTTGAAACATAATGCAGTCATGTTAAAGATTTGGGTGAGAATTACTAATTAACCATATTTGGACTTGTAAAATACCTTGATACAATTATTTGACAGTTGAGATTGACAAACACAAAGGACTGTTGATGATGTGCCTCGGTCACAACTGCATTACACTGTACTGTCATAACATTGTATCCAATACAACAGAAACAATAGTCATTACGATATCATAGTTAAACACAGTGGTCCTCAAACTTAATCATTTCATGAATCCCTTGTACGAAAATGTGAAGAATGTGAACACCTAGTCCCAATAAAATCTTGATCATGAGATTTTTCTAATTTACTCCCTGGGCAGATATATATATTACATTAGGCCTTCCCAACTCCCCTCAACCTTCAAAATATATTTCACCAATCATTTTGTGTCTGAAAGGAAATGAAGCAGTGTTGCTGTGCATATCAAATGTGCAACTGGCAAAGAAGCCGGATTACCACTACTCATTACATTCTGGGGAATTTTCCTTAGTATTAACTGTAGTTTTCCACTGTCACATAAGATATTTTTCGTAGTGTTAAGTTCAAAAAGCACAGTTTGAAGACCACTGTTCTGAATAGAATATGAAGAGCATGTGTACACAACTTAAGGCACAGTTTATCCTTTACTAACAATAGTTTATTTATACATCATGCAGTCTGCACAGCAAGTCGTTAAATTGACATGTTCATTTGCTGCATTCGTGAGCTTCAGTGCAAATCACTGTCCACAGCACATTTATGTCTCACAACTGCACTCATTGCGAAACAAAACAAAGACCTACATATCATTTCCACCCACAGTCTAGCATATAAACCACTAACAGAGGAATGGTTTAGTGTGACTCATGGAGAGTCTGCAGAAGATAAACTGTACCTTTAATAATGATCTGTCACAGATTCCATGAAAATTCCACACTTACATACACCTTGCCTTAATGCGCTCCTCAGTGTTTCATCAGATTACAGAGGGCCCTGTTTTTGTTTGAGACTAGCACAATTTTATACACAAATGAGGCACATTCCTCTGAAAAAAAAAAAAACACACTGGGAAGACGCTTTATAAAAAATAAAGTAGGCCTGGTGCTTGATAAAATTGTGACATAGTCTCCCACTGGCATTATTTGTCTCATGCTTATGTAAACAAAGAATTCTGCATGGCTGTTTGTGGACATTATATTCTTGCAGGGAGGGAAATGATGTCACATGTATGTGATCATGCAGCGGTTAGTCATCCTGTTCCAGCATGTCACTTTCATTTTCAATTGTTGCAATTTGTAGTTTATGCAATTTTTAAGACCTCATTTTGTTTTTTTCCACTTCTTTCTACTATAAGATGCTCACCTGTGCATAATAACTGTTTCTCCATACATGTTAATATCCTTGTTTCTTTTTGTTTCTTTCTTGTATGAAAGAGGGAGACAGGAGTATATAGGTAAAAGGAGAGACAGAGAAACAAAAAAACAGAATGAAAAAATGAAGAAACGATGCTGAGAAAGAAAGGTAAAGGTAAAGCAGTCTCTGTGTATGCCATGACAGCATTTGCAGAAGTGGAGTTATAGCTCCACCCATTCATAATCTCTGCACAGAACATGGATGAGTGGTGTCAGTTTCACAACCCATCTGTTTTACTAGTGGTGAAAGAGACCCCAGTAGCCAGTGGACAGAAGTCTGGGTGGGTCCCAGTCTTGATACTTTGGAGAAGAGGACAATCTCTTGCCTGTATGGGGAAGCAAACCACAATTCCTCTTCAATCCAGCCTGTAGCCTAGGTACTACATGCTGTTCCAGCTCATGGCAGCAAAAAAGAAAGAGATGTAAAAAGGAAGATAAAAAAAGAGAGTGACAGGGAGAAATCAGAGAAAAATAACGAGCAAATAAAAATGATAATTCTATCACTTCCCATCCTGCAAAGAAGCACATTGAGCAACAAGCATCTCCAGTGTCATGTACTCACCTAACCAACTGAATGCTCTCCCAGGCCACAAACAGCACACCAATGTGTATTCAATGCCACCTACACAGACATGCCTGTGTTTGTGAGGGTCAGGAGGAAAGACAGCCTACAGTGGCTTATATACAGTCCTTTCACCATTAATAATACATCATTCTACATATGACATGTTAAAGAAGTTCACAAGCTCTCCCAAGAAATATGACCACAATACCTTTCCTATAACATACTCCTTTATGTAAAAAAAAGTAAGTCTTTTAGTTTCATACTGCAAATGGCAAATGCATTTTAATAAAAAAACAATTTAAAGTATTTGATACTATTCAGGAGCAATATTTCTTGGCGTTGGAGCAGTTATCCAATCTAAAACTTGCAATACTTGACAATACTTACAATAGAAAAATAAATGAAATATTTTCAAATCCACTGGAAGGGACCGGCACTTCAAGCATTAAAATCCGAGATTCAACAAGCAGAATAATAAGTAAAAGAACAATCCCAAAGCAGTGCTATGTGATCAGGGATTACTGAACATGATCCAAAACCAGATCTTTCTTGTGAAATTGTCTCCATGAACAAGGCCTCTGCAATAGGCCATCCAGCTACATACTGATCTGACAAACTATTTTACAATTGCACTGCTATTAAGAATACAGTCTGACAGACACACAAAGCACACCTTTCAAATCTCAAATCTCCTAGATATTATATCAGATGACTGAATAGCAACATTTGACAAATATAAAGAGTCAAAACTTCCATTAACATCAATATCTTTATATACATCAGATCTATATATTTTATACAAGTAATTACAACTCTTCCAACTATTAAAATGTGATGTGCTCTGTTTATCAGTCAGCTGCTTGACAGAAATGAAACCTCAGGGCTGCAAACTTCTTTAACTGGGAACCTTAAGTACAACACTTGCAGATATTCTTCACAGACAACTATGGCATTACAATTATGGACTACCAAATACATAGAGTTGAGCCCTGTGTCCGGATGGGTATTATTTTATATTAGCCCATTTGTTAATAGTAATCTTTGGTTGTTCATTTCATGCCAGTAAAATAATACAACAAAATGCAACATCAATTATATTAATAATAATAATAATAATAATAATAATCGTCATGATAATGTCAATAACTTACTGAACGACAAACTTGTCAAGCTGCGATGTAACTTGCCAAGTTGGCTGCACCGTGGCTACAAAAATTGATAGAAAATAGACCCTCTAAAACATTACTACACACAGATCAAACTGATAAAGTAATTGAGCTGGTTTGAGCTCTCAGTCTGCTCCCCACCCACCCCACACATCTATGCAGCAGCAGGCAGCCTGCTGGTTACCACGTTGACAAGTAATAACACTGGTAAGTACAAATAAGAAAATTGAGATCAAAAGACAGTATGAATAACACGGAAAAACTGTGCTTTTTTTAATTTTTATTTTCAGTCTTTATGAAAAATTCTTCTTCTACTTCTTCTTCTTCCTCTTCTTCCTCTTCTTCTTCTATCATATATCAGAAGGTCATTGAGCAGCATTCCCATAATGAAACCCTTCCCCAACAAACGAGCACACACACTTCACTCTTTCAGAGATCCAGCAAGTATGACAGTTTTTTCCATCAGACAAAGGACGGTCACTTTCACCTTAGCTGATTAACATGTATTAGCCCTAGGGCTGCAGCAGACAACTGAAGGAAATCTTGTTTGTTACTGAATGAGGTTCCTCATATTAGGCCCTATGTTTAATCCCTGATTAATCAACTAATTAATAACTAAACACATCAATAAGCAGCCCTAGTCTTTCCCGCTAAAGAGTAGCACCATTTCCAACATTGTAGTGCAGGGTCTTGAAACAAGTGCTGCATCAGAACAACTGCTGCCACATTGTGATACCCAGCATGGAAGCCTTGTCATACATTGTTGGCGTTAGGTTTACTTTGGCATCGGATTATTTCTAACATGCTTACTGGCAGTGTCTGGTCTTAGCTTTATATGAGCAAGGAACAAGCAACCGTTTTGACTTCTTCATTTCTCTGATATGCATGGTAACAAAAATAGCAGCACAAATTAGAGAAATATGGCATGTTTCATTTTCTCTACATTTATGTTATATTAGTATTGATGGCAGGATAATTATGCATGATGAATTGGGAAGAAAATGGGAAATTATAAAACAGTGGTATGCACCCTGTGGCCCTCAACCCTTGCTTTAGTGACCCAAGGAGTCTTTTTAAAATATAGTATTAATATATTGAATATACTAATATTAAGTTTCAAAAACCCTATCTGGAACTTCACTATCACACATATTTGTGTAGCTTGTGGTTAGAAATTATTGTGCACTGCTCTTACAGAATATTGCAAGATATTTTCTCTACATTATCTGGGACAGGGAGAAAGTCACAAGCAATCTCCCTACTCCAGATATCCAATCTCCATACTGAGAATCCAAGACTTCCTGAGTACAAAGCAGAAGTAGTGATGTGGTGTTTGATACTACATCTTTTGTATAGGGGAGATTTTAATCTTATTATAATTTATGGACGACAATTATCACATTATGCATGGAGAAAGAAATCAGATTAGTATAAATAGAGCCCTGAATTGTTTAAAAATGCCTTCTAATCTTGATGGATCAGAAATCCAGCAGAAATGCTAGTTGACTATGAATAACAAATTAACAAGAATATGGCCTGCAGTGAGGAACTGCCACAATATGTGTCTGGAAGGTCTGAGCAAACAAACACTAAACAGCAGCTGGGACAGTTGGTTTGCCCACTGGATTTCAAACCTAAGGTCATTAAACACTGGCAGGGTAACAAATACAAAACTCCAAATATTCTAGTATTTTGGATGAAAGGAGTTTGGAGACCAGACATTCTAGCTTCATATATGGGATATTCCATATTTGAATGCCAGTCCAAAAACAAGTTATTCTTGCTTATATTCACTGTTCCTCCAGCAAAATGCAGTTCCATGAGACAAATTCTAAGCAATTACTTTAAAACTGATCACATCTATTTCTTCCACATCCTCCCAATTCACATTTCAAACGTATTCTACAGTTCAGCAGCATACAATCAATGAATCATAACATAAGTCAAGAAATGAAGAAGTAATTGGGGAGTGGGGATTGAATGTCCTCTAAAAAACTGAGTACTGTACTGATCAAAATTTGGTTTAACAATCTGACTTTTAATTTGTAATCTCATCTGTTTTCTTAATATAACTCTAAGAATTCAGGGGTGCATGATCAGGAAAACAAGAAATCGAGTTTTGGTGACTTGTCACTGTAGCCATTGTGCACAAGAAATTAAACCTGCCTCACTTTGAAGCACACAAACCAAGATGCCTATTTCATATTTTCATTATCTCTCACTCAAATTTATAATTCTACAGACTGATGAGAAAAAAATCATGACACTAATACTGACCCAAAACACACACACAAAGCATCACAATTCTTTTCACTGACTGATTCTGATCAATCTGTATGAAGTACAGAAGCTATATCTAATTGATCCTATTTCAGAATGAATAACAAAATATATGGTAACATTTCTGTTTGGAAATCTCAGAAAAAATAATCATCAACCATCAAAAAATTTTGGAAATAAAAAAGGGGTCAGTAATAATAGATAACATAAATGATAGAATTAAATATTTACAGCATGGATGGGTGGACTACTGAATAAACAGCAGCAAAAACATGTCCAAATTGCAGGAAAATAGCCGAATATTCAGAACATGTCTGGTAAGAGACAGCTTTCAGTGTGGCTGAAGAATGTGCCCTTTGTACCCACAAAAGCTTTGTTGCCTTGAAATATGTAACAATAAACCAATACTGTAATAATATTTTAAAAAGAAAGGACTTACACTACTACCTGACTGACTTGAAAATAGTGTTCGAATGTTTCAGTTATCATGGCAAGTATGTGTGCAAGCTGATCAAAATCATTATATATTATAATTAGTACCGTCAATACACAACATATATAAAACCAGATGCTTAATTACAACTGGATTATACTTGGCGACATGTTTCGGCCGTTAAACGGCCATCCTCAGGCCAAATTAGAACAATGTTGTTAAGGTACAGTCAAAATTGTTATCCAATGGGATTCCATTCTTTACATTAAAACTTGGTACATTGTGGAATTGTTAGTTATGAATAAAACATTTAAAACAGTGTGGTAAAATGATAAATATTGCAAATGTTTTTTGTGGGGGTCTTCACTACATCACTGTAAGTTCCAGTTTTGCTACATATGCTCTACGCTAAGTGTGGTCTCCCATGGCGTCCACTTCCTAACAACCTGTGACAACACACATCAATAACAGACCCCATAACATAGTTACAAGAATCGGAAGTCTAACTTGGTGAATATAACAACAAACCGATATCAGTCACATAAATGTATAATTTTTGCGCACACACAAGTGTTAGCACTCATCTACTGTGATAACGACACACGTCCACACCACCATCTATAGTGAGCTCCGTGAGGCCCCTACAAAAACATTTGCAATATTTATCATTTTACCACACTGTTTTAAATGTTTTATTCATAACTAACAATTCCACAATGTACCAAGTTTTAATGTAAACAGTGGGATCACATTGGATAACAATTTTGACTGTACCTTAACAACATTGTTCTAAGCTGGCCTGAGGATGGCCGTTTAATGGCCGAAACATTTCGCCAAGTATTACCCAGTTGTAATTAAGCATCTGGTTTTATATATGTTGTGTATTGATGGTACTAATTATTATATATATTGATGATACACAACGGGATGGCCCCCTTCAAAAATGATCAGAATCATTACTCAGTCGACTGTAGCCTTTATCACTCAAGTCCAACGTTTTGGCAAAATATCCTATGGATTCAAAGAAAAGCTAAGCAATGACCAACTTGTACACCAGACACTGCCTGTCCCATAGCACTCACTTACACTGGCTTGAAAGTCAGTGTGTCAGTCACACAAGATGTCCCTCTGTCTCCATGGTGGATGGGTAGCTGAGAGCAGGGTTGAATGTTGAGAGCAATGGGGTGGGTGCTGTGGGACCATTTTGTTGTTGCTGCTGCTGCTGTTGTTGCTGCTGCTGCTGCTGCTGCTGTGTGGACAGGGCAGAGTGGGGGGGAGGGTTGTGGGAGACAGTCACATCAGGTGGTGGTACCACAGGACCTCTATGCTGTGGGCGGCGCAAGGAACCAGTACCAGACACCACAGGCTGACCCAAATGGCTGTACTCAAGCTGTGGAGGGTATGGGATGTAGCGGGCATCAGGTGAGATATTATAGTACGGTCCGTCCATAACAGGATGGGCTGTTGCAATGTTGCTGGCAGCAGTGTAATGCAGTTTGGCACCTGTAAGATACCATTCTTTTGCTTGGTATATATGACAAATCACATGTATTTCAACTATGGCAAATAAAATACACATTGTGCAGGCAGGTCTTTTTTTATGCAACTTCTTTTTGAATGATTTCACTTTAACACAAAGTGAAAATTTACACCACTTTTCAAATTTATATGATAATTTTCAGTTTAATGCAATTTGGTATAAACAATCCCTTACTGCACTTGTCTTATACTGAAGGCTAGAAGAAAGTAACATCACTGTGGTGCCATGAATCACGTGTATAAATTGATTACGTTGGTGATATAATCATGCAGCTGATACAGTTCCCCTTTAACAGCACTGGCCTTTGTTTCCAAAATGAATGAGGAACACAAATCTAAGATCACTCAGTGCAATCCAAGTGAACAATCAGCAAAAGACAATTAGTACTTTTTTTTATATCCCAGAATGTTGCAGTCTGTCCGAAGACATTCAGCAATCATGTTTGACAGTCACTATTAATGGCATGTAGGAAATACATCCAGTGATGTATCTCCTATATTAAGCTCAATCACATTGATTGGGTATGGTTCCTCATTCATGAGGTTTTCTAGATCACACACAA
>Ga0123357_10007790_pt1 | contig 13301 bp, 17 predicted proteins | sample TergutEmb28metaG_FD_89873 | JGI IMG/M metagenome (GOLD analysis project Ga0123357, IMG submission 89873) | Embiratermes neotenicus P4 segment gut microbial communities from Petit-Saut dam, French Guiana - Emb289 P4 | ecosystem: Host-associated > Arthropoda: Insects > Digestive system > Gut ...
GAGCTGTCGGCCTTGTCCAGCCGGCATCCGCCGTCGCGGATTCAGGTTCGGGGGCCGTTTCATGTCCGCGCCTGGTTTCGCGCGTCCGGTCCCACGCGGATGGGCACCCGCCGCAGCGCCGCGTTCAGATGCGGTTGGTACTGGCCGGCGACGACGGCCCGCTCGGTGGCGTAGCACAGCGCCTCGTCAACGATCGCGTAGAGCCGCCGGCCGCCGGCCAGCGGCGCGGCCGTCGGCGCGGTGAGCACCGCGTCGGTGGCGATCTCCCAGCGCAGATGCTCGGCCCGGCCGACGAACGAGCAGGCCGCCCCCTCGATCGACACCAGCTGCGCTTCGATGTCGTAGGGCCCGGTCCCCGGGCGCCAGAACCCTGCCTCCCGGAACGCCGGCGCGCCGGCGCCGCCGCCCGCGTCGAGCAACCAGGCGCGGGCGCGGTAAGCGAGAAATCCCCGTCCGTCATGCCCGAAGGTGACCCGCTGACCGAACGAGAACTGTTCGCCGGTGCCGGCGTCGAGCCCGGCGCCGACGCCTTCCCAAACGCCGACCAGGGGCAACAGCGCCAGCAGCGCGTCATCGATGGGCGCGCCCATGCGCAGGTCGGTGGTGTCCGCTCCCCCCGGAGCCGACGGCCCCGTCACCGCGACCGCGCGAGGAGTTTGCGCAGCACGAGCAGCAGCCCGACCGCGATGGCCAGGACCACGATGACCAGCACGACGGTGTAGGCCGCATCCATGCTCGGCAGGATATCCGGCGCGCGTCCGGATCGACTCCCTCGCTCAGCTGCGCAGCGCCAGGCAGAGCAGGTAGGCCACCGGCACGGTCAAGCCGATGGCCAGCAGGGTTCCGTACCCCGACGCCAGCCAGCGCGCCGCGCGACCCGAACCGCCGCGCGGGGATCCCACGTCGGCACTGGCGTGCGCGGACACTTGGCCTGTCGGGCGGGCCGAGGCCTGGACACGGGCCGAAGCCTGGACAAACGCGGCGGCGACCGCGAGCAGCGCGGCCACCGCGCCGGTGCCGGCGCCGGCCAGGGCGGCGCGGGCCGGGGTGAACTCGAGCTCGCCACGAAGGATCAGGTAGCCGACCCCGGTGGCGGCCGCGATCGCGAGCACCAGCGCCAGCGCCCCGCGCGGCACCTCGGCGTCGAACCGCCACACCGGCGCCACCCAGTCGACCAGGTGGCCGACGAGTAGCGCCGCGCCACTGGCCGCGACCACCGCCAGCGCCATCCTCGGCCCGCCAACCTCGTGCCGCAACGCGATCAGGCCAGCCATACCGACCGTCGCCAGCACGCCCAGCGCGGTCCTCGCCAGCGCCTGAAGCAGACGCGCCCGCGGCGCGCCCCGGGCCAGCTGCAGCGCGAACAACACTGGCAGCACGAGCCCGAGCGCGGCCAGCAGCGGCCCGAGCTGCTGGCCCGGCCACCGCGCGGTCAGCGCGTCAGCGGCGGCAGCGGCCATCGCGCCCGCGACGAGCGCCCCCATTCGGCCTGGGACGCGCGTGCCGACAACCCAGGAGATGATCAACGCCAGCTGGCCGAGAGCCACCCCGAGCACGGTGAACACGGCGCTCTGCCAGGCGAGCAACCCGATTGCGGCGCCGGCGACCGCCGCGATCAGCGCCGACGGCAGATGACCGCCGGCGACGGCGCTTGCCGGCGACGGCGGCTCCGTGGTCGGTATCGGCTCCGACGGGGCGTCGTCGCGGGGCGCGCTCACATTCGCCATCGTCCCAGATCGCCGCACGAGCCAGGCCATCACCGGAGCCGGGCCATCACCGCGGCGGGCGCGACGCCAGCGCCGCCCGGACCCAACGGTCGATCCGCGCCATCAGCTCCGGCGTGGTCGCGGTCTCCGCGTGGCCCATGCCCGGCTCCAGCCAGAACTCGGCGTCGGGCGCGGCGGCGGCCAGCAGCCGGGCGTGCCGAGCCGGGAAGTACGGGTCCGCGTCGCCGTGCACGATCAGCAGCGGCGTCGGCGCGATCCGATCGACGACCTCGATCGGCGAGGCAGGCAACCCGGGCCATTCGCCACCCAGTCGGGTGCGCCCCCCGAGCCGGGTGGCCACCCGACCAGTGCGGGTCTCGGCCGCCCAGTGCACCAGGCGCATGGCCCTGGTGCCGCGCTCCCACCACAGCCCCGGCGAACTGACCGAGACCACCGCGTCGGCGTCCCCGCCCAGACCGGCGTGGCGCAGCACCACCGACCCGCCCATCGACCACCCGAGCACCGCGATCGGCACTGATTGACGCTCCCGAAGGCACGCGACGGCGGCAGCCAGATCAGCGGTCTCCAAGTCCCCCAGGGTGGACCGTCCCTCCGATGCGCCGTGGCCGCGAAAGTCGAACGCCAGCACGGACGCGCCGGTCGCGGTCAACGCGGCGATGATGGCCGCCATGCGGGCGGTGGTGTGCGATCCGGTGAAACCGTGCGCGAGCACGTACCCCACGGTGTCGCCCGGCCAGTACCGGCCGGCCAAGCGCACCCCGTCGCTGGTCTGAAGGCGCACGGCAGTCACCTTGCTATCGTGGCCGATGTCCGGGCGGCGCCGCCCACCGAGAGGGTGTTCGTGCATCTTTTGCTGATGACTGCCGCGGCGCAGCCGACCGCTGAGGTGCTGCCGGCGCTGGGGCTGCTCGCGCACAAGGTGACCGTGTTGCCGCTGGACGCGAGCGCGCTCATCGGCCAATCCAGCGGTGACGCGATGCTGCTGGACGCGCGGCGCGACCTCGCCGCGGCGCGCGCGCTGACCCGGGTGCTGGTCGCGGCCGAGTCGGTGATCCCGGTGCTGGGCGTGCTCACCGAGGGCGGCCTGGTCACCCTGTCGGCCGAATGGGCGGTGGACGACATCGTGCTGGACAGCGTCGGCCCGGCCGAGCTGGACGCCCGGCTGCGGCTTGCCGTGCAGCGGCGCGCGCGCCGCGCCGGAGCGCCCGACAAGAAGGTTTCGATCGGCGAGCTGAGCATTGATGAGGGCACCTACAGCGCCCGGTTGAGCGGGCGCCCGCTCGATCTGACCTACAAGGAGTTCGAGCTGCTGAAGTTCCTCGCCGCGCATCCCGGCCGAGTGTTCAGCCGCGCCCACCTAGTGCAGGAGGTCTGGGGCTACGACTACTTCGGCGGCACCCGCACCGTCGATGTGCATGTGCGGCGGTTGCGCGCCAAGCTCGGCGCGGAGCACGAGGGGCTGATCGGGACGGTGCGCAACGTCGGCTACAAATTCGTCCGCCCGATCGCGGCCGAGCCCGCCGGCGGTCCCCACGCGCGACTCACCACAGGGGACTCGGACACCGTCCAAGCCGCGATCCGCCCGATGAGCCGGTCATGAGCTCCGACGCGCGCCGGGCTGACACGAGTCGGGCCGCCGACCGCCCGCCGGGGGTCGTCGTGACCCGCGTTGAGCCGTTGACGGCTGACACGCGGGCGCGGGTGCGCGCGTTGGCCGCTGCCGTCGCCGAGCGCGTCGGCGCGCCGCCGCTGTCCGAGCAGACGTTGCTCGCCTTGGGCTCGGCCGACGTCGCCCACTGGGTCGCCACCGCCGACGGTGAGCTAGTGGGGTACGCCCAGCGCGCGGATGGCGTGGCGGAGGTCGCCGCTGACATTGTTGATGCCGGGGATGCCAGGGATGTCGTGGTGACCGCTGGTGCCGTGGTGGCCGCTGACGCCGGGCTTTCCGGGGATGCCGTGGTGGCCGACCTGCTGCGCGCCGCCGACGCGGACGCGGTCTGGGCGCACGGCCGGCGCAGCCCGGTAGCAGCCGTCGCCACCGCGCTCGGCTACCAGCGAGCCCGCGAGCTGTGGCAGTTGCGCCGTCCCGCGACCGCCGCGCCGAGCCTGATACCCAACCCGACCATCACGGACCGGAGCCCGGCGGCGCTCCCGGCACCCCTCCCATCCCCCGCTCCGGTCCCGCCTGCGGCACCGGACCCAGCCCCAACGCCGGTCCCACCCGGCGTTGTCATCCGGCCGTTCCGGGTCGGGGTGGATGAGCCCGCGTGGCTGGCGTTGAACGCGGCGGCGTTCGCCGCTCACCCAGAGCAGGGCCGCTGGACCATGACCGACCTGCTGGCGCGGGAGAACGCGGCGTGGTTCGACCCGGCCGGCTTCCTGCTCGCCTGGCGAGACGCCGCACCGACTCCCCCAGCCGACGACGCGGGCGACTTCCGACGGCACGCGGAGGCGCCCGCCGAGCCCGCCAGTCAGTCCAGCACCGCACCGGAGTTGCTCGGGTTCCACTGGACCAAGCGCCATGAGGACGGGCGCGGCGAGGTGTATGTGATCGGCGTCTCGCCCTCTGCGCAAGGGATGGGACTCGGCGGCGCGCTGCTGGCCGCCGGTCTGGATCAGCTGACGGGCCGCGAGGTGCTGCTGTACGTCGAGGGCGACAACAACGCCGCGTTGCGCTTGTACGAGCGATTCGGCTTCACCCGTCACGACGTGGACATCCAGCTTCGCCGCTGACGCGCGCGACGATCCGCGTAGCCGATGCCCACGGAAACCGCGACGCAGACAACGCCGACGAATACCACGGCAACCACGGCGATGATGGTCGGTCCAGCCCACGCGGGGCTCTCATAGCCAGTTTCCCTGGGGGCTGGATCACCCATGACCATCAGGCCGCACACCGCCACCGACATCATCCCCAGACTGAACAGAATCCATCCGATCACATACAGCCAGGTCGGTCGGGGCCGCACTCGTTCGCGATAGGCGTTCACTGCGCGACCGCCTGACCGAACGCGTTCCGCAGCATTTTCGCCATTCGTTCGAGGCGCTCCCTCCAGCGTTTGGCGTCCAGGTGCCCGAGACACTCGACGGCTATTCCATTCGGAAACCTCGCGTTGGTCACCCATATTCCGATGTCCACCATTCCAAAAGGCCGGAACCGGCGGATATCAATGGTGATGGCGCTGTCGCGCGGCATCACCACGCGCCTAAACTTGCTTCGAGACTCCAGACAGCTAGGAGTCGCCCGAACGGAATAAAACATGACATATGCGATGACCGCGATGAACAGGCCTCCGCAGACGAACATCGTGACCATGCCTCCCCACGACGGCGCCGCGAACCCAGACAGCGCGAAAACCACGCTGAGCAACATACCGGCAGCGAGTCCACGGCACCGCCACCCAGGCGCGCGCAACACGATTCCTTCGCTCATGCCAGGTGGGCCGTTCATCTTCGCACCATACCGCTCGCCACCACCACGTCGGAGCGATCTTCCGCTGCTGTCGCGGTCCGGCGGCACCGGGGACCCTCACACTGATAACCCCAGACACTCGATTCCGCAGCCACCGTCCGACGCTTTCGCAAATAGCGCAGCCCGCACAAACGCGTCTCCGAGGCTGGGCTTGCCATTGCCAACGGCGTTCACATGCTGCTCTCCATGAGGCGAGATCGTAGAATCCCTCCATCCTCCGCAGCCACGGCGATCCCCAACCGCGCGCGGACCGTCAGAACACCGGCTCCTCGTCCACCCGGGCGACCCGCCCTTCGATCAGCCACTCCCACACGACCCCCGGCGCGAGGGCTCGTGCCGTAGCCCCGCCGACGCGGTCGAGCTGCCCCGGTGACAGCTCTCCGGCGCCCATCCAGTAGGGCCGCCAATGATCCTCGGCGTCATCGCCGCCGACACCCGACGGGTACACCGCCAGCAGCAGCGAGACGACGTCAATGTGCGCGCGGAACGCCCGGAACGGTAGGCCTCCTCGACCGTTGCGGGTCGGTTCGCCGACCACCGTCCACGCCCCACTGTCGCAGCCCGCATGTGCAGTTTTGCGCTACAATAGTCGTGTGGCCATCAGGTGGGCGGACAGCGTGGACCGGCACGGCATCGACGACGCCGACGCCATCCACGCCATGCTGAACTTCTACCTTTGGCGGCCCGAGTTCGACGAGCCCAGACGCCCGGGCTCCCGCCGGCCGGACCTGTTCATCGGGCCGCCCCGCCGCCTCGGCGGGGTGCTGATCGAGGTCATGGCCTAGCGTCTCCCGCCCCGCGACTTGGTCGTGTTCCACGTCATGCCCGCCCGGGCGAAGCACCTCGCCCTCATCGCACAAGGAGAGTGGTCACAGTGAGCCCCGACGCCCCGGATCGTTACGAATCGCTCGCGGACTGGGCCGAGTCCGACGACGCGGTCATCCGGCCCGGACAAACCATCGAGCGCGGCAGCGCCGAGGGGCGTGCGCGCGTGCGCGCGATGCTGTACGAGGCGACCGAGGACGACCCCGCCGGCCGCGCGCTCGTGGAGAAAGTCGCCCGCATGGGGCGCCCCACGCTCGACCCCGACGCTCCCCGCGGCCCCTCGCCGCAGTGGCAGGTGCGCGCGCCCCAGTCCCTCGACACCGCTATGCGCGCCCGGGCGCGCGCCGAGGGCCGCAGCTTGTCCGACGTCGTCCGATCCGCAGCGACCCAACACCTCGCGCGGGAGGCGAGCTAGCGCCCGCAGGCTGGTGTCAGGCCCCGCGATCCGGTCTCCTTGAGGTGTCCTTCCGCGTCGGGCTCTCCCTCGCGTAGTCAGGGGCGGCCGCGTCGCTTTATACCCGAGGCCCGGAGGACTCCGCCCTCGGGCCGGAGTTCCGCAGCTGGTGGGCATTTTCGGGCTTGTTTCATGCTGGGGGGCCCGGATTCATTCGGGTGTCGTGCGCCGGGGCAGGAAAACGTGTAGGCACACTTATGTTGGCGTGTCACTCGACAGGTACTGTTCGATCTGGTTGAGTCGTGGGCATGTACTTGCGGGAGACTCGGCGGGTGAACAAGGACGGAACGGTTGCCCGGTACCTGCAGCTGGCGCACAACGAGCGGCACCCGGAAACCGGGGTCTCGACCGCGAAAGTGATCCACAACTTCGGCCGTGCTGAACTGGTCGACCGCGAAGCACTGGCCCGGCTGGTGTCCTCAATCTCCCGGTTCCTCGAACCTGTCGCTGCGCAGACGAGCCCGAAGCCCACATCGCCGGGATCGGGTGCCCGAGCAGCGGCTTCCACCGGAACTTCGCGAGGAGGAACCTGCTTGGGCTGCCCGTGATGCGGTCGGTCGGGCGCTTGCTCATTTGGGTGAGTACGGACCGTGCGCGGACAGCGGCCGCGAGATGGACGATCTTCATTGGGAACGACCAACGTTCCTCGACTGGTGGAGTTCGCACGACAAAGAACGTTGAGAGTTCCTGGCTGACGCCGCTAGCGCGCCGTGGCGTGATCGCTGGAGCAGCGCCGTACCATCACCGGCCCAGTTCCTGACCCAGCTACCGGAGAGCTGACAACCCCGACGCGCCCGTGGAAGTGGCTCGATCACTGGGATCCACTCGGCATCTTCAACCCCGCCAACAGTTCATCCGGCGTTCATCCAAGCCATGCCCACAAGCCACCTGCGCCCCCTAGCGTTTGCGCCGTAGGAAATCCGACGCGAAGCGCGTGCGGCACACGAGGATCAGGAGGAGCAAGCGGTGAAACTTCAGTGGACGGGCCTCGCGGCCGCCGCAGTGGCGGGCGTGATCGCGCTCAGCGCGTGTGGCACGGACAACAACAACTCCGCTGGCAGCGGCTCGAACGCCGGCGACTCGGCCAGCGCCACGAGCGCCGTCAGCGCGCCCGGCCAGTCCGGCGCCGGATCGGCCGGCCCAATCGACTGCGTCAACGGCACGCTGAAGTCCGACGGCTCGACCGCCCAGCAAAACGCGATGACACAGTGGATCAAGGACTACCAGAGCCAGTGCCCCAAGTCGACCGTGAACTACGGCGGCGGCGGCTCGGGCCAGGGCATCACCGATTTCACCAACGGACAGGTCGACTTCGCCGGCTCGGACGCCGCGCTGGACCCAACCAAGGGTGAGGTGGACGCCGCCGCGAAGGCCTGCGGCAGCCCGGCGCTGGACCTGCCCATGGTCACCGGACCGATCGCCATCGGCTACAACCTGAACAACCTCCAGGACCTGGTCTTCACCCCGGACGTGCTGGCCAAGATCTTCACCGGACAGATCACCGTCTGGAACGACCCGGCCATCGCCGCGATCAACTCCGCCGTCACCCTGCCGAGCACCAAGATCACCGTGTTCAACCGGTCCGATCAGTCCGGCACCACACAGAACTTCGAGAAATACCTGGCCGCGACCGCGCCGAGCGTGTGGACCGCTGAGCCGTCCAAGCAGTGGGCCGGCACCGGCCAGGGCAAGCAGGGCAACCAGCTCGTCGGGCAGGCCATCCAAACCACGGCCGGCGGGATCGGTTACGTGGAATGGTCCTACGCGATCCAGAACAACCTCGCGATCGGCCAGATTGACAACGGTTCCGGGCCGGTGGCGCTGACCGCCGACTCGGTGGCCAAGGCGGTCGCGGCGGCGCAGCCGGCGCCCAACGGGCCGGGCGACCTGACGCTCAAGCTCGACTACGCCACCACGGCCGACGGCGCCTATCCGATCGTGCTGGTCACCTACGAGATCGTCTGCTCGAAGTACGCCAACCCGCAGACCGGCGCGTTGGTCAAGTCCTTCCTCACCTACATCGCGAGCAGCGCGGCGCAGGACAGCGTGCACGACCTGGGCTATGCGGCACTGCCGGCGTCGGTGCAGGCGCAGGTGCAGGCGGCGGTCGCCACCATCTCCTGACGTGTCAGCGAACACCTCGCACGACGCCCGGTCGGCTGGGCTGGTCCAGCCGACCGGGCGCGGTGCTGCGCGGCGACGGATGGCGGACCGGGTCTTCGCCGGACTGGCCACCGGGTCCGGCGGCTTCGTGGTCGCGCTCATCGCCCTGGTCGCGATCTTCTTGGTGCTGCGCGCGGTCCCGGTGATCGGCAAGGACCAAGCGAACTTCTTGTTCTCCCGGGGTTTCAACGTCAGCACCGCGCCGCTGCGGTTCGGCGTGCTCGACCTGCTGTGGGTGACCGTGCTCAGCTCGGCGATCGCGCTGACGCTCGCGGTCCCGGTGGCGATCGGCATCGCGCTTTTCATGACCCAGTACGCGCCGGCGCTGTTGCGCCGACCGGTGGCCTACGTGGTGGACCTGCTCGCCGCCATCCCGTCGATCATCTACGGCATCTGGGGCATCTACGTGCTGGCCCCGCGCCTGGAGCCGGTGCAGCGAGTGTTGCACCATCTGGATTTCCTCCCGCTGTTCCGCGATGAGGGCGTCGCCGCGGGAACCATCTTCGACGCCGGCGTGGTGCTGGCGATCATGATCCTGCCGATCGTCACCGCGATCGGGCGGGACGTGTTCGAGCGCACCCCGCGCGAGAACATCGAGGCGGCGTGGGCGCTGGGCGCGACCCGGTGGGAGATGATCCGCCTCGCGGTGCTGCCGTTCGGCCGTCCCGGCCTGGTCAGCGGCGCGATGCTCGGCCTCGGCCGGGCGCTGGGCGAGACGATCGCGGTGATGCTGATCCTGGCGGTGCCGGCGCGCGGCTCGGCGTTCACGCCCTCGATCTTCGCTGGCGGGCAGACCTTCGCCTCGCTGATCGGGTTGAACATGCAGGAGGCGAACGGGGCGACGCAGACCGGGGCGTACATCGCCGCCGGCCTGGTGCTGTTCGTGCTCACCTTCGCGGTCAACGCCGGCGCGCGGGCCGTCGTGGCCAGGAGCGGGCGATGAGCGCGCGGGCCTCCCTGGGGCACTCGGCAGCCGGGCACACCCGCCGCCGGGTCACCAACGGCGTGGCCACCACCCTGGTGTACGCGTCGTTCGCGGTCGCCCTGGTGCCGCTGGTCTGGCTGCTGTGGACCGTGATCAGCAAGGGCCTGCACGCGATCCTGAGCGCCGACTGGTGGACGCACAGCCAGCGCAACCTGACCTACCGCGACCCCGGCGGCGGGGCGTACCACGCGATCCTCGGCACCGCCGAACAGGTCGCCCTGTGCGCCGCGATCGCGGTGCCGGTCGCGCTGCTGGTGGCGATCTACCTGGTGGAGTACGGGCGCGGGCCGCTGGCCAAGCTCACCACCTTCATGGTCGACATCCTGACCGGCATCCCCTCGGTGGTGGCGGCGCTGTTCATCTACGCGGTGTTCATCGTGACCCTCGGCGGGCAGCGCGGCGGCTGGCTGGTTTCGCTGGCGCTGGTGATGCTGATGCTCCCGGTGGTGGTGCGCACCACCGAGGAGATGCTGCGGCTGGTGCCCGACGAGCTGCGCGAGGCGTCGTATGCGCTCGGCGTGCCCAAGTGGCGGACCGTGCTGCGCGTCGTGCTGCCGACCGCGCTCGGCGGGATCATCACCGGGGTGATGCTCGGCATCGCCCGGGTGGCCGGGGAGACCGCGCCGCTGCTGATCCTGGTCGGCTACACCCCCAACATCAACGGGGACCTGTTCGGCAACGGCTTCCAGGCGTCGCTGCCCGGAATGATCAAAGACCAGACGCTGAATCTGAGCGCCGGCGGCACCTACGGACTGGTCAACGGGCAACGGGTGCTGATCCACAACTACGCGGTGGACCGCATGTGGGGCGCCGCCCTGACATTGATCGTCATCGTGATGGCGCTGAACCTGGCCGGCCGGCTGCTCGGTTGGCGGCGCGGCGCGTCGAAGCTTTCGAGATGAAGGACGCTGGCTGCTGATGGCCAAACGCATCGACGTCGAGGGCCTCGACGTCTATTACGGAAAGTTCCTGGCGTTGCAGGGCGTGTCGCTAACCGTCGAGCCGCGCTCGGTGACCGCGTTCATCGGCCCGTCCGGATGCGGGAAGTCGACAATGCTGCGCACCCTGAACCGCATGCACGAGGTCATCCCCGGCGCGCGCGTGGAGGGCAGCGTGAAGCTCAACGGCGAGGACATCTACGCCCGCGACATCGACCCGGTGGACATCCGACGGATGGTCGGCATGGTCTTCCAGCGGCCCAACCCGTTCCCGACGATGTCCATCCACGACAACGTGGTGGCCGGGCTGAAACTGGCCGGCGGCCGGATCAGCAAATCGGAACTCGACGCCGTGGTGGAGAAGTCGCTGCGCAACGCCAACCTGTGGGAAGAGGTCAAGGACCGGCTGAACAAACCGGGGGCCAGCCTTTCCGGCGGGCAGCAGCAACGGCTGTGCATCGCCCGCGCGATCGCCGTCGAGCCGCAGGTGCTGCTGATGGACGAGCCGTGCTCCGCGCTGGACCCGATCTCCACCCTGGCCATCGAGGACCTGATCGAGGACCTCAAGCAGACCTACACGATCGTGATCGTGACCCACAACATGCAGCAGGCGGCCCGGGTCTCCGAGCGGACCGCCTTCTTCAACCTCGCCGGAATCGGCCAACCCGGGCAGCTGGTCGAGATCGACTCCACCGAGAAGATCTTCGCCAACCCGTCGGACCAGCGCACCGAGGACTACATCACCGGACGTTTCGGCTGACCCGGCCGGGCAGGCGCCCCGACGCCGGCTCTCGCGGCGCGCCTCAGCGGCTGGGGCCAGTCTCGCCGCGCGCGCGCAAGTATGCGGCCATTCCCGGAATGGTGAATTCGACCAAGCCGTGCGCCGCGGGACGGATCAGACCTTGTTTCAGCAAGCTGTCTCGGGCGGACGACAGCGCGGTGGACGCCGCGTCCAACGTCGCGGCGATATCGGCGCGACGCGCCGGCCCATCACCGAGGGCTGCCATCGCGTTCAAGAACCGCCGCTCGGCCGGCGTCGCGCGGGTGTAGCGGTCCTCGATCAGCCGCGTCATCTCTTGCTGGGTGAGGTCGCAGGCCCGCGCCGCGTGCCGGCTGGTGATCACCCCGCCAGGATCGGGCGACCCAGCCTGTTGCCAGGCGTGGTCACCGATCAGCTGCACCGCGAACGGGTAGCCGGCGGCAGCGGCCACAGCGGCCCGCAAGGCGGTCGCTTCCCAGCGCACCCCCAGCGGGCTGGCCGCGTCGGCCAAGGCGCGCACCACCGCCTCCGGGCTGAGCGGGTCGAGGTCGCGGTAGGCAAACCGCTCGCTTGAGCTGACCGCCGCGACGATCACCTGGCTGGTGTCCGGAAGGCCAGCGGCGAAGATCCCAGCGGGCACGTCCGACCCTTCAGCTTGCAGGTGCTGCCAGGCGTACGCCAAGGTGCGCAGCCCCACTCGGTCCGCCGCCTGTATCTCATCGACGAACAGCACCAAGGCTCGCCGGTGGTGGTGCCGGCCGGCGGCCAGCACCTCGCGCACCATCGCCTCCACCGCCCGGGCGCCCGACGCGCCGGTCTCATGGTCGCGGCGGTGGAGCGTTGCCTCGGCGCTGGCGACGCCGATGTTCACCGACACCGTGACCTGCTCGAGCATTGGTCGCAAACGCGCGCTGTCCCGCCAATCCGCTGTGGCGGACCGCACGGCCTGAGCCAATGCGGCCAACAACCCGTGCTCCTCGCCGGCGGTGACCCACGCGGTGAGCGCGCCTTGGGCCTGTGCCCGACGCTCGATCTCCCGCAGTAGTGACGTCTTGCCGAAGCCTCTCGCCCCCGTGAAGACATGAGCTCGGCCGGCCAGCCGGCCCAGACCGCACATGTGCGCCAAGCGCTCATCGGCCTCAGCCAGCAGCGGCTCGCGCCCTGGCAGAGAGTCAGTCAGCTCCCCGGGTCGGTACGGGCTCGGTTGCATGCGGCTCCCGCCTTCGATAAGTTTCGATACTTCTGCTCAAGTATCGAAACTTATCGCAACGACGGTCTCACCAAACACGGTGCCGGACAAGGCGGCGCACCTTTCGCGCCACCTCGGCTCACAGCACCGGCGCTCCTGACGGCACCATGAAGCTAATCAGGTCGCCATCAATTTCGATCCCCTCGTAGGAGTCCAATCCGGCCGTTTCGAATCGATCCACGATACCTCCGCCGGGTCTCTGCAACACACCGATCACCGAGGTCTCCCTTTCGAACGCCAACGCATGCCAACCGGCGACCGCCCCAGCCAACGCGGGAGCCTCAACGCCATTGACCGTCACCCTCGCTGGGCTGGTCCGTTCGAAGTGTGGCGGCTCGACGAATGTGCGCCCTGGCTCGAGTTTCCAGCTCTCCGAGTTCTGAATAGTCCATGAGAACAGCCCGTAGTCATCGAATAGAGAGGACGCGGTCTTATGCTCCCACGGGTCACGCAAATCCAAATCCGGATACCGCTTGACGACTTCGGGGTCTGAGTATTGCTCGAGCAACTCGCTGTCCGAGTACCCAATGAAGTCATCGATTCGTATCAGCTCGGTCCGGACCAGTATGAGGATCCGCACATTTTTGGAACACGTGGCACATATCGAGGGTTATTCACGGGTGTTTCTGGGGTGTGGTCGCTTGGCGCCGTGGGAACCTGGGTTGAAAGTGTCGGGTGATTATTGACACGCCGGTTCGAATGCGTTCAATGGTGACCGCCTGGCGGGA
>Ga0123357_10007791_pt1 | contig 13300 bp, 14 predicted proteins | sample TergutEmb28metaG_FD_89873 | JGI IMG/M metagenome (GOLD analysis project Ga0123357, IMG submission 89873) | Embiratermes neotenicus P4 segment gut microbial communities from Petit-Saut dam, French Guiana - Emb289 P4 | ecosystem: Host-associated > Arthropoda: Insects > Digestive system > Gut ...
CCCGGATAGATTAAGGAAAAGCGCGGAAGTTTGCTTCTCGTTTCTTGCTCACTTGAGGGGCGGAGTTATCGTTTCTTGCTGACTTATGCGAATTTCGCCTGGAATCGGGGGGAAATCGGTGTTTTGGGGTGGAGAAGTCTGCATTGGATCACCCGGGCGGATCGCCATCCGCCCCTACAAGGTCGTGGCGAAACTCGGGCATTTGGCGCCGGAAAGACGGGGAACGGGCGACCACAGGTCGCCCGAAGCCGGGGTTTTGCCGGGACAAGCGGTGGCCGCCCGAAGCCAGGGTTTTGTAGGGGCGACCTGTGGTCGCCCGAAATCACCCGTTTGCAGCCACCGGGCGGCAGGGCGAGGGTGGTTCCGTTGGGCATCGCTTCGCTCAGCCCAAGCTATGCGTTGCAACCGGGCGGATCATTTTTTTGGTGGCAGGAAAGGGAAATGTAGGGGCGACCGTCCCCGGTCGCCCGTCCGGAGCTTGCATTGCCACCGGCAGCACGGGCGACCACAGGTCGCCCCTACGAAAACCCCGTTCTTCGCGCGAAGCGCCGGGGTGGTGGGGTTTTGAGTCACCCCAACCTGAAGGTTGGGGATTCCTCGACACAATGCGGGGCGCCTTTGGCGCCTGTTACGCCATGTCTCGCTGACCCCGCCATGAATGACGGGGATTGCGCTCGACAGGTGTTCAAGGTTGCGCCGATTTTCTAAATTAAAATCAAGAATTCTGCAATATAAAACACTACTGTAGCCAACTATTATTTAAGTAATTTAGAAAATCATGGCGTCAGGGAAAATGGGATAAATGAAATACGATCGGAGACATCGGAAAAGTTCTGCCGGAAAAAGCGGCTTCAGGTTGAGCATCGAGAGCGCTCACAAAAAAACGCCGCCGCCCGTTCAGGGGAACAGGGCGGCGGCGTGTTGTCGGGATTTTTCGGGTTCTTCAGGCAAATTCAAGCGCACGCATGGCGGAAGGGGAGGCGATGCGCGCATCGGGCGAGACTTGCTGGATGAGGTCGCTGAGCAATTCCTTCATGTCGAGAATCAGTACGATCTGTCCGTTGGCCAGGGTGGTGACGCCGGCAACGCCGCGCGGGCGGAAATCCTCGAGCGATTTGATCACTGCGTCATCGCGACCGGCAAAGCTGTCGACCGCAAGAATGAAGCTGCGTTCGGAGGTTTGCATCAGGACGCCAAATTCCGGCTCCTGTTGCTGCGGCCAGCCAAGGAGATGGGAGAGCGCAAGCACCGGCAGGATTTCGCCGCGAACCACCAGGGTTCTCTTGCCGCCGACTTCCTGCAATTTTCCCTTTTCGATCGGCAGGATTTCCCGCACCATCGAGAGCGGCAAGGCAAAGGGCTGTTCTTCGAGACGCACCAGCAGCACCGGCAGGATCGCCAGCGTGAGCGGGAGGGAGATGTAGAAGGCGCTGCCCTTGCCGATTTCGGAACGGATTTCAATCGAGCCGTTGAGTTTCTGGAGGTTGTTCTTGACGACATCCATGCCGACGCCGCGACCGGAAACGTCCGAAATTTCGGTCTTCGTCGAAAAGCCGGGCAGCAGGATGAGATTGAGGCTTTGGCGTTCGTCGAGGGTGTTGGCTTCCTCTTCGGAAATCAGGTTTTTCTCGACCGCCTTGGCGCGGATGCGCTCGGGGCTGATGCCGCGCCCGTCGTCGGCAACGATCAGGACGACGTGATCGCCTTCCTGGCGGGCTTCCAGGCGCACGATGCTTTTCGCCGGCTTGCCGGAAGCGAGCCGGTCTGCGGTGGTTTCGACGCCGTGGTCGACGGCGTTGCGAATCAGGTGGATCAGGGGATCGGCAAGATCCTCGATCATGGTCTTGTCGACTTCGGTTTCTTCTCCGGAAAGGACGAGTTCTACGTCCTTGCCCAATTGGCGTGCCAGGTCGCGGGCAATGCGCGGGTATTTCTGGAAGAGCCGGCCAATCGGCTGCATCCGGGTCTTCATCACCGAATTCTGCAAATCGGAGACGAGCAGATCGAGTTGCGAAACCGCCTGGTCGAGCGCGTGCAGGGTTTCGGAATCGGTCTTGCCTCCGAGAATGTCGGCGCGCAGGCTGGTCAAGCGGTTTTTCATCAGGCCGATTTCGCCTGAAAGGTTCAAGACTTGATCAAGCCGCGCGGTATCGACGCGAATCGTGTTTTCCCGCGAGGCGGCGCGTTCTTCGACACGGCGGCCGCCTGAATCTCCGGAAGCCACGGCGCCCGGTTTGTCGGTCGTACGACGGCCGTAGGGGGGAGGCGAGGCGGCCTGGGGATGTTTCCCGGCGGCGGCTTCGGTGGCGGTAATGATTTCTCCCCGCACGACATCGGAGGCTCCAGGGGAAGCGCCCGGAGACGGTGCGGCAGAGGGAGCCTGCTGTCCGCTGACGGCTTGATGCAGGGCTTGCCAGTCGGGCGCTCCGGCTTCTTTCGCGCCGGAAGGGGCACTCGCGGCAGCTTGTTGGACAGGGGGCGGCGCCGCCGGTTTTTCAACGAAATGACGCAGGGAGTCCAGGATTTCCCGGGGCGCGGATTGCGGCTGCACTCCCTGGGCAAGGTCGCCAAACATGATGCGCACTTCTTTCGTGGCGCCAAGGATGACGTCCATCAGTTCCGGACTCAGGTGCAATTCTCCGTTGCGCAACTGGTCGAAAAGATTTTCGGTCAGGTGGCATAGCGTCACCAGTTCTGCGGCGCTCAGGAATCCCGCGCCGCCCTTGATGGTGTGGAAGCCACGGAAAATATCGTTCAAAAGACCCCTGTCGTCAGGCATTTTTTCAAGGTCGACCAGCTTGTTGTCCACATCCGACAACAGGTCGCTGGCTTCCTGCAAAAAGTCCTGCAACAGATCTTCCATTCCGGCGAAATCGTTCATTTTCTTCTCCTAGAATCCCAGGCTTCCAAGCAGGTCGTCAACTTGCTCCTGATTGACGACTACATCGGAACGGCCATCGGCATTGATTACCGGGCCGTTCAAAAGGCCTTCGAGCGACTCGGTGCGACGCTCGCCTGGTATGGTTTCAATCAGCACATTCATCAACTGGTTTTCGAGATCCTGTGCAAGTGAAATCACTTTTTTGATGACTTGCCCGGTCAAATCCTGAAAGTCCTGGGCCATCATGATTTCCAGCAACTGGGCCTTGGTGTCGTTCGTTTTCTGCGGGAGATTCTCACCGAGAAAGGCGCGCGTATCCGTTGCCAGTTTCTTGAATTCATCGACGTTCGTTTTGTTTGCAAATACCTGGTCCCAACGTTCCGCAAGCGTCGCGGCATCGCCTTCGAGCGCATCCTGGATGGGGTTTGCAATGTCCGTGGCGTTCAACACCCGATAGGCCGCGCGTTCGGTCAGGTTGGCGATATAGGAGAGGCGATCCTTGGCATCGACAATCGGCGCAGCGGTTTCCTGCAACAACTTGTCATATCCGAGTTCGCGCAGGGTATCGTGCAGTTGCCGCGCCATCAGGCCGACGCGCTGGAATACCTTCTGCTGGCCTTCCCATACATTTTCATCTTCATTGCCGGAAACAATCGCCCTGGCTTTTTCGGCTTCCATGGTCATGCTGCCGAAGATCGCTTCCAGTTCGGCGGGGTTGGCTGTTTTCCCTGCGTTCTGTGCGACGGATCCGGGCGGCGAGACAGGCGCAGCCGGTGCGGCAGGGGCCGGGGCCGTACTCTTTTCGGAAACAATACTGTCAAATAGAGCCTCAAGCTCAGCAGAATCTGCGCTCATGCTTACCTCTTTGAGTTTGCGTTAGGCTGGCTTGTCCATCTTTTCGAAGATTTTCTGCAACTTCTCCGAAAGGGTCGCCGAAGTAAAGGGTTTGACGATGTAACCACTGGCGCCTGCCTGTGCCGCAGCGATGATGTTCTCTTTCTTCGCTTCGGCAGTAATCATCAATACAGGCAGATGTTTGAGGCTGTCGGAAGCACGGATCGTCTGCAGCAAGGTCAGGCCGTCCATGTTGGGCATGTTCCAGTCGGAAACAACAAAATCGAAGCCGCCTCCCTGCAATTTCTGCAGGGCGATCACGCCATCTTCCGCTTCGTCGACATTGGCAAAACCAAGCTCCTTGAGCAGGTTGCGCACGATACGTCGCATCGTCGAAAAATCATCTACCACCAGGAATTTGATCTTTGGATCGGGCATGCTTCATTACCCCTTGAAGGTTTAGCGTTCGAGCAGCGGGCGCAACGTGTCCGCCAAGACGGGAGCATCAAACTTGGCTACGTAGGCATCGACCCCTACTTCCTTGCCCATCGCGCGGTTCGCCTCGGAAGACAGCGAAGAGTGCATTACCACGGGAACGCCATCGAAGCGGGGATCGCTCTTGATATGCTTGGTCAGGACATAACCGTCCATTTCCGGCATTTCGGCATCGACCATGATGATGCGGATTTCATCGCGCAAGGATTTTTTGGCCTGCTGCGCATGCGCAGCGATCGCCTGCAAACGCGCCCAGGCTTCGGCGCCGTTGGTGGCATGCTTGTGCTTTACCCGGAGTTTGTCGAGAACTTCGCCGATCTTGCGCCGCGCAACACTGGAATCGTCGACGAAAAAGACGGAAGTTTCTTCATCGACCCGAGCCGGTGGAATATCGATGATCACCGCTTCGCCAAAGGCATTGGCGAGAATCTGCTCGGCATCGAGAATCGAAACCAGATGCGATTCGTCCAGTTCGATCACTGCGCTGATCAGCCCTTGATTGCTGGAAAGCGCGGTTTCGGGCGCCTTGACCCGATCCCAGTCGACACGGATGATGCGATCAACTTCATGCACGAGGAATCCCAGTGTGCGTTTGGAAAATTCGGCAACCATCATCGTCCGCCCCAGCGGCGGCGGCGGGCCATCGAGGTCAAGAAAGGCGGAGAGCGAGAGGACAGGAATGACATTGCCTCGCAACGAAACCAGCCCTTCGACGCCACGCGGCATGTTTGGCGTTTTGGTGATGTGCGGCGTCTGTCCTACTTCGCGCACCTTGAAGACGTTGATCCCGAAGGTCTCGCGGGTTCCCAGCGAAAACAGAAGAATTTCCATTTTGTTGGAACCGGCAAGCCGTGTTCGCGCATCGACGCTCTCAAGAAGATTCTTTTTTTCCGACATGTTCATAGAATGAATTCCTTCCGCAGCCGTGATAGCAGCCTTTTCAACCGATTTACGTCAATGCCGGCGGAGCAGCTTCGCCCTTCAACAAGCGACGCGCCAGGATTTCCGAAAGTTTCTGTGGCTCGAATTTGGCCACATATTCATCGACGCCCACCGATTTTCCTAGTTGCTGGTTGGACATTCCGGACAAGGACGAATGCATGATGACCGGAATTTCGCTGAAGCGGGGGTCGCTCTTGATCTTTTTGGTCAGGATGTAGCCATCCATTTCCGGCATTTCGATATCCGTCAATATCAGGTTGATCATTTCCGCAGGAGTCTTGTCGATGCTGCGCGCATAATCCGCCATTTTTTCCAGCTCTTCCCACGCCTGGCGTCCGTTCGTCGTGCCGACATACTTGACGCCCATCGCTTGCAGGGTCTTTTCGATCTGCTTTCTGGCAACGCTCGAATCGTCGGCAAAAAACACCATGCATTCGGGGCGATTGAGCATGGTGACGCTGCGATAAAGCAGTTCATCATCGTCGTAGCGCGTGGTCTCCGAAAGCACCTTTTCCACGTCCATCATCATCACCAGGCGACCATCGTCCAGTTCCGTCACGGCAGTGACCAGTCCCCCCATTTCGGCCACCAGCATTTCCGGGGGAACGCGCATCTGGCTCCAGTCGAGGCGCAGGATGGTATCGACCGCCTCAACGAGGAATCCCTGCGTATGGCCGTTGTATTCCGTAACGATCATGATGTCGCGCACCGTGTCGGATTTGACTTTGGCGTATTTTGCCAAGTCAACAACAGGAACCAGGGCGCCACGCAGGCTGACCATGCCTTCAACCGCAGACGGCATTTCCGGCGCCGAGGTGATGGACGGGGTGCGCATTACCTCACGAACCTTGAATACATTGATCCCAAAAGTCTCGCGCCTCCCGGTACGGGAATCCTCTCCCAACGAGAAGAGCAGAATTTCGAGTTTGTTCGTTCCCGCCAACTTGGTGCGGGCATCAATACTTTTGAGTAGGTCCGACATTTTCGTCTCTTTCCGGGGTATGACTCCTGCTCATATCTTAGTGTATCGGCGGGCGAGATTCCATGGTGCTGCCGTACTAAAAACAGGCGTCTATGACATTCTGCCACTCAGGCAGGCGCCTGGGGCTCCGCTTTTTGTCCATGGGATGGACTGTTCATGGGGATCCGGCAGGTTTGCCGGGAGATGCGATTTCTTGTTCCTATCCTGGCCGCCTGCTGGCGCTGGCAAGTTCATAAACGGTTTTTCCTCTCGAGCGAAATGTTTCGGACGCATGGAGAAAATTCTCCGAGTGCCCGACAAACAACAGGCCATCTGCAGCAAGGAGGGGAGCGAAACGCTTCAGGATCTTGTGCTGCGTTTCCTTGTCGAAATAAATCATTACGTTTCTACAGAATATCGCATCGAATGGGCCGCGTACAGTCCAGGTGGGATCAAGAAGATTAAGGCGCTGGAAGCTGATCATCCGCCGCAATTCCGGCTTTACCGCAATCGATCCATCGTCGCGTTCAGGCTTGGTAAAGAAACGCCGCACCCGCTCCTGCGAGAGGGTGGAGGCGCGATCCTGGGCATAAACTCCCTTGCCTGCCGCAGACAACACTTCCGTATCGAGATCGGAAGCCACAATGGAAACCGACTGGCCGGGATTTGTGTATGTTTCGAGGATCGTGATTGCGATCGAATAGGGCTCCTCGCCGGTGGATGCCGCGCAGCACCAGATCTTGACCGACCGCCCCTGTATTTTCCTGAGATGGTCGGCGAGGATCGTGAAGTGATGCGGTTCGCGAAAAAAGGAAGTGAGATTGGTGGTCAGCGCATTGATGAAATGTTCCCACTCGGGATTTTTTCCCTTCTCCAGCATGTTCAGGTAATCAGTGAAGTTCCTGATTCCCGTCGCGCGCAGGCGGCGTGCCAGGCGGGAATACACCATGTCCTGCTTGGCAGCTGAAAGGGAGATGCCTGCATGCTGGTGAATGAGCTTGCGCACACGTTCGAAATCGGTGCTGGAAAAGGGAAATTCGCGGATATTCCCCTGTGCCGGCGCAAAGGATGGAAGCTGGTTTTTCAAATCTGCCATGGTGTCGTCGAAAATCCTGTATGGTCGTTCCGCGCATTTGCCAATGCTCAGGGTGCGCGCTCCTGCAATGTTGTTCCCAGGCCCTCGTTGGGATCCGTCGTGAAAATCAAACCGCTATTGTCCTCATGCAATATGGCATCTTCGGTTTTCTTGTTCATCACGACGATACTGATACGGCGGTTGACCGGATCCAGGGGGTCATTCGCATTGAAAAGCACGGTCGAAGCCAGGCCGACGACGCGAAGCACCTTCTGTTCATCCATTCCGCCCGCGATCAACTCACGGCGCGAAGCGTTGGCGCGATTGGCCGAAAGCTCCCAGTTCGAAAAACCATGGCCGCCGGTAGCATACTGCGCCGCATCGGTATGGCCGGAAAGGCTGACGCGGTTGGGCACGGCGTTCAGCAGCTTGCCGATTTCATGCAGGATTTCCTTCGTATAAGGTTTCAGGTCGGCGCTGGACAAGTCGAACATTGGGCGATTGCGTTCGTCGACGATCTGGATTCTCAAGCCTTCCGTGGTGATATCGAGCAGAATCTGCTGCTTGAACCGGAGCAGCGTCGGATTCTTTTCGATCATGCTTTCGATACTCGCCTTGAGATTGGAGAGCATTTCGCGTTCGCGGCGCTCGAATTCCCTGCGCAGTTGTTCCCGGTCGGGTTCCTTGACGTTCGAGCGTACCTGCTGGCCGCTCTGCCGAGTCAAATCCGTTCCGCCACCCTTGATGATGCTGGAAGAATCGCCGGATCCGGAACCGCCCTGCAACGCTACCTTGAGCGGGGTTCTGAAATATTCGGCAATTCCTTCGAGATCGCTCTTGGCCGTCGAGCCGAGTAGCCACATCAGCAGAAAGAAGGCCATCATCGCAGTGACAAAATCGGCATACGCCAATTTCCAGGCGCCGCCGTGATGGCCGTGCGCCGCCTTCTTGACCCGTTTGACGATGATCGGTCGTTGTGAATTGTCACTCATCGCAAACCGCTACCTGTTCTGCAGCCGATAAAAGCACCGAAAAAATGCGCATGGCGCGGAGACATCATTTTTTCCTGCGCGTCTTGATTTCGTCTTCCAGCTCGCGGAAGCTCGGACGTTCGGTCGAGAAAAGCACCTTGCGCCCGAATTCAACAGCCACCTGCGGCGCGTAACCGCTCATGCTGGCCAGCAGCACCACCTTGATGCATTGGTAGATCTTGAGCTCTTCGTCGTTCTTGTTTTCGACCAGGGTACTGAGCGGCGAAACGAAGCCGTAGGAGACCAGGATCCCGAGAAAGGTGCCGACCAATGCCGCAGCGATCAGCTTTCCCAATTCCGCAGGCGGAATGCCCACCGATTCCATGGTATGAACGACGCCCATCACCGCCGCGACGATACCGAAAGCGGGCAACCCGTCCGCCATGCGGGCCAGCGCGGTGGCAGGCATGCTCGCCTCATGGTGATGCGTGTCGATTTCGTTGTCCATCAGGTTTTCGATTTCAAAGGCGTTGAGGTTGCCGCCGACCATCATGCGCAAATAATCGGTAATGAACTCGACGACATGATGATCCGACGAAATTCCCGGGTATTTTGTGAACAAGGGACTTTGGGCGGGCTGCTCGACATCGGCTTCAATCGACATCAAGCCTTCCTTGCGTACCTTGGCAAGAATCTCGAACAGCAGCGAGAGCAGATCGACGAACAGCGCCTTGGTATATTTTGACCCCTTGAACGCCTTGGGAAGCGCCTTGAGCGTGGACTTCAGTATTTTCGGAGGGTTGGCGACGAAAAACGCGCCGCCTGCCGACCCTATGATCATCACGTATTCAGCCGGCTGTACCAGCGAACCGAGATGCCCCCCCGCGAACAGAAATCCGCCAACGACTGCGGTGGTGACAATAATGTATCCAATGATGGCGAACATGGTATGTCCTTGAGACCATATGGGTTCGAGTAAAGTGGCGCGCATCGGCGCCAGGGATTGCATTTTACTTGTAGCAGTTTCCCAGAATTCCCGGGCGCACTGGGTAAGCCATAGATAGTACAACCAGCGCGACTGTGCAAAGGCAACAAAACATGAGGATTTTCAGGGGAACATTACATTCTACCGGCTATGAGCAATAACGTGAATCTTCCCGGGCATGATGTATGATTGAATTTCCGTCGTCCCGGGATTTCCGCCGGATCATTCGCCGCTCATTGCGTGCCGCGCGCTGGGATGACCAAACCCTTGTCCCGTTTTTTTTCCATCCGATCCGTGCATTCGGGCATTACCGGAAGAGGCGATGAACTTCTGTAGTCAATGCGGCGCACCCGTCGTTATTTCAATCCCCCCCGGCGATACCTTGCCGCGTCACATCTGCGAACGCTGTGGCGCGATTCACTACCGTAATCCCAAGTTGGTCGTCGGCTGCATCCCCCAGTGGCAGGAAAAAATCCTGCTCTGCCGCCGCGCCATCGAACCGCGCCACGGGCTGTGGACCCTGCCTGCGGGATTCATGGAAAATGGCGAAACCGCCGAACAGGCGGCGATACGGGAGACGATGGAAGAAGCCTGCGCCGAGGTCGAACTCGATGATCTGTTTTCGTTGATCAGCCTGCCGAGGATCAGCCAGGTACACCTCTTCTACCTGGGACGCATGAACGCGCCCGTCTATGCGGTCGGCAGCGAATCCCTCGAAGTCGAATTATTCGCCGAAGAGCAAATCCCCTGGGATACCCTTGCCTTTTCCAGTGTCGAAGTGAGCTTGCGTGCCTATTTCAAGGATCGCCGCTCCGGAATGCTGGGGCAGCGCCCCCCGGTTTCATTCGCCTTCTGAATCGAAACGCACCGGCACCGAAATACGGACGCGCCGCCCCTGCAATGCCTCCGGCAGCGCCGTATGCGCAGCCGCCTGCCGCAGTATCGTCATCGCCTCTTCATCGAGCAGGGGATAACCGCTGGAATGGGCAAGCGTTGCGCCTGGAGGGCCGAATCCAATTTCCAGATCGATCGTGCTGGTGCCGGATTCCCCGCGCGACTTCGCCTGCGCCGGATAATTCTTGAAGCGGCGTGCCTGGATGCCCAGCGCCAGCACATATCGCCGCAACGAATCCCGATCCACTGCCGGATCGTTTTCCGAAGCCGTTGCCTTTTCTCCCGTTCCGCCCTTCCACTCCGGCGCATCAGGATCGGGAAGCGAGGCCAGCGGGGCGGGCCTCGACTCCGGAAAAGGCGCTGTATCGGTGTCCGGAGCCGGAATCCTTCCCGTTTGCTGCAATGGAAATGCCGGCGCGGCAGGAAGCGTTTCCGCAGGCGATACCTCCTCCGGATGAAGAATGGAAGAAACGGGAGGAGAATCGCGCAACGCCGGATTTTCGGGCGGAATATTCCTTAGCCGCGCCTTCAATCCCGACGATTCTTTCGTTGTCGTGCCAAACGAGATTGGCAGGCCGTAAAAAACCAAAAGATGCGCAAGAAGCGAAGCCATCAAGGCAACACGGAAAGGGCGCGGGGGCAGGGTCACGATAAAACGGGGTTTGTGAAAGGATTTTGCGAATGGCGACGGAAAAAAACGCCGCAAATGGGAAATTTTCCATTCTACAGAGAGTGCGCAGAGAAGCCCGGAGATTGTTTTTCCTCGCCTTATTGCTATAATCCCTCTCTTTTTTTGATCCTGGAAGAGAATCATGGTTGTCATCCGCCTTGCCCGTGGGGGCGCGAAAAAGCGTCCTTTCTACAACATCGTCGCCGCCGATTCGCGCAACCGGCGCGATGGCCGTTTCATCGAGCGCATCGGTTTTTATAACCCCACCGCCGCTGCCAGCGAAGAAGCCTTGCGCGTCGCGCACGACCGTCTCGATTACTGGAAGCAGCAAGGCGCGCAATTGTCGCCGACGGTAAAGCGTCTGGTCAGGCAATCCGTGCGTCAAATCGCTCCCGCTGCTGCTGCCTGAAGAATTTCATTCGCGGCGCGGCTGTTTTTGCGCCGCAGCCTCCTGAAATCTCCTTTCCGATACATCCGTACCGCCCCAGGGCGCACGCCGATTGACGATGATCGTCCTTGGAAAAATCACTGGCGCTTATGGCATCCAGGGATGGGTCCGGGTGTCCCCCTTTGCAGACGACTCCCGCCTGTGGTCCGGATTGCAGGCCGGCTGGCTGGGACGGGAAGAAAGAGGGAAAACGGGAAACGGCACGGACGCATGGCGGGAATTCCGCGTGGAATCCGGGCGCTGGCATGGAAATGCGTTTCTGCTGCGCTTTGCCGGCATCGAAGACCGCAACGCTGCCGAATCCCTCGTCGGGCTCTTGCTTGCCGCTCCGCGCGAGCGATTGCCGCAGCCTGCCGAGGACGAGTATTACTGGGGCGACCTGGAAGGACTACAGGTCGTCAATCTGGAAGGCCAAACGCTTGGCGAAGTGCTTGGCCTGATTGAAACCGGCGCCAATGCGGTATTGCGTGTCGGCATCCATGGGAAAACGGACGAAACTCCGGAACCCTCCGGGGAACGCCTGCTTCCTTTCGTTGGCGCCGTGGTGCGGGAAGTCGATCTGGAAAAACGCTGCATCCGCGTCGACTGGGGACTGGACTGGTAAGGAAACGATGACAGGCTTTCAGATCGACGTCATCAGCCTTTTTCCGGAAATGTTCGCCGCGCTGACGCAGCACGGAATCACGCGGCGGGCGCTGGAAGAGAATCTCTGGTCGTTGACGGCGTGGAATCCGCGCGATTTCACCGACAACCCCTACCGGACGGTCGATGACCGTCCGTTCGGCGGCGGGCCGGGAATGCTCATGCTGGCCGAGCCCCTGGAGCGCGCGATCGCGGCAGCAAGGGAACGGCAGGCGCAGACCGCAGGAGCGCGCAGCCGGGTGATCTACCTCTCGCCGCAGGGCGCACCGCTCACGCACGAGCGGGTCGCGCAACTGGCGCGGCAGGCCGAATGCGGAGCGGAACACCTGATCCTGCTCTGCGGCCGCTACGAAGGCATCGACGAGCGCCTGATCGAGCGCTGCGTCGACGAGGAAATTTCGATTGGGGATTTCGTTCTTTCCGGAGGCGAAATCCCGGCGATGGCATTGATCGACGCCATCGTGCGGCAATTGCCGGGGGCGCTGAACGATGCGCGCTCGGCACAGGACGATTCATTCGTCTCTGGTCTTCTGGACTGCCCGCATTACACGCGGCCGGAGGATTATCATGGAGCGATGGTGCCCGAAGTCTTGCTTTCCGGGCATCATGAAAGAATTCGCCGCTGGCGTCTCAAGGAGGCGCTGGGGCGGACATGGCGGCGACGCCCGGAGCTGTTGGCCGGACGCGCGTTGTCCAAAGAGGAAGCGCAACTCCTGGGGGAATACCGGCAGGAGCAATGCGGATCAGTTAACGACAAAGGAGTTTTTGAAAATGAATCTGATTGAGCAACTGGAACAGGAAGAAATCGCCCGCCTGGGCAAGACCATTCCCGATTTCAGCCCGGGCGATGTCATCGTTGCCCATGTCAAGGTAAAGGAAGGCTCGCGCGAGCGTCTCCAGGCCTACGAAGGCGTGGTCATCGCCAAGCGCAACCGTGGCCTGAATTCCAGCTTCATCGTGCGCAAGATTTCGTCGGGCGAGGGCGTCGAGCGCACCTTCCAGACCTGGTCGCCGCTGTTGGCCAAGATCGAAGTCAAGCGTCGCGGCGACGTACGCCGCGCCAAGCTTTATTACCTGCGCCAGCGCTCCGGAAAATCCGCGCGGATCAAGGAAAAACTGGAACGCAAGGTCAGGGGCCCGGCAGCGGAATAAACGCTTTTCCCGCCCACAAAAAAAAAGCGCCTCCCGGCGCTTTTTTTACGCCCGCGTTTTGGGTGGATTCATCCTGGCGGGCAAGGGTTTTCCTGGATTGTTTTCTAAATTTGTTTAATAATTATTTGCTGTAAATTACTACTGTAGAGAAATGTTATTTAAGTAAATTTAGAAAATTTGGCGGGCGTGCGGCGCTTCGCGCCGGAAATTAAAGCCCCCTTTTCAAAGGAGGTGTGTATAGACTCGACACATAGGTAACAAATGTGCCAAGACATGGGTAACACTTTTGCCGTCATCTTGGGAACGGGAGAACGGCGATGTCTTGGAAGGAGCAAACGGTGTTTGAGCAG
>Ga0123357_10007792_pt1 | contig 13300 bp, 8 predicted proteins | sample TergutEmb28metaG_FD_89873 | JGI IMG/M metagenome (GOLD analysis project Ga0123357, IMG submission 89873) | Embiratermes neotenicus P4 segment gut microbial communities from Petit-Saut dam, French Guiana - Emb289 P4 | ecosystem: Host-associated > Arthropoda: Insects > Digestive system > Gut ...
CCGTTCTTTTTCTTTGTCTTTTTTTTTTGTTCTTTTTTTTTTTTTTTCTCTTTTGTTTCCCCCAACACCTCCTTCCACCTCCCTTTATCAAAAACCAAAAAACCCCCCCCCCCCCCCCCCCCGCAACCCTTCTTAACGTAGTTAAATATGGGTGAGGGGTGTATATCTTATATATACTCATATTTGACTGATGTGTATAAAGAAAAAGGCCTGTATCATACCTAGTACCTTACATCAGAAGCACCACTGATACGACTTATGCCTCTAGTTATAATGGTTTGATATTCTGGCCTCTGCTTTTCTGGTAGAAATGAAGAACATGGAAAGCTGTTGACATGTACAACTGAATGTGGGTACTGAACATTAATTAAAGACCTCAAGATTCAATTGGTGTCTTCTGTCCAGATCCAATTTCAGAAAAACAAACAATTTAACCAAATGTTTCATACTTTACAGAGAACAAACTAAAGCTTTATAACTTAACTACAGATGTACCTAGCATCATGTGCACTCTGGAAGTTCACAGTGTCTCAAAACTTACTGTTGCAGTTATACCCACTGGGAGGGAGACATTCTGTTCACACAGTTTCATGAAGATCTATCAGGATAAAGCCTAAAATTAAAACTGGGACAGACCTACATATACATACCACTTATATAATTCTGAAAAGGGAACATGTCTCCATTAAAACTCTCATGAAAGGAAAGCATACAGATTATTATTCTAAAGCGAAAGGAAACTGTGTGCACGGGTGAGTGTGTCCAAGTGCAAGGTGGGAAATGTGAGCCATCACAGGCATTCTGAACAGGGCAATGCACATTAAACACAAAGTCTAAGCAGAATCTTTGTCAGTTTAATTAATCTTAATGAACATCTCTTTTGATGTACCGTATTTTAGTTTTATGTTACTAATTCTTAATGAATACAAATAAACTGATTTAGCATTAGGCTGTTTTCAATTAATTATCACATTTCTCATTCAGCAGCACAGTCACATTTAAAGGACTTTCTATTCAGACTTCCCGATTTATTTAATGACTTTTTCAGTAGGTTGACAACCCATTATGAAAAAGTAAAGTAATTTACAACTGATGTACTATTTCTGTACTGAACTAACAACAGACTAACGAAGTCCCATAATCAGCACTGTGAAGATGCTAATGCAGCATAATGATAAGAATGGAGTAGATTAAAGACAAATCCATGATCTCAATATTTTCATTTTATAAAACAAGGAATTCTCTGAAAATGTGGAAGAGTCTTCAACAAACAAATACTACTATACATGCAAAACAATGAAGTCATCCATAATATCCAAGAAAGTGGCAGAAGGATTACTCTAGGGTCATGAATTCAGATGCAGATAACATTAAACATTTAACTGATAATGGCCGTATGTGGTGAAGTTCTCTGCTAAAATACAAGAAAAGTATAAATATTTTCCAAATGGATATTCTGATACTGTGTATTTTATTTAGAGATAAATGTTAGATTCCTACAGGTCCTAACTGGAAATACATATTTGACAAGCTGCATCATTACATCTTTACAAAATATCCAATTTTAAAAAAGTGACATAGCGTGACATAAGACTTCATCAAATCTGTCCAGTAGTGTGAGGTGCTAACATTAGCTAGACACAACCCCCATTTACGTGTTAACTTCATTTTCTTCATGTGTTGACAAGCAATATTTGGGGAAAAGCCTGGTTTCACTGCATACTATGTAAATCTACATTTATTCCTTTGAAGGTATATATTTCAGCACCTGAGACATTTCAAGTAATTCTTTCAACATAAAACATGTCTTCATAAATAAACGCTGCTGCACATGCCCACGCATATATACGCAATGACATTACAAAATGAAACATTATAAAAACATAAGGTTGTCCCAGTATATTCCATGATTGCATACAGATGGAGTCAAGATATGGCTCCAGCCATTCTTAACCCTTCCACTCAATCAGATTGCAGGAAAATCAAATAAACTTAGTCATTTTCTGCTGTTCTAATTACAACACTATCTGGCCAGTGTCTGCAGCTCACTGCAACTTTCACGCAAAGGCAGCGACAGTATTTCAAATTAGGATATCAGCACATCCTTCCAGATCATTTCCAATTCACTGTTCACTAGTCATGCTATAATTTGATGCTATACAGTCCCACCTATAAACATCATTAAATAAAGGTAAAGGTAAAGGTTAAGATAAAGTTCTTATTACAACTTGCCATGAAGGCACTGACAGGGAGTACAGGTATAGCTGTACTCTTTCTTTAACCTCGGTGTTAGGTGGGGCTGGGTGGTTAATGCCATGCCCTGGCCAGTTTACCCCCAGGAATGAACCAGTATCCACTGTATAGGAGGTTAAGTGTGCCCCAGGACCAGTCTGGAGGGGTGCCAAAAAATGTCGTCCCCCCAGTGGAGTTCAAACATCATTAAGTAAACCACAAAAAATAAATTAAAGAGTAGAAATAGTAAGTAGCAAGCATTATTTAGTTTTATCAAACAGTTTGGAAATTCCAACGTAAATTAGCAACAGACATGTCAATAAGAAGGTTAATTATTGAAACTTGAGATACAATGTGCTCTATTATACTGTCTCAGTAAATCAGTATTACACTAACATAACAATCGCAAAATGAGTTACAGGAAACAGACACGATGTCATACGGAAAAAACACATAACAACTTCCTGGCTAAGGATTTCAAAATATTCCTGTCAGTGTCATGTGGTATGTTGTGCAATCCACACGTCCCACACATTTCTTGACGGGGGAGCACCAGAAACCCCCTATAACAGTACTGGGTGGCATGATATATGCAGTGTAAAGAATGTCAACATTAAGTAAAAATTATGCACATTGTCAATATGTGTTGCAGGATATCCTAGCAGTCTTTTTAACATAAACTCCCTTTTTCATGACCAACCAACAACAAACGGAAGGAAACCAACAACTTCAACATGTAATAGAAAAGCAGGTAAAATATTCTTCACTTTTGTTCTCAAGGAGGGTGCTGAAATCTTCTGACTCAAATTTTCCTTACGAAGTGGCCTGAGATGAAATTTATCTTCATGTGTACAGCTACCAAGAGTTGCATTATTGTAAGACACGGTGGTCCATCACATGGCCAAGAATGAGGAATTCTTTAACAGTCCCGAGATAAGAGTTACAGCATTAGGTGCGTGTTCTGAAAGGTGAGCTAAGTTTCTAGTACACTAGTACTGCTGGATGGATATGGGACACAACAAAATATCACTGAAAGACACTGACAGAAGCAGAACATTTCATAACAACATGGAACCTACCACCATATCCTGCATTGTTCTCTCCTACTTTTGAATGCTCAGCTGATTAAAGATAGGTGCAGTGTATGGGTCACTTAATGCCCACTCCTTTAATCTATTAATCTAGCCAGTAATGTGGGTCTTCGAGTGGAGTACAAGTGACAGGATCTGTTCATGCAAGTCTGCTTCGTCGGGTCAGTCAGTCCAGTTATCAATAGCAGCAGGCTCCAACCTATCTACATTCATTATAACTGCTAACTACACTACCTGGTGGAGCTAATCTTCCGGGTGCAGGACCTGGTTCCTGTGCGAGGCCTCTGTGTCGCCCCCCGCCGCCCCCAGCTATCAACAGCTGCGGGATCAACTCACCGGCCCCTAGCCCAGCCAGTGTGGCATCCAGGCCAGGGTCACCCGTGGGCAGATTTGGATTTGTGTAGTCACGGCTCTTGTCATTGTTGTACTTCACGTTCAAGCTGGACAACTTTGAGTATTCAATGCGAAGTGTGCAACATGAGTTGTAAATGTTCTGTCCATCCAATGACTGGAACAAACATTAAGCAAACATCATCAATTCCTTTAGGCCATATGCACTGGGAAGTGCTGTATGACAACAGAGTAAAATCAGAGTGAATGAACTGACAGGACTTTCAAACAAGAACAGCATATCAAGTTCAGCTCTTGAAAAACTCACACCACCACCTGAAAAGAGAATTAATCACATTTATTTAAGGAACGGAGTCAGATCCATGAAACAGTCTACTTCAAAATGCACTGCAAACTTCAAGTCACATAACATAGAAAGGACAGACAATTTCAGACGGATCTTGAAATGACTAACATACTTGAGCTTATATGCCTGGAGAGATTGACAGAAGCCAATGAAAGATTTAATACTGATTAACAATTTCAGGACAGGGAGCTGAATTGAGGACAAAACAGGCCAACTACCTGATAAGAGTATGATTATTACAATATGTTTGTCATTGTTGAAGCACAAATGGGGTCCTTTTTTTTCAAAGTAACACATACGGCAATGTTTAATTGAAGCCTACTACTTTTATTTTGTATATTTTTTGTTGGCTGCACTTGTGGTTTGAAAGTATAAATGCCAAAACACTTGGTGTCTGACATCCATATTACTCTCTTGCTTTGTGGTACTAATATGTTTGAATATTGATGGAGAAAATCATTCTCAAGAAGCTGACAGTCCTTCAACCAGCCAACAAATTCCCTGACAGCAACTTAAAATTCAAAGTTAATAAGTTAATTTTCAGAAAGCCATCCGAATGACAAACGAGGGCTCTAGCTAGGTATGTATAAGAACACCTGTTAGAAATTCACATTCCACATGGAATCTACCCACGTCAATTTACACCTACGTTACTAACTTTATTTTTTTCTGAAGCAAAGAAAGTTTATCGTAGCCAATGCCTCACAAACATCGGTCCCTGAACCTCAGCAGTACAGTTTCCCATTACAAGTTACAGCTCTACTGAGCTGCCATTAGGTACGACAATACAAAACAGAGGCTACAACAAAAGTCTTTAAATACAAACGCAAATGTGGGACAAAATTCTAAGGAGAATAATAACTTCTTTTCATACAGTCATCCTTCACACCCTGTCATCTACACCCTTCATGCCAAAACACAGTTTCTCACACAGAACTACCAACTGTGTAGGTGAGTGAAAAACACTAGGATGAGTGAGAATGGCATAACATAGACAGTCAGAGCCATAAACTGCCTCTGAATACCCATGCAGATTACACTGATACTTAAGAAACAATGTACCCTTTGATGGGAAGCAGTATGAAAACTATTTTAAACTATTTTTAAAATGTTACTATCAGTGAGCCGCATTACAGAAAGGAAATAATTAATTTGGTGACAAATGCATTCCAGACACCAAAGAGCGACGCTGCACGGTCCAGCCTGTTTCCCTAAAGGTGGGACCAAATCTCATCCCGCATGCCCATCCAGTGACACTGAAACTCCCTCACACAACTTCTCCAATCTAGTAATTCAATGGACTAAAATTCTGTGTAAACTGATGCCTTGCAATGTTATGAAAAAAATGTTTTAATCAAGTGTACAGTACATGTCAAAAAATATACCTGATATGCACTACACATAAATAAACACAAAAATGCAACTTGGAAATGTGAGAACAATAAACTGTTTGAAACTAGATGCCAAAATTGAAGGTACGCTCTTGCGATCAAAACATAAAATATGCAGTACCCACCCAAATGACACCACTCCGAAGCTTAATCAATTATCCGCTTTTACTACAGTCATTTGGCGCTGCTGAGTTACTGCATAAAAATGGTTTTATAAAAAAGGGAACACAGCAAGGACAATTTGGTTTGAATTAAACATTCAACTGTAATTATCGTCATCAGTGCTTTACTTAACGTAGAACAAAAATTAATGTAATATAGCAATACGACATGACAGCATGGCACTGGTCTCTGGTGTACATGAGCGCACATATGACAACCCTTGAAAATGACCCAAGTATATAGTGATAAGTCTGACAGGATGTGTTGAATGAATGAATAAATGAATGCTGCAGAATGCATTCCAATGCAGTTTGAGACCAACATCCAGAAATTACAAGAAATATTGCACTGATCACTAAGTTCAGCGTTGAATTTCCCCCTTAATCATTAAATTACACTAACTGCAAATTCTTTCTCCCATTTCTATGGTATATCCTGAAAAAGGCCAGTTCTTATGCACACAGTTAGAGAGATGTGGTCTATGGGTAGTACATAAAACTGCGATATCACACAGCAAAACGTTCCATTTAACTAGTAGTTCCATCTCACGCCTCATAACCATTTCTAGCGACTGGAACAGGTAAAGGAAAGGTGAGGACACCCAACAAACTACCTCGTAAGTATAATTAACCAAGCATATCAGAAAATTAAATGGATAAAATTCCTTGTCGCTTAAAGCTAAATATTTAGAAACGACATCGGCGCGTATCTGAATGGGCGGTTCTGTTTCACTTGAAACAAGATACGGATAAAATCAATATGATTAGATACTGAAATATCAATTTCAGTACCGTCGTAAAAATTTAATTTACACCAAGCGCCATGTTTATACCCTAAACCAGACGGCCCTTTACCGCGGTTCACAGGATGACAGAACGTGTATAATGAACTCGGACTGACACCGGCATAAACACCACTACCTTTTCGAATTTCGGGAAAAGATTCTTGCTGGTTCACATGTGTGTTTCCAGCCTGGAAAGGGGTTTTGTATCGGTTCAAACTGATGAATTTTATATTACGTCACAGCGCTAACCAATGTTTCGATGGGACTCCCAAAGATACGTCTGTTCCCAATAACGCCACACCCCCCAAACCGGGGCTCAAGGCGAACTTTCGAAACAGCATCAGAACTGTCACATAAATTTCTCTCTCTACCTTAAGGAAAACCCCAGAGATAGGAAGATCATGTTAACTGTAAAGCAGCCCGGTTACAAACATTTATAAAATAAACCAGACATTAACACACAGCACAACGACGTCGTGACCACAATATTCGGCAGAGCCCATTTTGGGGCCGAGATTCGAACTAGGACCCAGGTTATTCTAACCCTACGTTCAGTACGGTAAACAAAGACGAAATGAATTTCAAAAACCTCAGTAAGCAGCAGTATGTTTTAGCGAAAAAATTAAATCCGTAATTTCAACATTCATATAGTCAAACCCGCCTCTGTAGCTGCAGGCACGTTATATTGCCTGTCACGAGTTTTACGTCTGATTTACAATTCAAACTGTAGAATTCAGTACACAGTGAAAAATATATGAGACATAAATTTCGATATCATGTTTGCATTATCGCCCACTCGTCAAGATATCTATAAACACCACGAGCGAACCGCATTCAGACGATTCAGTGTCGATTGCGGACAGTCCCTGTGTCCAATTCTGTACACTGCCAGTTCTGACGGCCAAGGCTCATTACATCATATCATATGCTTGTAGCATGTGACTATGGTCCAGTCACGCACAGTTTGCCAAAAATGTAAACCACAAATAACCAAAGAAAACGCAGAACACACAAAGCCACGTAAACTGTCCTTTAAAACGTGCAGTACCTAAGTGTTAAACAGTAATAAGAATGGCAGGACTGCTACACGGCTCAGCACGACCAGTATCACCAATATCAAAACCTCTAGTACGGCACGATCCTGATCCTCTAACATTCACTTCCCGTCGTCATAACCAATATCATCAAGATCCTGTCTAATGTTATCCTTATACTTCACTGGACTTCCAAAAAGCTTTTTTTTTTAAAAAAAATATATATATACACGCGTTGTCATCCCGCCAGCCAATCCACATTAACTTCCTAAGATTTTTACTGTCCCAAAAATGATAGGCGACCTGCAGAAATCACACGAGCTTCTAGTAAGATTCATCCTAACAGCGAATTACGATGCAGAAAAAGCACTCCTCTCGTGTATATTTTTTTCGCCGTGGTAATGATGCAAATTTAACGACATTTCAAATACCCACATTTATAGCGGAGGTCCACAATTTTTCCAAAAATCTATAAGCCGCCTCCAAACTTTAGGAGCCAGAAGGGTGAGGTGAGGCAAGAGTCACGCTGAGGGCCCACATTTCTGCAGTGACCAGTCAACCTCGATGCTGCGAGGCGCAGTCTGATCGACGCATGCAAACAGATCGACATTTTTGTATGTAGGAAAAAAAGCCATGATTATACTGATAATATACGGCGCCACCGTGCAATTTGGTCGCCCGGGAGGCCTGGCGATAGCCGAGACTCGAACTCAAGAGTTCTAGGACACCCAGAAGTGTCGTCCACATCACCGAGATGCTCGATGTGAAGACACCAGCGCCACTCATTACGGTTTATCCGTCGTTTATACTCTCATCGTGGAAGTGAAACAGAGCGACTATTTTCATCTCAGTTTCTTAATTCCCACACACCACCGAAATGGACTAAACTCTCTAAGAACCACGTTCTCACGAGTGCGATTCGTTAAAAATCCATTTGGACGCCGGCGGAGATGATATAAAAGTTAAAACAATTTTAAAAACTGCAGAAAAGGAGAGCAACTTTCCAAGGATAATGAATATAAATTAAGTATGAAATCAGGCAGGAAAAAAAATTCACGAGACCTTAACGAATGCAGCTTTTCTCATTTCCTTCTTCCCGACTCCCTGTTTTGCTTCACTGCGACAGCCCAGTCCATATTCCAGGGTTATTTACTGCCTTGCTCTAGGGTCACCACATACTAGCACTCAGAACACAATTATAGACCCATTAACACCCGCAGTCTACTGGCCGGCTATACAGTATCAGTACGTCTGGGTACTGGTGGCTTATGTTCTAGAATTACCAAGTTTGACTCTCGGCCAAAGCACTGATGGTCCTGTCTCTTTCAAACTCTCTCCAGTTCTGATAAACACATGGCTAGAAAACACGCATCATGCCAACACCACACTCAACCGCAAATGTTTCTAACAGACAGAACAAGAAGGTCTTCACTCTCCTGGGACGTTCCGCAGCGCTAAGTGGTAGTTACCGACGTTTCGGGAGAGTCTAGAAATCCCACCTTCAAGGAGCTGCAATTCAACGCTGCATAACATCCCAGAAGACCCCATATACACCGCGTCGGAAGCCTAAAATCACGCATGGTTACAAGAACAATACGCGGCTTGTGCAAATGCAGCTGTAGGAAACGTAGCGGGTGATATCAGTGCGACAGATCTTCATCTTATTTCGACGATTCCATCCCCCGCTTTAGTGATTCCTATATCAACATGATTTCAACTGTGTAGCGCACAGACAACAAAACGAAGTAATTACAACTTAATTACAGATCACACAGTTAAATAACATTTATCCTGAAGTACAGACAGGTTTCGCCGGTCCCAGTGACCGCGCGGTCTAAGGCGTAGGTATGCGTCCGCTCGCCTGCTGAGATCGTGGGTTTGAATCCCACCGGGGGCATGGACGTTTGTCTGTTGTGAGTGTTGTGTGTGTGCGTGTTTTGTCAGGAAGAGGTCTCTGCGACGAGCTGATCGCTCGTCCAGGGCAGTCCTACCGACTGTGACACGTTGTGTGTGATCTAGAAACCTCGTGAATGAGGAGGCCCTCGCCCACTGGGGGCTGTGGCGCCAAAAACAAACAAACAAACAATTATACAAGTTTCACAAGCAAAACCGGTCAACAATGCGACAAGGAATGTTCAGCACACGAGAAAACAAGATGGCGTGAATAATGACCGCACTTCAAAAGACGAATATTCGGGAGGTGCTCCAAATTTTACGCGAATCTTTCGGTGGTTAAGAGGAGATGCTGGTCTGGGTGTAGCCGTATGAGCAGTGTAAATACTAGCGTAACGCTGCGTCTCGCACAACAACACCCGGCTAGGACCCCACACAAGTTACTATCGTCACCTTCCACATCCTTCCATCACTTATGCATTCCACTATTTCTCGTAACCTACCTACTGTCCAGTCCATTTCATATGAAACAAATGTTCAGGTTACATAACGTCTACGAAATAAGTTAAAGATGTTCCTGTGCACGTCATGAAGGCACATGCGAAGTGGAAGTACAGCTCCACTGATTCCTAACCTCGGCGATCAAAGGGGTGCACAAACAGAACCCGCGCTCCATCCTGCAGGGTGGACAACAGTGCACAGGACATATAAATAACAAGCATACACGCAGTGTTAAATTAAAAACACTGTGCTCAAACACTTTAACATTTAAAATCAATACACAACGCACTTATGTAAATTTCAGTGTGCTGACGCACGAATGTCGTCGTCAGGACGGCACTCGGTCTGATCCTAAGTGCATATTATGTTGGGCTTGTAGACAGGGCTAACTGTAGAACTAGTACTGCCCCGAGGACCTGGCGAGGGGGCGGGCGGGGGGCGGATCCTAGTTTTCAGGCTCTCATCCCCGGGATCTCTCCAAAACGACAACGCGATAATCAGCTCTTGCAGGCATTTTGAGCAAAGTTTGGGTCGGTCGGTTACTGTGTCGGGCCCCGCATCTACGCGCTCCTATCCTTCCTGAATGGACAATATTCATATTCAGAAATCCCAGGAAACTGTTTCAACTTACGGCAGTGTGTTGGCCAGCTTTATATGAAAACGTCAACAGCAAAACCCGTGGTCGGCTATAAATGGAATGTCCAACTCCAATGACATAAAAATAGTTCATTTTTATTACCTGACATTTACGTCGTTGTACACCCCTGACAGAGTTCATCATCGTGCCACTTAAAACAATCTGTGCTAAAACAATACGAGTACTTATTTATTACGACAACGTTGCGAGCAGAACACCGAACAACGCCCTGTAATTACCTATTAATCAAACCAATAACTGTAAAGTGTGGGTACCGAAGTGGCCGTAAACCGTAATCCTGAAACAAAGAACTGCTTACAGTCTCTGAAAACTTTATAAACAGGCCATGCAGAATGCTGCTGACTAGTGTTCTATTATTCACCGTCGCTGTACCGTAGTGACAGCCCGGCACATCGAATGGTTACAAACAAACGAAACAGCGACACGCACAAATCGCTTCTGCGATATTAACAATCGGCTATGGACGCTACCAACCAGGGGGAAACAACTGGAATAAGGGGCCGATCAAACACTGTACGGGACGTCACAGGCGACAACAAAACATACAGGAAGGCACTGTTTATATGGATGACTCATATTTGTGACATTTCAAGAACCACAGCGTACTCAAGAAACTGAAGAATGTGGTATCCCAAAGCGACTAAATACATATTCAAGCCTGTTCGGTGCGTGGAACAACAGACGACGGAGAAAAACAGCTCAGCGCGCCTTAAATGTACGGTGCTAACAGAACAAAGCCAACCACTACATCACGACAAATGTGAACAGTTCCCTACATTTAAAGGTAGAATTTTAAACACAACTGCATAGTGACGTCCGCAATATGAAGACCACAAAATTTACGATGAGTGTATAGCACTTCGTACTACTACTCTTAAAACCTCAGCACTGTGCTGCCTTACGACAGGTTCGTAGTTTAGACGTCAGGCTAGTCTCCCTCCGTCATTCGTGTTTCCCTCTCTCCGTACGAGACGGGCTTAGGTTAGACGTCAGACTAGTCTCCCTCCGCCATGCGTGTTTCCCTCTGTCCTTACGAGACGGGCTTAGCTTAGACGTCAGATTGGTCTCCATCCGTCATGCGTGTTTCCCTCTCTCCTTCCAAGACTGGCTTATTTTAGACGTTAGACTAGTCTCCCCTCCGTCATGCGTGTCTACCTGTCTCCTTACCAAACAGGATTAGGTTAGACGTCAGACTAGTCTCCCTTCGTCATGCGTATTTCCCTCTCTCCTCCCAAGACTGGCTTATTTTAGACGTTAGACTAGTCTCCCCTCCGTCATGCGTGTCTACCTCTCTCCTTACCAGACAGGATTAGGTTAGACGTCAGACTAGTCTCCCTCCGTCAAGGGTGTTTCCCTCTCCATTTACGAGACGGGCTTAGGTTAGATGTCAGGTTGGTCTCTCTCACTGTTACAACATGCCCCCTACTACACGAAAGAGATGCGGTGGGGTATAACAGGAAACATCCAGTAATTCTGCAAGACACAAACGTCGACTGCACGAACTTCCAAACTTAACTTCTGTTCTTCCAACAGCACTGAGAGTCAAGAGCGCTCGCTCACTGCCAAACAGTCCGACCTATGCATACGTCACCAACGAACCAATGAAATTCAAAACAGTGTCCTCCAGCCCTTCATTATTTGCTTATCTCATTATGACAGCTTATAAGAAGAAACACAATTAGTACTCTACCGTGCCAGCAGTAGAATGTGCAGGCATTTACATTAATTATAATTTAGGTTGCAGTACCTAACTCACGCCAAAATCTACACCCAGACGCACTCCCATACTAGTCTCTGGCCTATATTCATGTGTCCGCCTGCCTTACCATCACCGTCTCCCAAAATTGTTCCCCTTACGCAATAAGCAACTACAAACAGAAGATGAACAACTTGGAATTAAATTTTACGTCTCGCTGCCAAGATTTCATCCCATTTCTTCCTTTGTACTCCGCCTAGCTGACTCCTTTATCTTAAAACAACATTGTTCGGTTAATTAACGATATTTAACTTTGTGTAACACTGAGGGGGAAGGGGAGCTAGAATTACTGAGAAGGGGGAGGGGAAAAATGAAACGAATATTTCCACAAGAGATACGAAATAAAAAAATGTCATTAATACCTGAAGAGTATTTTTAGTGCCAACAACTCGGGATATTTCTATGGAAATTTCTACGTAATGAAAGCTAATGTGATTCTCCTGATAGATTAAAAAATAAAATGTTTTGTAAAGAAAAACCCAACGGCCCTGAACACTTTTCAGTCGGAGATGAGGTTTAGCTGTGTTACTTTCAAGGCCTACTGCACAGTACACACAGTGCATTATGTACTGCACAGAACACACAGTGCATTATGTACTGCACAGTACACACAGTGCATTATGTACTGCACAGAACACACAGTGCATTATGTACTGCACAGTACACACAGTGCATTATGCACTGCACAGAACACACAGTGCATTATGTACTGCACAGTACACACTGTGCATTATGCACTGCACAGTACACACAGTGCATTATGCACTGCACAGTACACACAGTGCATTATGCACTGCACAGTACACACAGTGCATTATGCACTGCACAGAACACACAGTGCATTATGCACTGCACAGAACACACTGTGCATTATGCACTGCACAGTACACACTGTGCATTATGCACTGCACAGAACACACTGTGCATTATGTACTGCACAGTACACACTGTGCATTATGTACTGCACAGTACACACTGTGCATTATGTACTGCACAGAACACACTGTGCATTATGTACTGCACAGTACACACTGTGCATTATGTACTGCACAGAACACACTGTGCATTATGTACTGCACAGTACACACTGTGCATTATGTA
>Ga0123357_10007794_pt1 | contig 13298 bp, 11 predicted proteins | sample TergutEmb28metaG_FD_89873 | JGI IMG/M metagenome (GOLD analysis project Ga0123357, IMG submission 89873) | Embiratermes neotenicus P4 segment gut microbial communities from Petit-Saut dam, French Guiana - Emb289 P4 | ecosystem: Host-associated > Arthropoda: Insects > Digestive system > Gut ...
CCATGTACAAGCACGCGAAGAATTGCAAGACGTCTTCGTGTTCCCCACACGAGAGTGTGGAGAACACTGCATGCAGAGGGCATGTATCCATACCACGTGCAGTGAGTGCAACATCTCGGACCTGGAGATTTTGCTGAGAGGCTGGAATTTTGCAAGTGGCTCAATGGCAGTCGCGAGTTGCATCGTTACATCCTGTTTACTGAAGAATCGCAATTCAATCGCGATGGTGTCAATAATACACAAAACAACTCTCATGTGTGGGCAGATTGGAATTCCCACACCACTGTGGCAAGCAAATTTCAAAAACGTTTTAGTGTCAATGTGTGGTGTGCAGTTCTGGACGATCAGCTGATTGGTCCTTTCATCTTGGAAGGTCGTCTTACAGGAGAGGTGTATCTCAGATTTCTGCAGAAGGAATTGCCCCGACTTTTGGAGGATGTGCCTTTAAATAAACGAGGTCGTATGTATTTCCAACATGACAGAGCTCCTCCTTATTCTTGACGTGAAGTTAGAAATTTCCTGAACTATCGTTTCCCTGGGCGATGGATTGGACGTGGCGGTCCACACAATTGGCCAGCCAGGTCTCCAGAATTAAGCCCACTCGATTATTGTGTATGGGGATGGAAGAAAGAACTGGTTTACAATGTGAAGGTGGTAATGCAACATGAATTGCTTGGTCATATTTTGAATGCCGCAGACCGCATCAGAAAGAGCCAGCGAAAACTACAACGAACAACTCGCACAGTTCACAACCAAGCAGCAGCCTGTGTTGAGGCCGGCGGTGGCATTTTCGAAAACCAGCTTTAAGCACAGATCAGTTCAAATTAAAGGTAATTTCATGAAGTTAACTTTACATTTATACTTTAAATGTATTGTGTATTATGTTGGTTTATTATTTTGTTCCATTTATTGTCAATAATCATTACCTTCTATTTTAAGTTTCAAGCAGTCATTACTCCGTAACCGTCCAAAATCGGATACATGTTTATATGAACTTTTTTGATCACAAAGACCTAGGAAATCACCTCCTGCAGTAATGTCCATAAGTCATGAAACACCCTGAATATTAAGATCATTTATTTCCTGTTTGTGTAAAGTTTCGGCTCTATGATCGCCAACAACAATGTGAAAGTTGAGAACTCACGTACACTGAAAAGCAATAGTTCAGTGTGATATATGTGACAATCTTTCCTGGTGTATTTTACAAAGTTTGGTGATAGCCATCTGAAAAAAGGCAAAACATGTCTCAATAAATTATATAGCAAGATACCATCAGATGTAGTTGTGATTAACTGTCCTTCCTTCTTCCTTCACAATTGTGCAGTATTTTAATTACGTAGTAGCTCTGTTAAACAGAAATGTGTCTCAAACAGAAAATATTCAGGTCTGTAGGGACTCCATTATAAGGAGGTTATGTCATATTTCATTTTGATACAGAAAATTCACTTAAGCAAAACAACATCAAATTAGTCCTGAATTGACTGTGACATATTTTTCAACTACCAAGAGGTACTGTGGCTAAATCAGGTGGCACACCTGCAAAAATGTTGTTATTACATGCACAAACATTACAGCAAAGCCCAGATAGCATAGTCAATATTGTGCTTAGGTTACGGACTGGACAACTGAAAAATCATGCCTAATTCCTGGCAATGACGAGAGATTTTTCTCTTCTCCAAACTGTCCAGACTTGTTCTGGGGACCAGTCAGACTCCTGTTTAATGGGTACCAGGGGCTCTTTGCATGAGGTGTAAAGCAGCCAGGGTGTGAAACTGACCACTCCCCTCCAGCATATACCTTCATAACAAAAAACATGACAACTTTACTTCACTTTAACTACATTAGGCCTTGTAAGACAACATTGTTACAGTTCACCCATAAGGAAGATTTTCAGCTTATGCCAATGGAACCGCTATTTAAGTCAAGAATATGCAAATATGAGTGTAGGGCTTCACCCCCATCTCTCAGTGGGAAGAAATGTAAGAAAATAAATTGTTTCTTAATTAATTTAAATCTTTGCAGTTTCAAATACATCCCATGTATGACTTCATTTTCCATACCTACACAAGCACCTCTATATTTTTTTATAAAACTTATTACGTAGGTAACTAACGTTTATGAACACACAAACCTGAAACCAAATCCATACGATGTCTAGAAGAAATTGTGATTCCAAAACTGACTTGACCCTTCACTTGCAAATGCAAGTTCTTACGATTTGCATTGCGATTCCTGGGCTTTTGTTTATTGAACTCCTCAGAAAAACCTGCAAGAGCTGTAAATTAAACATAGTTCACAGGATGACAAATCATCATATCTTACTTCTAAATTACGTGGTAAGTTCTGACCATTATGGCAATAGAGCCATGTGGTTTTAAAGTATGCAATTTATTTACTTTATTGTGTAACATATGTATAACAAACAAAGGAGAAGCAATGGTAGAAAAAATGGCACAACTGTTGCTTTCCCCATCTGGAATAAGACACCAATCTCTGATATGTGTCTGCAATATTTATGTGTAACAACAGAGAGGAAAACAAAGTTTTCTTCTATTTTGTGTTTTGTGAGTGCTAAGACTGGGAAGGATTAAGAGATTCAAACTTTTATTTATCCTCCCATAACTTCCAAGTCCAAAAGTATTTCCTTCATATATCTACACACACCTTTCATGCCAGATGTAAATTTACTAACTTCTTGAATGAGTGTGAGCAATTTGAGATGCAAGTTGGCACTCCATTGAGCCTGCACTTCATCCAGCAGCTGCACACTGAGATCACAGTCCTTGTGCTTGTAGTTCAGCCGTGCCAACTTTACATGCCCAACAACTGACTGTAACACCACAGTGCAGTCAATTAGAAATAATATTATACAACTTATGTAGCTAATCCCACATAACATAAATATGTTCTCAGTGCTAAAAAAACGTGGAATATGTTCCTGAGGGAATGTTTTTAACATCAATCTTGGACCATATCATGCTGTCTAGTTACTTACATGTGAAACAATGTGGCAAAACATAAAAACTATGAATACAGCATTAAAATCTCTGCATACTAAAATAGTGACACAAATTGATTATTCAAAGCAAATAAATTATGTACAAGTTAACAGCAGAGAAGGGGTTAAAATGAAACAAATCACCATTAGGCAAGGTGAAGTCTTGTGCCTTACAAAATGGTTAAAGAGTAACAAAAAAAAAAAACTTAATTTGGAACAGAATTGCAACATTCAACTTTTTATGATAAAAGCATAAACTGGCTTTACCAAATAAGAGCAAACAGCAACTAAAAACATATAAATGAACAGCAATAACCAAGAAGGTCAGAAAAAGTCATTCTAAGATTATCTCGGGAAAAATTCTATCAAGATTTCTACCATACGGTAAGACCAAAAACACAAAAGCTTTTAAACAATGAAATGAAGACACCAAAGAAACCAAAACAATTCACAACAGGAAGTACAACCTGTGATGTGAAGTGTTCACAGACATGCCAGCATGTCAATTGGTAATAGTTGCTTCCTCTGTATGACATTAGAGCCAGAATCTGGCATGCAGTGAGTGCAAACAAAATCACACAACCCATGCGTCCACAATCAACAAAAAATTTCACACAATTGAACTGGATTAAGACCATTCTGTGAGATTTAACAGAGGAGAAAATGTACGGTTACTTCAGGCAGAATAATTCCATTACCCCAACAGAAAATTTCTCAGTGATTGGACTGCAAGAGGCATCCAGCATCCAGCTGATGATACAGATTGTGGACTCTTAGAACTTCAGATTTCAATCCATGCAATTATAATTTCTATACAGACACAAAAGAGCAGAATACACATGAACAATGAACGATCTCTGCAAAAAGAAATGCATGGCAATATTTAGAGACAAACTGTTAATACTGCATGACAAGATTCATGTCATGTGTCAACGTGCAGAATCTGCTTAGAGGCAACAGCTGGCACTTCAAGACTCTTCAATAAAATAAGTTAATTGCATTTCAGAGGAAAACACACTCCACATTCCTGGCAGATGCAGGCTTCCTATGAATACTACAAGGTCCTTACTTGTCTGAAAACTACCATGTGTCCCTTCCCAACACTACTCCGCCAAATATGCACGTGATTAGCAGAGTGGACTACATTAAGACACTAAACAAGCAGACAGGCAGTGAATTGTTGTCAGATAAAATAGTGATCCTCTACTTCTACAACAGCCACAGTACTCAGCAACACAATAAAATATACTCCCTGTAGTATCTTGGGTATACCAAATTTAGCAAGAATAATTGTACTGTTACACAGACAAATTACAATGGACTTACCTTCAATTCTTCAGACCTCAGACATGTGTAATGGCTTTTAGTTGGACATATGGAAGCCAATTTTGCTCCGTCAAGAGCCATCAATAATTTTGATGTTACACTCTCTATGGATGTAGAGTCAATTCTTGCCATAATACAAACTGCAAAATGAATAAATGAAAATACATGGTTCATTCATTCAGCAACTTCATATACACAGTGAATTATGTAGCTACCTGCAAGAGTAGAGGGCTTGTCTGCTCAAGGACAAGGAGAGGGTTGAAATTCTCACAAATGGACTACTGCTGGAAAAATTCTATCGAAACTGATGACTGGCAATGTCATTATAAATGCAGTAGATGCTCTTATGCATCACGCTAAGCAAGGCAGAAAAGCACGTGCCTTATGGGGAATTAGTTGGTGCCACTTAATGTGTAACACTACAGCTGAGGTGTCACCCAGACCGAGATCACTGAAAGAAGTTCAACTGTATATATCAAAAGTAACAAAAAAAATAACACTGCAAACAAAATTATAAAAATTTACCCCAATAAGAGAGCTGAACTGTGAAACTTAACCTGTGACACAAATACTAGGGATTCAAATGTGAAACTTTAACCAGTGACAAAAGTATTTGAGACATAACTGTAACATTTAACCTCTGGGTCAAGAATGTTGGATTGGACCATGCACCTTTAACCTGTGACACAAGCAATTTAACTGCCAAATCGTAACGAGGGATTTAAAACATTTACAGTCACCAATCTAGAAAGAATGCTATTTTCATTCACATAATATAAACAAGATGGGCAATGTACATATAATGTAACATTTTGGTGCATCTGCATTACCAATGTAGTAGTGGAAACGTGGAAATGCAACAATTAGTTACTTTCATATTGCTGTGCTACATATGTCACTGTCAACAATGCAAAAATTGGAAGTGTTGCAATGGAAATGTGACAGTGTGTTCTCTTTTGTAGTATGGTTCAGCTACAAAACAGTTCATAATACCTAAATGTCCATGGCTGTCCTAATACCCTAGTAATGTTTAGCTGGAAGAGACCAATTTTATTGCAACATTATAGTACTGTCAACAGTGTAAAATGCACATCAACAAATTTTGGATTTTCTTCATAGATTTCAATAACAATTTCCAATATCAAATTTCCCAAAAATTTGTCTCGTGGGAACCAAGATGATACATGTGGACAGACAGAGAGACAGACATGTTGAGTCTACAATGTGCTTTTTGTGACTGGAAAATGCACATAAAAATTCCAAGAAGAGTCATGGAAATGTAAAAATACATTCTCTTTAGAATCGCTGTTGAGGTACAAAATATTTTATATTGCTTATATCTCCTCAGCTTTCCTCACAGCACAATACCTATAGCTTGAAGGGACCAATCACATTGGATTTTACGTTGCTGTCAAAAACATAAACCTACTTCCATTTTAATGTCAAATGCCTGATATTTTTGTCCCATTTCATCCATCAACAAACTTTAACATAAGTCCCAACATCAAATTCCACACACATCTGTACAGTGGGAGCCACATCCATACATGCAGTGACGGACGGACAGACAGGCATGAGGAAGCTCATAGGCACTTTTCACAACTTCTGCAAACTATATCACATTTAACCTCTGGCCAATGTGCACTGGATGTCAAAGATCACTTCAGTCGAAGGATCTCCCCATGTTTGCCATATAAGCACAGGGCTTTGTTATCCAGAGCAATGCTGAAGCAGATCTCAGCGTGATTTACATACTCTTTGGTTCTTCTAACAACTGGCAGTGTCCAAGAAATTAATTTATTACATAATACAATCGATGTATACAGTGAGGTCTCTCATGCAATACAAATAGTAATGATACTAACAATAATTATTGCCCACTTAGTCTGACACCTTCCTCACCACTCACTGACTGTAGACAACACTGAATTTAAAGGATTACTTAATCAAAAAGTGACAAAAATGGAATGACATTACACCACACTAATATGGCACTAATATTAATACAGCTAACATGATAACATGCATCTAAGAACTAATTTCACATGGGAAATCCTCCTCACAAGAACTAAATAATATGAGACTTAACCCCAAGCCTAGTCATGCAGCTCCTTAGGATAATGTAAGCACCTCCCCATACCAAATTTAAGTGGGTTCCACAGTCAGCAATTGGTCAGTCATCCCGTCAGACCACACATCACAGAAATAATTATTTAAATTAAAACATAATTAAGAATTTTCATTGGATGGTGTGGTAATGCAATTCCATGGTCATCCTGGGGAACTAATCCTCCAGACCCTATGCAAGATCACACAAATTCTTAACTGTGAATATTACTGCACCATACTCTTCATGATTAAAGTACAAAGCATACGAACTAGGGGACAATAAAAGCCTTAAACACTGCGGGTATACCTGTGGCATGCTGCTGGTTGCACCTCTTCACACAATAGCTACACCATTTATAAATTAATACCGAGATAGCCTGCAGGAACTATCAGTTACAGAAGTGCCCAAAAGTTATGATCTATATGAAGTGTACAGGTGAAATGAACTGTGCATGTACTGTATGAAGTACTCTTTTATTAATCAGTTCAGAGTACTTCATTCCAGCAGGCTTCAATAACTTTTTTATCTCCAAACATCATCCCTAAAACTTACTAGCCAGGCTGAAAAATGAAAAACATAATGGAAATAAACTGAAACCAGCAAAGATTTTACTGCTAAATTTAAATAAAGTGTTCAAAATAAACATCCTCAGCTGCCACAATACACATGGTGGAAAATTTATGTTCATTTTAACTTCTGTGGTCAATGGGTAAGATGCTGTGGACCGTAACATTGCTCATACTCATCTCCAAATGTCAGTCCCTAGATTTATTATCTCTGGGGCCACAAGAGAGATCTGATGTACCAGCAACAAGTTAAAACACAAGACATATTGTTCAGTAGCATTCTGGATGCTATAACTGCTGTGATAGCAAATCCCTATTCGCTGCACAATCAATTCACAGACATGTTGTAGGATATGTCACTTTGAGTATTGGTTGCAAATTAAGCAAAAACAACTTGGTGTCAGTACTTGCTCACTTATTCTAACTTCTTGTTAATATTGAAGTATAGTACTTCCATACTCCTTAAGGTTCAGACCTAAATTTATACGACATTGACAACTGGGAATGACATCAGGAATAAACTCCTGAAGTTAAGAATAACCATGTGTACAATGTACACACATATACTTGCCTCTTTTATCAGCAATAAAAAAAGCATTCACATTCGTTAAAGACACATTAATAAGGAAAGATTCAAGATATTTCACAGCAACCACAGTCTTGGATGTTTCTGCCTCTAAAACTGCTGGAACGCCCTCTTCAGAAGACCAATGACTCCTAGTTACTGCATTTTTGTATTCACATATACACCTGCAAACAGCAAAGATCACTAATACCTGTACGGAAAATGTAACTACATCATTCACTAACTGTCTTACAGAAGCAAGGCCAATGCAGTACAGTATCCTGGCATCTTTTTGCCATAAAAAGTGAACTAAATTGACAGACTAACAAAAGTTAAAATAAACTTCCTTTTTACATTACCTTGGGTTTAATGGTTTATATCACATGCATCCCACCACCTTTCAGCCCTTTTTTAGAGTTTAAAAAAAAAAAAGCATCACGCAATGATGCCCAGGGTTATGACCATCCTGTGACACAACCAGCCTGCTGAAATGGTCATCATTCACTGATACCCTAACCCATACAAGGTGCTGCACTTTCAATCACTATGTCACAATGAACCAAGTAATACACTATTCAATATCCAATGTGATAAGTTTTACCCTTTAAGAATCTCTTGTCCACTGGTCCTCTGAGAAACTTCTTAAGCAAGAAACATTACAGCTGTATATTCCTTGCAGCAACTTCCATAAAACTGGCAATGATTTTTCAAAACTTTGGCCTAAAAAACAGTGCAATCTTTCTATCAATCATTTCCTCCAAAATATACAAATTAAATATAAGTAACAAAGCTATTTTTTTAAGCATCTGCTTCTTCTTCATACATCCATCAGAAATCTGTAAGTAAAATTTTATAAATAGACATTCTGAGACTACTGTATTACCTAAAACCTTGAGTGATGAAATGTCCGAATGGTGGACTCCACTCAAAACGAACAGTGTCAAGCATTGCATTTAGTTTAGACTGATTAGAGCCTTGAGTACACAGCTTCACCAGAAACACTCCAAGAAACACAGGAGTGCCCCAAGTATGGTACTTCTTCAACAGATGTGTGTCAGATCCTAGTGAGGAGTTTCCAAGGTGGCACCAGAGGCATTCAACTAGCAACTCAGCACTCCAGTGACAGCCTCCTAGCAGAAACTTCAGAAAACTCCACTTAACTCCATATTCTGCACATATACAGAACATATTTCAATATTATAGAGGATATAATCATGTCCCATCAGTCAAACAGAGAAATTTCTACAATTAAAAATTCTCCACAACAAAATTTTAGATATGAGGCATAAATAATACTGTACAATTGGATAGCATTATTCAAAATGTCATAGAATTTCAAAAATGAACAGCATAAGCAACTATAAGTGACACACTGTAAAATATTAAGTCTCTGAACTACATTAGCACAAAAGTTTCCTACAGGCTACCAAAAAAATTAATAACATATCAGAGACACATAATTTATAAGCACTGAAAACATGACTGCCTGTGAGGACAAACAGGTAATGCAGATGAAATGCCAATCATTTTTAGTATGCCAATCAACATTGCAACTGACACAAAAGGGTCAAAAGCAACACTGATTAAAACAAGAGGACATGAAAAATTGACTGAGAGTAACTGCAATACTTCCAGTTCTGGCTCACAGGAGGCAACTAACACTATTTGTTACTCTAGGGGAGGGAAAAAAATAATAATGTTGTGAAACAAAAACTTATCACTGGAATGATATTTAAATGTAATGAGCAAGGGCAGACAAATATGGAGGATTAAAAACAATGAAGAATTATACAAACTGATAAAGCATGAAAATATAATCAACTACATTAAAGCCCAGAGACTAAGCTGGTTCGGCCATGTACAAAGAATGCCTGAAACCAGGGCAGCTAAGAAGATATTTAAATGGAATCCCCTAACCACAAGACCAAGAGGAAGACCCAAGCATAGATGGGAGGACATCATCATACAGGACCTCGGTCAAATGAAGATCAAAAATTGGATAACCTGTGTCCAGGATAGAGCAAAGTGGAAGGTTATCGTTGAGAAGGCCAAAACTTCCAACTAAAGGAGGTTCAGCGCCTGAAGAAGAAGAGCAAGGGTAGATGCCATAACAACACATGTTTCAATGATTGAGAGAAGTATGGGACAGAAGACCAGCTGCTCCTTTGAAAACAAAACAAGCACTAGTTTTTTAAGCTTTCAAGGGTCACTTAAAGAGAAAGTGAAAACTCTAACTTCTATCTAAATACAGATCTAGTGACCACACCAGGAGGTACGACCTCTCAGATATCGGTTCTTGATATGGCAGTCAACAACCACTCAAAAGGACGACTACACGGCTTGTATGACAAAGGGCTGTCACATGGATATTGCCCAGCAGCAACAGCAAGAAACATAAGAACATCTGAAGCACTGCTTTGACAATGGATTAAGATGACATGGAATGAAACTTCATCAGAATCCATCAAGAGGGGGTTGAAAGAGTGCACTGTATCAAATAATATAAATGGAACAGATGATGATATCCTGTCATAGGAAGATCATGAAGACATCTCTTTTTCTATTCATAAAAGTGTCAGCAATAATTAACTCAATGATGTTCCCATAATTTTTGACTACGATAATACTACAATATTTTAACTATGATGATTATTTAATTCCAGAACTATAAGCATGCAAATACAAAATGACATAAAAACCCAGCTACTTTGAATATAACTATATTCCTAAACATTCAAGATTGTGAAAGAAGGTTGCCTTATATTTGTATAAACATTGTAAATACATACTGAAATCCTTGTGGCAGTTACATAAATAACAACTCAATCTCACCATAAAATATTATGTAAATGCACAAATAAATTTAGAATACAGTACTCAGATAGGTACACTACCTTGTAATTCAGAGTGCTGGTCAAGAAGTAACTTCACATTGGTATGGCTGAAGCCAACAGACACACAATGAGCATCACTGGACAGACTTATTAAAGCAGACACACTCCACAGTTCTACAAAGCCTTTTATTTGACATCGACTTGATAGAGTTTCCAACCAACTATTAGTAGAATCCACAGTCTCTTGGTGTACAGACTCTGCCTCATCTGGCAAATGCTCCATTTCCTGCACAAATGTGCATGAGTGGGGTAAAATGTATAAATTATTAGAATGAATGGGGTTTGAAAGTTTCCTGTTATGAAACTAAGTAGCATTTAAATATAGAGCCATTGTAGATATTCACAAATGGACCAGATGTGGCAGTTAACATCCACCTTCCAATACTGTAAACCAGTAAATTATTCTGTAACACTCATAAATGTATAAATTCAGTCAAAATGGTAAAGATGTCACTGTGCCAAAAAACCAAACTACAAAGGCAGCTAGGAAAAGATGAGGTACAATTCTGTGTATTCCAGACCTCAGCAACAGATGGGTGGTGAGATGCCATTTTCATGCTCAGGCCACTTTGATTAACTCTGGATGATAATAGCTCCCAGAATTCACAGATTGAGGCTGGGTGGGTCTCTATATCAATGTGGCTATGGTGCAAGAAGAATTAAACTGATATCACTTTACTGGCTAGAAGTTAAAGTTCAATTACCTCTGTTCATAACAGACCACTCTTTAACACACATCAAAGAAACTTCTAGGTACCAGTAAAATAAAATAGGATAGCAGCTGTAATTCCACAGCACAAGGCTCTCCTTGGCAACTTGATCAATAGTCAGTTAAAATTCCCCGAAATGATGCTGAACATTCATTACCATGCTCAGAAGAAACCACTATTGAACTCTATACTGAGCCACTTCATGCAAATACAACCTCCTATAATATGTACATATGAAGAAGATGACAGTGACAGTGATAATGACAATGACAATGATTAATCATAAATGACAAAAAATTACATACAGAAACAAACAAGAAACTGGACCTTGTATTTTCTATGATAAAGGCTGCTCTGTACCATTGCAAATGCATCTCTTACCATCACAAACCAGCAGATGCAGAAATGAGAAAACTTTTCACTCAACTTACATATGTATGACTTGGCCAAAAATAGCTCACATTACACAAGTGTGACAGTAAGCACCATTAAATATATACAAAAATGGATAACTGTCAAAATTATATGAGTCATTGCCAACAATCACCAAATTAATGTGACAGAAGGTGGTGCTGCCTGCAGACATGAGACAATGAAACAGGAGACAGTCATATACTTAACTCGTGAAAAATAATCCTAATCAAAGCTTGAAGAGTAACACCTTTCTTCTGCTCGCCATCTAAAAATCTTCTCTCCTACTTTCTTCAATTTTTACCCATGCTACATCAGCACACAACGACTTTCCAAGCTTGTACCTTCACCTCTTTCTTCCTCCTCTTGCTCTTTCCTTCCCCCCAGATCCTATGACTGCTCTGTCCCCCCATCATATGAAAATCCTTTCCTTGCCTCTTTTCCTTGACTCTTAGCCACACTCCAACACTGCTCACTTTCAAGTATTTACCATCAGCTGCCTATTCCTCTTCTTCTTCTTGTCCCCTACATCATAACTATTCTTACCCTGTCTCTCAACTCCCACCTTCTAACCATCTGGCACCTACCCACATTCCCCTACCACCAATATTCTGCCCCCCACTTTAGGACCACCATCTCTTACTGCTCATCCTTGGTCCCTAGTCCTGTTCATGTCCTGAATTTTCTCACAAGGCTTAACCTTCTAACTTGATACAGAGGCAGCAAGTAACTCCTAGAGACATATCCCTTATTAGTACAAGGCAATGAAGACCAATATCCCCTGTATCCCAGCAATGTGCTCATCTGTTTCTTTTAGTCCATAGCAGGCCAGTAAGGGATACCACTATTGTGGCTTAAAAACACAGTGGGATTTTAAAGGGAATTTTTACCCAAAAATCAGCAGCATAATCCTGAAAACAGTAATTATGAGAATCTTATTATCTCAGAGAACAAAATTACACTGCACAAAATTTCCTATCCTACATTTTATATATAACTTATATACATATGAAAAATGTAAATTCAGGCACAACTCTGTCACATTCATCCATTAAGACAGGAAACTGTGAAACATTCTTTACATTCAGAAGTAACAGATTGGACTGATGGCAAAATTATTACCTGTGAATCATAACTGTTGCTGAAACTTGCAAGAATCCAGGAATATATATCATTGTGGTTGTAGGTAAGAGTCAGGGTGTTGAGAAGCATGTAAATGTTCAGAATGTTGCTTTCCAGCTAGAACAAAACACAGAATTTTTGTTGTTGTATTTAAAACACACAATGAAACAGCAACCCATTTTCCACGTTCAAAAGAACACCTCAGTTTATCAGAAATAAAAAACAGCCTTTTGATATGATGCATAATGTTTATGTAACAACCTACACTCCAGCATACATGTAAAAGCAATTGATAACTTTCAGAAACCTATGTCATATGATGAGCTGTGTGGCTATGGCAGTGTCAGTACTGGTGATCAACATATTTGAAGGATAGCATTCCTACACTTCTCTGTACCTCCAACATACAAGTGTTCTATCCTACAGTTTAGAGCTGGCACACATTGAGAGGTGGGGGAACAGATGGAGCAAGACATGCACATGTACACGCACACGCACCCCCCTCCTCCCAACACACACACACACACACACACACACACACACACACACACACACACACACACACACACACACACACACACACACACACACACACA
>Ga0123357_10007796_pt1 | contig 13297 bp, 6 predicted proteins | sample TergutEmb28metaG_FD_89873 | JGI IMG/M metagenome (GOLD analysis project Ga0123357, IMG submission 89873) | Embiratermes neotenicus P4 segment gut microbial communities from Petit-Saut dam, French Guiana - Emb289 P4 | ecosystem: Host-associated > Arthropoda: Insects > Digestive system > Gut ...
ATAGCATCGGGGTTCCACCTCTTCCCATACCGAACAGAGAAGTTAAGCCCGATTGCGCCGATGGTACTGCGTATAGTGGGAGAGTAGGTAGCTGCCGTTTTTGTAAAACCGGAAGTACTCGTTCAACGAGAGCTTCCGGTTTTTTTTGTTATTTATTTTTCGTTTAATCAAAATATTTTGATTATATTTGCGCTTACTTAAGGCTTAGTGCGGTATGTAGCTTTATTTAACATTCAAAAGACAAAGTGACAATATCAAAATGAGTGATATCGAAAATAAAATCAATTTCGAACAGTTGTTCCGTCAATATTATCCTATCCTGTGTAGATTTGCCCAAGGCTATGTGCGCGACATGGCGATTGTTGAAGAAATTGTTGGCGATGTTTTTGTTAAGTATTGGAATGACCGGCAAATTATTGTGATTAGAGTATCACTGAAGGATTATTTGTTCAAATCTGTCGGGAATGCCTGCATTGATTACTTGCGGAAAGAACAGGAACTTCAACGGAAAACGTTGTACATCGATGATCCTGATGTCGTATGTGTCACTTTAGCTGATCTTGGCGAGGATCCGCTTGATTATTTAATCTCGGCCGAAACCGAACAGCAGATTATGAAAGCAATTGATGAACTTCCCGAACGATACAGGCAATCCTTTGTTTTATGCCGCTTGGAAGATATGAGCTACGAAGAGGCTGCCCAGACTATGGGAATTACTAAAAATACGATCAAGTCGAACCTTCGGGAAGCCTTGACAATTCTTATGGATAAATTGAAAAATCTCAGCATGATATTATTTCACATAATTTATTTTTGATAATAATCCTTTGTATTTCAATTAAAAACAAATTTACACAAAAAAAAAGTCATTTAGAACCCATCCTTTTTTATTAAAATTACGTCATACTTAAAGAAATGAAGATCGATTTAAAAAATATTGAAGATTTAACGTCTAAATTCCTGAATGATGGCTTGACCGCACAGGAAGAGGCTGAATTACGGGAACTCTTAAAAGAATCCGGTAATAAGGTTTATTTTAAGAAAATGTATGCTATTTGGTACGCAACTAATTGTGCAATAACGGATGAAGATGTTGAACATGCGTATCAAAAGGCATTGTTTCGTATCAACTCGATTAATCGACAGCAGCCCGGAGAGCAAATCACTGTTCAACGGCGATTTCCATTCTGGAGAGTGGCAGTGGCGGTCGCAGCGCTGGTGGGGGGAGTATTCCTGTACTATGCTATAAATACAGGCAAACACGGAAGAAATTTGTACGGCCACTCGAATACGCAGAAAGCTGTAATACCTGCCGTTATTTTGCCGGTTAATAAGGTGACAGTACCTTTAGGATCGCGATCGATTGTGGAATTGCCTGATGGAACAATCGTTACGCTAAATGCCGGAAGTTGCTTGCAATATGCGGCTTCTTTCGGTGAAAAGTCGCGGGAAATAATTCTGGAAGGCGAAGGTTATTTTAAGGTAGCGCGAAATGAAGCTATTCCATTTATCGTTCGGGCAAAAGATGTAACCATCAAGGCGCTTGGAACGGAATTTAACGTAACAGCCTATCCGGAAGAAAAAATGGTGCGTACTACCCTCGTTAAAGGTTCTGTGAGTATTCGGGAAGATGGAAATCAGGCCACTGCTAAAGAATTGATATTGAAACCACAACAGACAGTAATCATCAAATATACAACGGAGTCTAAATCTGAGTTGGAAGTTACATCACAACCGTCTAATAACAACCATGTTGCAATACAAAATCCGGATGTAGCTCCAAAAAGCGATGTGGTGCTTGAGGAGAGCGCGAAAAAAACATTGCTCTACACCTCCTGGAAAGATCCGCGATGGATCATTGAATCGGAGCCTTTGGAAGAAGTGGCTGTGAAACTGCAGCGCCGCTACGATGTCCGGATCATTATTTTGGATGATGATCTGAAACGATATCCTTTTAGTGGGATAATTACCGATGAAACGCTGGAACAGGTGCTGGAAATTATGAAAGCGACCGTGCCGATCGATTATACCGTGAAACGAAAAACTGTCTGGCTGAAAATAGACCTGTTACAGTATGAAGTTTTTGAAAAATTAATGAAAAAATAACCAATAAATTTATTCTCCATCTCATTATTTAACATAATTTATTTTTGATTGAAATACAAAGAATTACAATCAAAAGTGAATTTTTTTTAAAAAAATATTATTTTTCACCCATCCTTTTTTATCAAAATTTCGTCTTACTTAAAGAAATAAAATTTAATTTAAAAAAATATTAAAAGTTTGACGTCTAATAAATTTGAAAATATATTGTGTAATAACTAAATACAGTAATTTGTTAATGATAAAAAGTATGAAATGTTGGCAAATGGTTGTTGCGTTTAGCCGGCGGTTATCGCAGTGCAACAACACTAAAATCGTAATTCTATCGTTCGTATTCATTATTCTTTCGTTTACTGCGGTAAGCGGAAAGGGTTTTTCACAACCTGTCAGTATTAATACCGACAACACGGAAATCCGTCAGATAATCAAAAATATCGAACAGCAATCGGATTACCGTTTTTTTTATACCGATGGATTGACTGATCTGAATCGGAAAGTCAGTATCCATATTACCTCGCAAAGCATCGACAGTGTAATGTCGGTCTTGTTGAGCGGCACGCAACTGGGCTTCCAGATTAGCAATGACAATCGGGTGATATTGGCGCCTAAGGAAACTATGCAGCAAGCGTTTGTGGTCACTGGAATAGTTAGTGACAAAGATGGCCCGATGCCGGGAGCAAATGTTGTTGTAAAAGGAACATCGGTTGGAACGGTGACTGATGTCAATGGAAAATATTCCATAACCGTTCCCGGAAAAGACGCCAAGTTAACTTTTTCGTTTTTGGGATACCTCCCTCAAGATGTTGTGGCAGGCAACCAAAAAATTGTCAATGTCACGATGTCTGAAAACCTCAATCAAATAGATGAAGTCGTTGTAATCGGTTACGGCACAGAGAAAAAGTTGACGTCCACCGGAGCCGTATCGTCAATATCCACTTCCGATTTGCTCCGCAGTCCTGTTCCTAATATCGGAAACATGCTTGTCGGCCAGGTAACCGGTCTTTCATCCATTCAAACCACTGCATTGCCCGGCGCCGACGACCCGCAAATTTTTGTGCGCGGTATCGGTACGCTCAATGCTGCCAATGCCAGCCCGCTGATTTTGGTGGACGGCGTGCAGCGCAACTTTTTTCAGTTAGACCCCAATGAAATTGAGAGTATTTCAATACTGAAAGACGCTTCGGCAACAGCCGTTTTTGGCGTGCAGGGAGCAAACGGGGTGATCATTGTTACCACAAAGCGCGGGTCGGAAGGACCTCCCAAAATCACTGTTTCGCTTTCCGCCGGAATGCAAACGCCGTTGCGGGTGTTAGATATGGTGGACAGTTACGATTACTGCATCGCTTACAACGAATATAAACAATCTGACTTTTTCCCCGATGCAATGATGGAAAAATACAAAACAGGAGCCGACCCGCTCTTGTATCCGTCTCACAACTGGGTAAAAGAATTAATAAAACCCTACGCTTTTCAAACGCAGGACAATATCAATATTTCGGGCGGTACCGCCACCGTGAAATATTTTGCTTCACTGGGATACCTTAACCAGGACGGTTTATTCAAACAGTTTAGAGGCGATATTAAACAAAATTATACTTACGCTCGATATAATTACCGCACCAATTTCGATATTCAGGCGACTAAAAGCACGAAGTTCAGCGTTTCCCTCAGCGGAATTACGGGTGTCCGCACACAGCCGAACAATACGGAAACAAGCGTCAGCAATTACGATGTCGCAGCCTTTAATCAAGCCCGTTGGGCGCTGCCTTTCATTTCCGCCGGCATCAATGACGGAAAACTCGTCACTGCAAATACGAAATATATCGACCCCAACGGTGTGTTGCCTTTATCGTTCGATCCTTTTCAGTATTGGTACGGAAAAGGGATGAGAAATCTGACCAGTAATGAAATGAATGTCGATTTGGCTTTTGAACAAACGCTTGATGCCATCCTCAAAGGATTGTCGGCTTCGGTTAAATATTCGTATAATAATAGTTACACGCATAATAAAATCCGTACTTACAACGTGCCTATTTATACCCCTTGGCGAATAAGCGACACGGAAAACTGGCAAAACGTAGATCCGACTGCCGACCCCAATGAGGTGGTTTTAGTGCCTTCCGGCGAAGAAGCGCAATCGTGGGGATACAGTGAATCGTACACTAAACGTAGTCGTAAATACTACTGGGAAGGCGCTTTAAGATATAACCAAAAATTTGGAAACCATCAGGTAGGCGGCTTGTTTCTCGGTAACATGAAAAAAACTTACTATGTGACCGATAACAACAATCCCTATCCCAACGTACCTTTCGGCTCTTTGGGTTTCGTATGGCGCGGAACCTACAATTACAAGCAAAAATACCTGCTTGACTTGAATGCCGGATACAATGGCTCCGAAAATTTCGCGCCGGGCAAACGATTCGGATTCTTCCCCGCCGCATCTATCGGGTGGGTAGTTTCGGAAGAAAAATTTATGCGAAAAATTCCATTGATTTCATTCCTTAAATTCAGGGTTTCTATGGGTAAAGTCGGTAGCGACAATGTCGGCGCCGACCGCTTTCTGTACCTGCTCGGTTCTTGGGCGCCCAGCGACGGCGTTTACTATTTCGGCAATACCAAGACGCCGGTAGCTTCCAACGGCGCGCATGAAAAAACGGCGGGAAACCCCGATGTTACATGGGAAACAGCGCTCAAACAGAATGTCGGTCTCGATTTGGGACTGCTTGCCGGACGTTTGAACATCAATGCCGACCTGTTCTCTGAAAAACGTAGAGACATTCTTTGGACCAGAAGTACCGTGCCTGAATACATTGCTATCGATTTGCCCCATGCAAATATCGGCAAAGTGGACAACAAAGGGTATGAAATCTCTTTCAAATGGAACGACAGATTAGGCAACAACCGGAAAAATACCTACTGGGTAGGCGGCAACGTTTCCTATTCCAGAAACAAGATAATCTATATGGACGAAATAAAATACGATTATCCGTGGATGCAAAAAACCGGACAACGCGTAGGTCAAAATTTGGGATATATCTTTCAAGGTCTATACACCGCATCAGATTTTCCGGAGGCTTCAAAATACGCAGACTTTCTTGCACCTGGTGATGCCAAATATAAGGACTTGAACGGCGATGGCGCGATTGACATCAACGACCAGTGCCCCATCGGATACTCAAAATACCCTGATTATATCTTCGGTTTCAATGCCGGATTCCGGTACAATGGTTTCGACTTTTCTATGCTTTGGCAGGCGGCAACGCACGTGTCGAAAGAGCTTACGGGATGGTACCGTTTGCCTTTCAATACAGGAGCTTACAACCTGTTGCAATACACCTACGATGAACGCTACGTGAGCGAAACGCTGACCCCCAATGCTACCTATCCGCGTTTATCCGGCAATGCCAGAGCATGGAACTACGATTTTCCAGGCACCAGTTCTTTGTTCGTCCGCGACGCTTCCTACTTGCGCCTCAAAAATGTAGAAATAGGATATAATATTTCTGCGGCAGTATTGAAAAAGTTAGGAGTCTCCAATTTACGCGTATATTTGAACGGAAGCAATCTCTTGACTTTCGACAAATTGTTGTTTATGGATCCGGAAGAATCCGGTGGTACTACTGAATATCCCAATATGGCTACAACCAATTTTGGGATTACATTTAATTTTTAATTCATTATGAACATGAAAAATTTAAATATGAAGAATATAATTTGCATACTGAGTTTTACGCTCATTGTATTTGGTTTTGGGCTGACGTCTTGTAACGGTTTTTTGGAAAAGCCGCCTACAAATGATGTAGTGATAGAAGATATTTTCAACAACCGTGAGTTGGCTGACAATGCCATGACGATGTGCTACATCAACCTGCCGTTCGGACTGCCGGCTAAGCAAGCGCAAAACGATGCACAGATACCCTATTCGGCAGTCGGAAAAGGCGTGCTGGATAATCTCACAGATCTGACGGCAAACGGACAGCCCCAAGTGAATGCTGTCAATAATTATTATTATCCGGGGCTATACAACTCTACTTTAGAACAAAATTCACCGCAATGGGTAAAATACAGTTATTCAAAAGCAGGACAATGGGATGCCATCCGCCGCTGTTGGATTCTTATAAACAATATTGATAATGTGCCGGAGTCTGAAATGACCGCAACTGAAAAAGCACGGTACAAAGCCGAAGCACGAGTGATCATCGCAATCCACTATTTGGAAATGCTGCGGCATTTGGGCGGAGTGCCCAAGGTGGATCATGTTTATGAAGCAAATGAAAATTTGGATACGGAACGGATGACCATCACTGAAATGATCGACTGGATTGAAGAACTGATAGATTCATCAATAGGCGATCTTCCACCCTACTATTCCGATCCCAATATGTATGGACACATTACCCGTATCGGCGCGCTGGCTGTCAAAGCGAGGATGCTGCTTTTCGTTGCAAGTCCGCTGTACAACGATACGCAACCGTACATGGAAGGCGAAGCCGCCGATAAAAAATATGTATGGCTGGGCGGAAAAGACAATAACCTCTGGAAAAGGGCAATGGACGCCTGCGACCAGGTGATTAACGAAGCGCTGGCAAGCGGTTACGGTTTGGTGCAACCGGTAACTCAGGATTTAGCGGGCTACCGCGCCGCTTACCGCATCGCTTACCGTACCCCCGACAACGGCGAATTACTTATCGTTACCCGCGCTCCGAATGCGCCTACGTATGTCGCTTCTTTTGCGGATGCCACTAACGAATTTTTTCAACAGTGCTACAATCAAGGCTCTTTTTCGCCTACGCAAAACTGGGCGGATATGTTCCCCATGACCAATGGGTACGATATCGACCCGTCAATGCCTAATTACAACTCCGCCAACGGATACGACAATCAGCTTCCCTATCTCAACCGCGACCCGCGCTTCTACGAATCCATCACTACCAACAACGATGAATGGGGCAAGGGAAGCCCTGGAAAAGCAAGATGCTGGATAGGAAATCCAGACGATACAAACCGGTTCTTTTTCCTCGGCTGTCAGATGCGCAAATTTCATTTGGGCGGCACAGCTGCAAACGTGATGTCCATTGGAGATCCCTTGGTATGGCCCTATATCCGGCTCGCAGAAATTTACCTGAGCTATGCCGAAGCCGCCAACCAATACGAAGGAGGTCCTTCAAAGCTTGCCCTCGACAGGGTAAACGAAGTACGCGCAAGGGTGGGATTGCCCGGTCTTCCTGAAGGTATGAGTAAAGACGCTTTCCACAAAGCTGTGATGAAAGAACGTTGCTGCGAATTGGGTTTCGAAAGCGTGCGCTGGTTCGACATCATCCGCTGGAAAATGGACGACTGTTTCAAAGTAACCCTGCGCGGCGTCAAAAGTTGGATATGGGTGAAAAATCCCGATTTATTAAGTAAGCCCGGAATTAAAGTTCAGCAAGGGACACGCGCTAATAACTATGGCGCCGATATACCCGGATATGCTGATACGGATCACGTTTACTTGGTAGGAGACGGCGTGATAGGCGACAATGGGGTTATTTACCAAAGATTGCCATGGGGCATCAGCGGCGATGATGATTTTGTGCCTTCATCTGTGGTTTTTGACCCAACGAAGCATATCCTCACCTATAAATACTACAACGCTTCAGACGTTTATCCGGAACTCACCCGCGTTTGGGCGACCAATTTCTCGCCCAAATGGTATTTGAGCGCCTTTCCGGTCGGCGAAGTAAATAAAGGATATGGGTTAGTTCAGAATTCGGGATGGTAGTAGTTTTAAGGTTTAATGATAAAAGTTTATTATATGAAAAATATTAGCATATATATTGCATTACTATTAGTACAGTTCTGTTCCTTATCGCTATTCGCTCAGGAAAAGAAACAACTTGTGACGGCAAGGGTGGTCAACGAAGATAATAAGCCCATACCCGGAGTTATCGTAAAATCGCTCGAAAACCCCACCGAGTCTGTAATGACAGGCGTTGACGGCGCATTCTCTTTCGAGGCGGCAAAAAACGAATCCCTCGAACTTACGATTAACAGCATGAACAAAGTGGTTGTAACCCCAAATCAAGCGGATACAACCTTTGTGATTAACTCGCGTTCTAAAACCGTGGATTATGGTTTTGGCATACGGCACAACCAGTTGGAATCGACCGCTTCGGTCAGCCGCGTGGATTACGACATCCTTCAGCAGTCGGGTGAGATCAACCCTGCTAATACCCTTTTTGGGCGGCTCTTAGGTTTGTCTGTTATGCAAAGTCCCACGATGGACGGAGGATACCCGTTTGCTTCGGGAACACCTGCCTTCTTTATACGCGGGAAAGGAACCTACCAAACGGCATCGCCCTTAGTATTGGTTGATGGTGTGGCGCGCCCCTTGATTGCGCTGTCAGTCGATGAAATAGAAAGCGTGGAAGTGCTGAAAGATGCGCCAACGTTGGCGCTTTACGGTCAATTCGGCGCTAACGGCGTCATGAGCATCCGCACCAAACGCGGCAATTTCAACACGCCGAGAGAAGTAAAGGCAAGTTACCAATATGCTGCCTTAGTGCCTGTCTCGTTGCCAAAAATGGTCAATGGCGTTGGATACGCTAATGCCGTTAACGAAGCGCGGCTCAACGACGGACTGGATCCCATGTATTCCGATTATGACATCAACGACATCCAACAAGGCAATTATCCTTATCTGCTCCCCAATGTGAACTGGTTCAACGAAGCGCTGCGTTCGTACGGCGACCGGCAAATCGCTAATGTCTTATTCCGCGGAGGCGGCAGTAACGTAGCTTACTTCGCCAACCTTAACTACAGCGATGAGAGAGGCCTTTATAAGCCCGTCAACGACAACAGAGGCTATACCAATCAGTTGACCCGCAAAATGATGAGCGCTTCCTTAAACCTCGACATCAAAGTCACCAAGACCACCAATGTGTCAGTTAATATGTACGGTAATTTGGCGGAATTCAACCGACCCGGATTGACGCAAGACGTCCTTTTCGGATACCTCTACCAATTACCTCCAACAGCATTCCCCATAAGAGCGGAAAATGGGAAGTGGGGCGGAAGCTTAAATCCTGCTTATGCCAAAGGGAATTTAAGCATCAACCCTGTTGCCCAAATATCCGGCACAGGATACGCCACCAACAATCAGAACCGGCTGGGCGTGGACGGAGTTATCAAACAAGACTTGAGCAGCATTTTGCCCGGACTGTCCGCTGATGTCCGCGTAGGTACTGACAACGTAGTGGAAAACTTAGATACAAAAAACATCAATAACTTCCCCTATACTGCCGTATCCTACACGAGAGATCCCGATACCCATGCCATTCCTGACGAAAATATTCTTTCACAGGATTTCGGCGCAGAAGCCCTGATGACGCTCGGTGGTAGTTTAAAGAGCCAATACCGCCACAGTATGCTGTATGCAAAAGTCAATTACGACAAAGCATGGAGCGGCAATGTCATCACCGGATCGATAGGCTACACTCACGAAAAATCGGTTGGTGACGGACAATACAGCACCTTGTTGCAGGAAAGCCTGTTCGGACAGGCGCATTATGTACGCGACCAGAAATACATTGTCGATCTCGCCATGTCGTACAGCGGTACGAATCTTCTTCAGGCAGGTGACCATTTCCGTTTTTATCCGGCGCTTTCAGTTGCATGGATTCTTTCTGAAGAAAATTTTATGAAAGACAGCAAAACGGTTGACTTTCTGAAACTGCGCGGCTCGTTCGGCTATTCAGGAAACAGTATGTTCACAGGAACCGGAGCTACCGATTATACCCTCTACATACAAGGATTTGTGCAAGGCGGCGGCTATACTTTGGGAGACGCCAATGTCAACAACCCCGGACGAATAGAACAAAAAATGGCAACACCCGACTTGTCGCCCGAACTTTCACGCACCGGCAACTTGGGTCTCGATTACTCCTTGTGGAAAAAATTATCGGGAAGCATCGATGTTTTCTACTCCTACCGTACCAGAATCCTTGCAGATGGTAACAATTCCGTTACCGGCGTCTTTGGCGCAGCGGGACCATACGTTTGTAAAGGTATTGTAAGCAATATGGGCGGTGAAATCGGCATCAACTGGATGGATCAAAAAGGCGACTTCAAGTACCTGATTGGCGGTCAATTCTCTTATGCGCGCAACAAGATTATCAATATGGAAGAGGCTTACAAGCAGTATGATTATATGAAAAATACAGGACTGCGCGTCGGACAACCGTTCGGCTTGCAAGCGATAGGCTTCTTCAAAGATCAGGCAGACATCGACGCTTCTGTTCCGCAAAGTTGGGGCGCTCCCAGTCCTGGCGATATCAAATACAAAGATCAGAACGGCGACGGTGTGATTAATGCCAACGATGTGGTTGCGCTCGCCTCACCAACCGGATATCCGGATATGTATTTCTCCCTTGCGCTTGGACTTGAATGGAAAGGCTTTGGCATCAATGCTTTGTTCCAAGGCGCCGCAAAATATGGAATTAATCTGAATACGCCGGGTACCTATTGGGGACTGATGAACGATTATACCATATCCCAATATATGTACGATAACAGTTGGAGTTCTATTCGAAATACGCCGGCGCTTTTCCCGCGCCTGACCACGCAGCAGAATTCCAACAACTACCGGAACAACAGTATATGGATTATTGACGATTCTTTTGTCAAATTACGCAATGTGGAAGTCTATTATTTATTGCCCAAAAGCTTACTTTCAAAACTCAAAATCAACAACGCTAAATTGTCGTTGAAAGGCAGTAACATTGTTTCTTTCGATAAGCTGGCTATTTCGGATCCCGAATTTATCGGCGCCAATTATCCGATCTTGTCATCCTATTCGGCTGGTATTTCTTTCAATTTCTAAATCAATGTCAATATGAAAATTAAATATTATTTATCAGTTTTGCTTTTATACCCGCTTTTGAACGGGTGTCATGATTTGGATTACAGCGAACAGTCGTACACGGATAAAACCGGCGTGTTCGCGAACTTCAACTCGTCGCAACAGGCTTTCTTTGCTATTTATTCTTCGATGCAAGACGGTTTTTCGGATGTGGGTGACGCCATGCTCGAATCGGCGACCGATAATGGGATATGCGTCTGGAATTCAGCCAGCGCCGCGAATACATCAAATATCCGATTTTTCTACGATGGTTCATGGAGTCCTATTAATACGATAGATGCCCAATGGTTGGCTTTCTATACCGGCGTGCGCCGAGCCAATCTGTTTCTGGAAAATGCCGACGACAAAGTTTTGGAACCTTTCAAATGGTCGGGAAACGATTATCAAACCAAGTTGAAAAACTGGATCATATATCCTTACGAGGCAAGATTCCTCCGCGCTTTCTTCCATTTTGAACTGGCGAAACGCTATGGCGATATACCTTTGGTTACAAAAGTGCTTACCTACGACGAAGCAAATAGTTCCACCCGGGAATCTTTTGAAAACGTCATGCTGTGGATAGCGCAGGAATGTACTGATATTGCGCCGTATTTGCCGGTATCGTACAGAGACAACAATGTTACTCCCGGTCTTCAAACAGGACGTGTTACCCGCGGCGCAGCGCTTGCCCTTAAAGCGCGTGCATTACTGTATCTGGCAAGCCCGCTTCATAATCCGCAAGGAGATCAACAAAAATGGATAGACGCGGCAAGGGCGGCGCACGACCTCATCGTTTCAGGATTATACAGCAATACCTTACCGGCATGGGGAAGTGTTTTCAATGTATTTACTGCAGCCAATACGGAACTGATACTTGAACGCCGTATTGCCGGCACTACCCTCACATTCGAACGGGCTAATACATCGGTCGGTTTCGGAGGTACCAGCAGGACGACAAACTGTCCGACGCAAAATCTGGTGGACGCCTTCGAAATGCAAGCGAATGGAAAAGGAATACTTGAAAATGGCAGCGGTTACGATCCAAATAATCCTTATGCAGGCAGAGACCCGCGCCTTGCCATGACCGTCTTATACAACGGCGCAATATGGAAAAACCGCGCACTGGATATTTCAGTCGGAGGAATCGACGGTCAACCCAAAGCGAACGCTACCCCATCGGGATATTATTTGAGAAAATATATGGATCCAAACGTAGTCTATGACGGGACGCCTACCAGTGCAACTCAGCATTGCTGGATACTTTTCCGCTATACCGAAGTATTGTTGAATTATGCGGAAGCAATGAACGAAGCTTACGGACCGAACTCTCTTGGTGACGGAACCTTTACGCTTACTGCACTGGATGCCGTTAATTACGTTCGCAGCAGAACGGGGGTGAATATGCCTCCATTTCCTGCCGGAATATCGCAGGGTGATTTCCGTACTAAAATTCGCAACGAACGCCGCGTTGAACTCGCTTTCGAAGGACAGCGCATGTGGGACATCCGTCGCTGGAAAATTGGCGACGTGACGCGTGAAATCGATGGTATGCAGATCGTTAAACAAGGCGATGGCTCGTTTACCTACACGCCTGTAAAAATACAGGACAGACTGTGGGACGACAAGATGTATTTCTACCCCATCCCGCAATCGGAAATTTACGATACCAACAGTTCGCTTTCACAGAACCCGGGATGGAATTAATTAATAATTAAAAACTAAGAATTATAAGATATGAAAAATTTAATTTTCAAAATATTCGGTTTTTTGATTGTATTTTCAATGCTGACAACATCGTGCAAAGAAGAAGTAATAATGCTTAACGGGGCAAGGCTCAGTCCGAAATCGATAATCGTTTACGAAGACGCGGCGCCTCAAAAGATATATCTCTATCTTTATCCCACAAAAGCTACTCCAATAGGCTTGCATTGGGAAACAACCGATGAAGGCATTATTACTGTTTCTGATGACGGTATGGTAAGTCCGGTTGGGCAGGGAAACGCTTATGTTGTTATATATCGTGGGGCAAGAGCGCTCGACTCGTGTCTGGTTACGGTCAATCCGGTCGTTCATGTGACAGGTATTACCATATCGCCGGAAACATTGGATCTGTCTGTGGGATCTTCAAGTACGCTTACGGTAAACATTCTACCGGACGACGCTACTTATACCGGAGTACAGTGGACATCGTCAGACGAAACGGTTGCTACCGTCAGTAGCGGAGGAGTGGTTAAAGGCGTTAGCGTCGGCGAGGCTGTCATTACGGCTACTACCAACGACGGAGGCTTGACCGCACAATGTACCGTTACGGTTGAG
>Ga0123357_10007797_pt1 | contig 13296 bp, 7 predicted proteins | sample TergutEmb28metaG_FD_89873 | JGI IMG/M metagenome (GOLD analysis project Ga0123357, IMG submission 89873) | Embiratermes neotenicus P4 segment gut microbial communities from Petit-Saut dam, French Guiana - Emb289 P4 | ecosystem: Host-associated > Arthropoda: Insects > Digestive system > Gut ...
ACGGTGTCCTAACTCATAACCTTACAATATGTTCATGGCCTGAGCGCCGCCATGTTCGTGTAATAAAGCCTGCGGAATAAACGTAATGTGTATTGTTTATTTTTTGCTTAGTGGGCGAATCTCTAGGCAAAATTCACGTTACCTTCAGCTGTGACGATATTCTGACGGGTGGCTAACGTTGTCGCTGTTTCGGTTCATGCGTTTTACGTTCACTCGCTGTAGTTACTGTTAAGGCAAACACCGACTGACTGACGGACTGGCTGTTTGGAGAGATGAAAGTGAAGCCAGCAGCAGACACACTCAAAGGCGGGCAGACCTCGCAGCCTAACATTGACCCAGTATTTATGAATGCCGGTGCTCTTTGTAGGGGCGTCAAGATACCTTTTAAACCCACACTTCCTTTACGAAAGTAACTGCACTTCGGCTACGATTACGAAGGCAGAGTTACTTTCAGGAAAGCCGGGAAGGCTCAGTTGGTATACTGACCAAAGTACGAGTATTCGTGGTTCGATTCCCGGGTTCATCAAGCCACGTTCTCTTATGAAAAGCATCCAGAACGAATGTGGAAACCCTCAGACTCATATAAGGAGTGTCATCCCCTTTGTGTTAGTTAAAATATAAGGAAACAATTATGCATGGACATGACCGTCATAACACAACTATATTGTCAATTATACAGAACATGTCAACTACATGTTTCGGCCAATACTATTTTTGGCCATCATCAGGTTGGATACAATTATCGGAGAAAACTACACAATGTGTAATATGATACAGTGTAACCATCAGTGTTTGTGTAAGTGGAGGGGGACGAGATCTACGTATTAAACCTTCTGCACGCACACACACACACACACACACACGCCCTCCAACTCTTTTGTAAACGAGATCTCGTCCCCCTCCACTTACACCAACACTGATGGTTACACTGTATCATATTACACATTGTGTAGTTTTATCCGATAATTGTATCCAACCTGATGATGGTCAAAAATAGTATTGGCCGAAATATGTATTTGACATGTTCTGTATAATTGACAATATAGTTGTGTTATGACGGTCATGTCCATGCATAATTGTTTCCTTATGCCTCAGACGCCTATTCAATGGGCAATGTTCATTCTATCAGCAGAGTTAAAAAGGTCTGGCGGGTGAAGAAGACCACTGACTCCCATCTAGTGCCAAGTTAAGAATGAAGCCCATTCCTACACATGCTTCTTGTCGTGCGCAGGGACCGCTGTCCCGATTGTCTGATGGAATGAGGAAACAAATGTCTTAAAACTTGTTGCCAAAAATAATTTTTTGTGGACTCCTTTTATCATCAAACAATAACCACGGATTCTTGCGTCCTTGCTGTCGTAAATATAGAGTGACCGGATGAGAGGCATTCAAAATTAATAATTTATATCTCAGAACTGATGTTAGATAGCTGCCAATACATACCAGCAACATAAGTAATAATACATTGCATGATTTGGCCTTAATTAAAATTATACTTGGTTCTTCATGGTTATTGGAAGTTCTTAATTATTCCAATAGTGATTCGAAATAAACACTTCGCCAATTAAAGAAGTTCCACTATTATTTTTAACAAAGTACTATTCCTTTAATTTAAGGGAAATATATCCGCGTATTCCATGGCAACCGGTTGCGGTTCTGTTGGAATCCGTGGACCACACTTTCGACACCACTGTCTTAAAGCAAAACAATAGAAAATCAAAATGTGATTCAGAATTAAATTGAAAGTAGGTTAAATCCCGAGATGGTCTGACACCAGCAAGTTTAAAAGTGTGTCCTGTCTCGTCGCTAAAAGCTCATGTGCCTAGATACAGTCATATGTAGTTCTGAGTAGGCGAGAAACTCCATCTGTGTCTGTCAGGTTGTGACACACAGGATAGTGGTGTTTGGAAACGAACAGGTGTCGAGACTATCAGAACCCGAGTCAGAAGATAAAGTGGCATAACGGGCAGCTACAAAACTTGTCCTACGCGCACAACAAATCTAGGGTGATACAAACACGAAGGATGTTGTGGTTATGGTGGGGGATGTGCAGCGCACGAGCAAGTTGAGAAATGCTCTCATAAGTTTAGATGGAAAACCGAAAGATCACGTGAGAGATATATGAGTTTACGGGAAGATAATATTAAAATTGATCTAAAACTGTCAATGCGATTGGTGACTTAGGTACATAATGAAGTTGCAAGCGTATAGCTCTTCATATAGTACATACAGCTTATTTGTAAGTCCATTTAGTTATGAAAAGAAACGGAAAGATGAGGAAAAATAAAATTTTTAATTTTTAATTGTTATGATAGTCGGGCATGTTCTGTTGACAGTACGTACCACATTTTAATTTAAAGTGTTAAAATAATTCTGTTCCTTCAGACCGAAGATCATGCAGTTTGTCTCGATCATGTTCCACAATAAAGACCAGCCCATTAACGCTGTCCAAGCCAATAATTAAATATATTATGTGGGTATGCGCTGTGCTAAAGGGTAGAAATGTAGGGGACTGACTCTATGAAAATGAACAAAGAAGCAACATGCAGGTTCTTGTTCCCGTTATTCCTAGTACCGTAACGAGTACGGCTTGTTTTGAGGTTTTCTAGATTTCGCCCGCTTGTCCTTCTGATAACTTTAGTACTAAAATGAATATGAGTATGTGTCTCTTGTGAATTGGTACTGAACTGTGGAAACAGAGAAACCTATCACAGTGCCACTTTATCCATAATAAAACCTACATTGACTAACTCGGGGATTTAACCAGGGACTCCGAGATGACAAACCAGTGGCAAATCGCCTAAGATTCTTTATTATAGCAATCATATTATGACCGTTGCACGGGGAGTAATTGTTTGTATTGTCATCGAATTATTTTTTTAGATGGAGGTGTTGAGAGAGGTTAACGAGACTGATGCATTGGGCAGGCGGATAATTAGGACATCTGGCCGGTGAGACAGCAATATTATTATTATTATTATTTTTTATCATCATCATCATCATCACCTTTATGCAAGGTATTCCTGAGACAAATTATGACCCTATGGAATACAGCGTTGCAGGTGTTCTGTTATTATTATTATTATTATTATTATTATTATTATTATTATTAACTGCAGATGAGTTTATACCCGGTGGCAGTGTGCTACAATGCAAAACAGAACAATACAAAAGAGTGCAGTACATACAATACAGCACGGTACAATGCAACACAATACAATAACACACATCACACAAAATAATATACAACACTCAAGACAACCCTCAAAACGCAAAATTGTGACGACAGTTTCAACCAGCGACCGTCCTACAAATGATGCTGTCTGCTTACTGCCCCCACCCTAACCCACCTTCTCCTATTACCAGCAGCTACCTCAGCTAATCGTTCCATGTGCAATATCTGACTTAGCAAGTTTTCTCTAAATCCGTGCAGCGGACTGGGCCTTATGCTTTGTGGTCTGGACTTAAACGACTTATGTGCCAGAGTGTTTTCTTCGTCCAGTTTCATCTGCGCCGCTGAGTGTTGCTTCTTGAGTGTTGGGCAGCACCACGTAGTGTTTTGTCCTGACCTGTGTTTGTGAAACGGTGCAGCCTTCCTGGTCTCAGTTGCCGGTTTTTCTTTGGTATTGAGTGTGACGTTTTCATTCCTGTGTTTATGTTACTTTCGGACAATTATTTTTATTTGTGCCTTATTTTATGACGAATTTGCTGTTTAGTTTGCTGATTTAATTCCTGGTTCTCATCCCAAGTTCCTTGTTAAGATATTCCCCCACCGGCGCTTCCACATGTTCCCTTTTAAGTCTGGGTGACTTTATTTTACAAGCTGCAAATTCTTGGCATGTGGGCAGGTGAGGGAGGTCTCGGAGGGTTCAAAACAATACGGGAATTCAATTACTTTACCTGAAACATAAGATGTTAAGAAAGGTAGATCAGTCCCATTACAAGGCCGGAGTGGCCCAGAGGGTTCCAGGAAGTTAAGGTTCCCAGATTTCATGACAACGGCACAGGATGGTGGTAAAGTTGTCAGCCTTACGCACCGGTCGCCTTTACCTCCAGGAACTGCTCCTGGTACTCATTTCTGTTAGAAGCTGATTCGACCCCAGGGCCATAGTGCGAACGGAAGAATTTTATGTCAATGAAAAATTCCAATGACACCAGCTGGGATCGAACCAGCGACCTTCCGATTTGTAGCACAGCGCCTAAACCACTGTGCCACCGCCGTCCCAAAATAAGATGTTAGTTACGTTATTTTTGTTTTACCATGGCGCAACAGCCCCCAGTGTGCCAAGGCCTTCTCGTTATCGAAGATTCACCATCGCACTCATTTAGATACACCGCGCTAGGTAGGACCCCCTCTGAACGAGTGATCGGACTGACGCAGAGACCTCTACCTGACAACACACAACACTCACAAGTCATACAACCATGCCCTGGCGGGATTCGAACCCGTAATCCCAGTAAGCGAGCGCCGCAGACCCACACATTATACCGCGCGGCAGCCGGGACCTGGATTTTCTTCTTTAAAGTTCGAAATGCGAGCGGAAGGTATTTTTTTTACATATGAATAGCTAAATCTCCCTAAGCATTTCGTAAAATTTCTGTACGCTGAGAGGGATCATTGTCCGAATGACATAGTTAAATTTCCTTTAGTGTCTTTTGGTTACAGGTTTACAGGAGGCCTGCAACTCTACCGTTTCTTCAATGTTGTTAATTGCTTTATCTCTATAAATATTGTGGATGTAATACATAGACAGAGTGGGCAGACAGAGTGAATATCCATTAAAAGTTTTGTACCCGACATACGAAAGTCTTACAATAGGCCTAATTAACTCAGAGTTCCTTTATAAAATTACTACGTCGACCAGTGAAAAAGTGGTGCCACTGCTAGTTTCTGAAACATCTTAGTCGACTACGTTATGCAGCTTATACTCTGAGACGCTCACTTTTCGAGACACACGTCAAACGGATAAAAAGTATCGATAGATCGAACCTAGGTCCCTTGTATTCACAATAGGATATGTCGCGTTTGGCTGCCGGATACCTTCCGTGTTGTTTGCTGCAGGCCCGTTGTGCTCAAACCACAACCGCTACACTTCCACGCAGATAATTACGATCCCTTTGCTTCCACGACAACTTCCCCCGTCTGTTAAAACCCATGTGTTTCACCCACATTTGCTGATAATATGATTGCCCCAGTTTCAGGTGTTGGACACGGGTAGATGTGTAGAATGCGCTTTGTATGTCCACTGGAAGTTGTGTACGAGGGGGTGCTGATAAGTCCTTAGCCCGACCAGGAAGGGAACAAGCTACAGCGACCAAACTCAGGGTTTATTCAACATATTCCCCACGAAGCTCAATACACTTCTTAGCCCGTTAATATAACTTCTGCAAGCCACTCAAAAAAATCAGAATATTTTCCGTCCAACCACGTCTCCGCGGCAGCAATGACCTCCGCGTCGGACGAAAATTGGAGACCTTTCAATTGTTTTTTCAGTCCAGGGAACAGGTGGTAGTCTGTCGGGGCCAAATCCGGAGAATAGGGTTGGTGACCAAGACATTGGAAGCCCAAGTAGGCCAGATTCGTGTGGGTTGCAAGTGCCCGGTGAGAAGGGGCATTGACGTGTAAGAACAAGACCCCCTTGGTGACCTTCCTGTGGCGTTTTGCCTTCAAAATGTCCTTCAATTGCACCAGCAGAGATGAGTAATACTTCGCGTTAATGGTTTGGTCCTTTGGAAAATAATAATGAGGACAATGTCATCTTGATCCCAAAAAATCGAGGCGAGAACGTTCCAGCCGATTTTTGCACTTGGAATTTTTTGGGGTGGGGTGAGCCACTATGCTGCCACTCCATTGATTGTTGCTTTGTCTCCGGGTCATAATGATATAACCAGGTTTCGTCCACGGTCATCAATCGCGACAGAAAATCTTTTGGATCGCGCCGAAAAAATTCCAAAATTTGCTCAGACGACTGGCACCGTTGACGTTTTTGATCTGCGTTCAGGCATTTTGGGACCGTCTTCGCGGAGAGCTTCTGCATGTCCAAATCTTCATGAATGACAGACACAACCCGCTCACGTGAGATGCCCAGTTGCTCAGCTATTGATTTAGGCTAAATCCGGCGGTCTTCCAAGATTTGTTTGTGAATTTGATCAAAAATCTCCGGGGTTGTTACTGTTTAGGTTCGTCCAGGACGAGGCGCATCACAGGTGGAAACATTACCACGTTTAAATAGGGCCACCCAGTTTTTGACGGTGGTATACTTTGGTGCGTATTCTCCTAACGTTTCTGTCAGAATGGCGTGGATACCCTTGGGCGCCTTGCCTTGCAGGAAAAAAAAAACTTGGTAACAGCTCGCGTCTCCATGTTGTTGAAATCGCGCGTGTCGCCTGACATGCTTCCTTTCAGTGTCTGTAACAAGGAAAGGCTTGCAATTCGGCACATGAAAAGACCTCTCTTTCCATCGACACTATCGATTCCGTCCTACGACATCGGGAAGTAAGTCCGGCTAAGAACTTATCAGCACCCCCTCGTACAAGGAGCTCATTCGTAACATGCTGACGTAAGCATCCACTCAACTACATTCGCAGAGGCAGGTCGTCTGCAAACAGACGCGCCCACCGTTACTAGTGGTAAGGATGCAATTGAGTATCAGGAAATACTTCCAGTAGCCTCGGTGATATCGTGTGAGCATCTGTCGTTCCACAGCTGCAATTATGACATCCTTGTTAGTTGGTGCCGGTAGAGTCCGTGTGCAACTGACATTAACAACTGCCGTAGGCATTACGTTGCCAGTCTTACGAAGACCCTCCTCCGATATTTGTAGCTCAGTAGCGTCTGCTTGACGGCGACCTCAGTGACATGATTTTTCTTCCAATACACAGGTAAGAGCTGACCTATTACGGAGCAGGGAAGGTTAAGAGCTTGTTGCAGCATTCGTCTTGAGTGTATTAATTGACTCCTGGTTTTAAACGGAGCCCTGCTGAACAATGCTTCTCTTGAGTCAACTTAACAACTAAACATCTCTCAACATTAGGTGTATGTTGCTGCACTTGATGAAGACTTGCCATTAAAGAGCTAAAGGTATAGGGACGTAAGAATTTGTTTCAAGGAGGAACAGCCCAGCGCGAATATATAACTATGCATATGCGTCAAATGAAATAGGAACAGTCATGAAATTTTTAAAATATTTGAATTTTCAAACATCTCAATAAAAAATTGGTTTGTTTGCAATTCTGTTGCCTAAGACTAAAAATGCCTAACTGAGGTACTGAAAGTATTGGATATTATTTACTGCCGAGTCTGCACAAAGCCTAATGCACAATATCTCTATACCTGAGAGAATAATGTGAATGATAGTGTGTATTCAATGTTTAGCTTTCAGGTGTCTTCACTTGACTACTCGCAAGTCGAATACTGTATATTAAAATAGTAGGCTTCGCTTTATTCGCATAATTTATAGAGAAATAATCTCGCAAACTTTGGGTTAGGTTAACAAACTGAATAATAAACTGAGGGGAATTTTTACAAATCAACTTCACGCCTAGACCTCACTGAATGCGTCGCTTCTTGTGTGACCAGTGTGGTGCTCTCGTACTGCAATAAATGCACCGGTGAGCGAACTGACATCCAACTATGACTGGTTGAGTTCATGAGAGGCGTTATTTATTTGTCTTGTGCTTCATCTAATTCGTTAAGTAACTTGTGCATATGATAGACATTGTATTCCACCGTGTCCGCAGCCCCAAGTGTCAAGAACCTAATATGGCAGAAGGATGCCTTCTTCTTCAGGAAGTTTGGCTTTACACCGGCTGTCCTGGGTGAGAAAATTCATAGTCTTCACCGGACTATGTTATAACTTATGTAACTGCAGGGACCGAGGGACAAGGGATGTAAGATCACGTGATCCAGAAGGGTAAAGACGGACCTAGACGGAGAAATTACAAAGCGGAATAACATGGGAACAAAGGATGTGAAAATTAGGGTCCCGAGGGAGGGGGGCCAATGGATACATTCTGAAGTGCAAGGGATAAAGGAATGCGGTCGGGGGACTTGGACCCCAGGGGCACAGTACATAGAGGTCCACGATACAGGACATATTATCGAAGGACCGACATAAAGAGTTACAGGATTAAATGGACATGGACCAAGGAACAGACACTGAAAGACACATGGCGGTTCGAAATGACTTCAGGAAATGGCGAACCCTGAGGTTTGCATCGTAGCACCCAGGAAAATGTGATCCGAACCTTTCTGACCGTTGGCTAGAGGGGCAACCAACGCACTTGTGTTAGTGGCGGTGTGGCGGTGCAGGGGCTTGATATTGAGGTACTGAGGGAAAAGAAATGAATCATCTGTTTATTCCCACCGAAATCGAGCTCTTCTTCATGTAGGCTTAGGACCAAATACTTCCCAAACGCAAAACACAAGAGCTCAGGGCATCATTTATTGGTGGGCTAGTACTTCGGTCTTGTTATACCGGACAAGATTGTGGATGAACGTGGGACATTGGTGTCCGTGTTAGAGATCCTGTGACTGACTGCCTTCGACTGCAGGGGCGGTTGTGTTTAGAACCGCCTGTGTCAAAGTCCGGGATACTAAGCGGCTATACACTTATAATCAAAACACAGGGTTGATGCCAAGGATTCTGAAGTGGCTCGCATGTTCTATCCTCAGCGGATCTGCAATCAAAGACCACTCTCGAATCTGGCCTCGACAGTTGAGGTCACCCATCCTATCTTTCAGTTGTCTTGACCTCGTTAACTGCGGCTTCGTTCGTGCGAAGATCACCTGTTACAGCGAGCGGGTGTGTCTTAACTAGTTGTGCAGCTGCAGTGCTTTCCTAAATTTGGTGATTTTAAGAGCACTTAGCCAAGAATGAAAGAGCGCCTTGTGTGGACGTCACGTTTGTCCGTTCGTCTGCCTTATGTGACTTTTTATCGGGAACTGAACAGTGCTTCGCATTGTTAAGACATTCAGTATATTAAGTCTTTACAAACAGCTGTGAAACAACGGTCACTTTCCTGAAAATCTGTCAATGACAGATACACATTACTTAAGGAATTTTTAACAATGATGATGGAATTTGGAACATAAAGTATCTCTGATACTGTTGGGTAAAATGAGTGTCTTGACAAATGGGAAAGGGTAAAGGTAAAATGATCCTGTCACAGGCCCGGTGTGGCCCAGAGAGCGGGTAGAGATATAGCTCTACTCTTCCATGACCGCGGTACTGGAAGGGGTGAATGGTCAGCAGCACGCCCCGGCCGCACTTTACCCCAGGGAAAGACGCGGTACCCATTTTGCAAGAGGCTGGGTGGGCTCCAGGGCCGGTCTGGACGGGCGGAAAATCTCGAAATGGGAAAGGGAAGACCGCAATATACTGAGGGAAGTAAGTGAGGTTTTGCTTCTTTTGTACAAATCGTGTTCGGTTTTATAAAATTCCTAACGGAAAATATTCACAGCAGTTTACTGGGCTGTTGTGATTTTAGAGACCCTCGGCTCAAGGAAAACCGAACTGTTCACATAGACATGAAGATATTTCTGTTAGTAAGCCTACTTGCCACATTTATTATCCGAAGTGTTTGAAAATCCGCATAGAAATCGGAAAGTAATGTGATTTTAGAGACCCTCGACTCAAGGAAAACCGAACTGTTCACGTAGATATGAAGACATTTCTGTTAGTAAGCCTACTTGCCACATTTATTGTCCGAAGTGACTGAAAATCAGCATAGAAATCGGAAAGTAATGCTGTTCAACAGTGGTGAGTTTTGTCCAAATCGTCACAGGGAAGGCCAAACCTTTCTTATGGGTGTCAATGAAATTGCATTTACGCGGGTATTACATTTTGAGAACGAAGAAAGCCGCGGTAAATAACACCATTCGCACTCTTCTTTAGCTGTGTTAATGGATTCACTTCGTACTTAACCGACTACGAGAGAAAACAAAAAGAAAGAGTGAAGCAAAGGCCATTTCGCCGGAACTTGCAATGTGTGCTTTGTTTTCAGAAGGTCCCGGATTGAAATCTCAACCGAGATCGGTTGTCCTCAGTCTGCCCAGATATTTCTTCTTCTTCTATGACTCCACTATCCCAGAAGGATAAGCACTAGTTGCTCTCCTCCGTCCACCCTACCCTGCGCTAATTTTCACCAATTAAAAATTCTTATACCATCTCCAGACACTTATCCTATCTCAAATTAAGGCATGAGTCCTTCGTTCCACATCCTTTATAATTCAATTTTCGATAATCCTCCTAGAAAGTGTTTCTTCATCTTTTCCCCAAGCACGGAAGTTTTGTTGCATGTAAAACCAGCATCCAATGGGACATTCCGTGATGGTTGCGCTGCTCAAGGAAACGGTACGACGGACACTAGAAGGTCTGGGTCACTGAAGTTGTTGTTAGCAAAATGTGAATGAGTAAAATATTAACGTCCCTGTGCACGACATTAAGCCGTGAAGGGGTTGGAGGTATGGCTGCACTCATTGTTACTTTGACACTAGTTAGTGGTAGCGTTCAGTATCACGTACTTGGCATAAGTTTCCCACGGAGAATGAGTAAATAACTAAGCAATGTCATTCAAATATGTTGGCTTCAATATCTATATGTCTGAAATTAGATCACCCACTTCTCAACGCCGCATATTTCTTGCATGAAGTGTACAAAATGGCGCCATGTCAACTGTCGTTTCATACGTGATATGCCTACGTGCCACAACTCTGCTGTCAGATCATCACGCACACAGCTCTACTGTCATGTCATCACGCTTAGAACCCTGCTGTCATGTCATCACGCTTACAACTCTGCTGTCAGGTCATTACGCTTACAACACTGTTGTCATGTCATCACGCTTACAAATCTGCTGTCATGTCATCACGCTTACAACTCTGCTGTCAGATCATCACGCTTACAGCTCTGCTGTCAGATCTTCACGCACACAGCTCTGCTGTCATGTCATCACGCTTACAACTCTGCTGTCAGATCATCACACACACAGCTCTGTTGTCATGTCATCACGCTTACAGCTCTGCTGTCAGATCATCACGCACACAGCTCTGCTGTCATGTCATCACGCTTAGAACTCTGCTGTCAGATCATCACGCTTACAACTCTGGTGTCAGATCATCACACACACAGCTCTGTTGTCATTTCATCACGCTTACAGCTCTGCTGTCAGATAATCATACATACAGCTCTGCTGTCATGTCATCACGCTTACAACTCTGCTGTCAGATCATCACGCACACAGCTCTGCTGTCATGTCAACACGCTAACAACTCTGTTGTCATGTCATCACGCTTAGAACTTTGCTGTCATGTCATCACACTTACAACTCTGCTGTCATGTCATCACACTTACAACTCTGCTGTCAGATCATCACGCTCACAGATCGGCTGTCAAATCATCACGGACTCCAAGGCGAAACCTAGTGTAATTCATGAAGAATGCTTCTTTGTACTGAATGTGTATAAACTTTTCAAGCTTCGGGCAACACGTCATCGGCAGTTCTCTGAAATCGTTAATAGCTTCGGATGTGTGAAATGAATCCACAAATTTTTCGCCTGGTGTAAGTAGGCAGCTGAACCTCTCTCATTTCTATGAAACTGATTATTCTTCCAAAGAACTAACGTCATAAAAATCATTGTTCATTCTGAGAGCTGTTTCTTTGTATAAAAGTGTATAAAATTAAAACACCTCAGAAATTACTGAACTCATTCTGATTAAATTTGGTGACATATAAATTGAAAGCTTTTTACCAAGAATTTTGTGCTTTTGACGCAAGCACTGAAACTCTTTACACCAACTTCAGACAAGAGAAGCTTTTTCCAACTTAATCTCCTTTGTCTCAAATAAAAGTCGTTTCTCTGTCATATTATTTTTACTTTAATCTTGTATCAATTGCCCAAGTTTAGTTGCGTCCGGTCTCTGCAGTAAGCAGTCAGTGTTACACACTCATTACCACTTCAAATCCTTTGGAAGATAGCAAACATTCTGTTTGAGTCACAGAATTTACACTTTGTCCAGTAATGTTATTAACAAAAGCCTACATTTGTTACGTTTCTTTGCGCATAATTTATAAAGGTGTGGCATGAATCGAAGTGGTTTAGAATTTGATCAGTTTCGGACCCTTGTGAGCAACGTTAGGGACTTAGAAATTACTCTCTCTCGTATTCTGGCAAGGATTCGAGGACTCGTCCAATTCTTATTCCTTAATTCCTACGCTCACGTTGCTTGTAATTACGACACCGTGTGTGGTGTGAAGCTGTAGCTAATATTGTCTGTGTATTTCTTGCCTGCCACTGCATAAGGCATGAGAAGTAAAGTGTCGAGCATAATGATCGGTGTTCGTTTTGTTACCCACCAACACCGGAAACAGATATCGGGCCTATTAGTGGCCCACGGACAGAGAATGGCCTGTGACACAAGACATTCAGAATGTCGGATCTATTAATACCCCACGGACATAGAGTGGCCTGGGTCTGAAGATGGCTATTGATTTACACGTAGAATCTTGTTTAAGAGGAAGTGGAGCTATGCCTCAATAATCGCATTTGCCCTCATGGTTTAACCTTTTAAAGCCTACTGGTTACGTGATGCAACAACAGGTTTAACATCCAACAACTGTACGCTCTGTCCACACTGTATTTATGTGTTTTGTATTTATCTGAGAACAAACAGCGACTTATGCCAATTACAGCATAAACAGATTGGTTTTTATAACCGCGATTAAAAGTCTTTACATCGCGGTACGGACTGGGTCCTTAAATAAATCGGTCTGTCATTCGTCTTTAAAGGGTTAATAAATGACATTCGTTTAATCATGTCGTTGCGCAATTTGAAGTCTGTACAGCGGTATTGCTGGAGATTGAATTTATCTGAGATACTAAGTCGAATCGTCTACTAACTATTTCAAATAATTCGAGGGACTGAATTGCTCTTACCTGCTGTGTCCGAGACAAGAGAGACTTTTAGGGCTGCTCTACCGTGAAGATGAAGGCGTCTCATTATTTCGATACCATATGTATATGTGTATAAAATTGTGCCGGGTAGCTCAGTCGGTATAGCGACTGAGCTATGGGCTGGATGGTCCAGGATCGAAATCATTCTGCGTTGAGCAGCGGTCTAGAGTGTATTAAGTGAATAGCGAGATCAGGAAGAGTATTGAGCAGGTGTGTCAACATGAGTGACAGGCTAACTACGTTGGTATGTATCTTTGACCCACGTAGCCCGAGGATCTCGGCTTATAATATTCATGAATGGATGCATGACTCTTTACGGCTGGTGGAAGAAGACATCCAGA
>Ga0123357_10007798_pt1 | contig 13294 bp, 6 predicted proteins | sample TergutEmb28metaG_FD_89873 | JGI IMG/M metagenome (GOLD analysis project Ga0123357, IMG submission 89873) | Embiratermes neotenicus P4 segment gut microbial communities from Petit-Saut dam, French Guiana - Emb289 P4 | ecosystem: Host-associated > Arthropoda: Insects > Digestive system > Gut ...
ACCCACAACTGACATAGAAAATCATGTCCCAATCGCATCAAATTAGCAAACAGCGCTTGGAAAAGTGGTTCTCCTTCTATTTTCAGGTGAAAAGATTATGAGACACTTAGCGGTAATGCCCGACACTACACCAATGATGGGCGCTATTCTTCATCACTGGTATAGTGACTTAGAACTGATTCTATTAGACCCAAGAAAGTAAGTGACTCACAAACTTGTACAATTTCAATTTCCGCAATGTCCCCCACCCCCGGAATATTAAGCGACAATGTTCACAACAAGAGCCCTTGAGAACAGACACAAATATAGATATGAATTTTGAGACGATGTTTCAAAATCTGACTAGCATTTAATTTTTAAAATGCAATTACCGTTAAACTCATAATATTTCTCAAAGTATGCCTACTTCAAAACCCTAAATCTATCCAAGACGGCATATTTCAAGAGAATCCATTCCACTGTAGCACAGATCGATGCTGTTCGTCATGTGGTCACTAGAGAGAAGAGATACCCAGCAGAGTAGCGGCAATGTATGAGCTGGAACAGGACTGATTGTACCCTGAAGGCTGTGGAAACCATCATGGAAAATGAGCCTTGCAAATCGTGTTCCCACACATAGCTTCACTAACCGACGTAATAGAGGTTAGAAACCGAATGAATCCCTAAGGGTCAGAGGACAGATACATGGCGTAAATCTCGGTAATTAGATATAAGTCAATAGTGTAAAGCACATCACAGGCGAGATTTGGAGTTTCCACAGCGATTTTGAAGAACATTCCAGTATTCTCGGTTATGATTGCCTATAAATTAGTTTATACGTTCCAGCGCTTCATTCTTATTGGACTACCCTGAATATGCAGGCAGAATTCTGTTTCTGGTCCGAGACTTCGGCACCAAAACGAAACTTTTTTATCCCAGAAAACTGGGATCTGCATATTGCAGTTTCTACGTTTAACTTATGCTGAATTTCAAAAAATGAAACTTTTTCGAACTTCAAAAACTAGGTATATACTGCTTCACATGAGATATAAAGTTGTACAGACAGTGAATATAACAATGCTCCCTGCCAGGACGACACACTGAGTAGCCTTGCAGAATGTCATCAAAGACCTGAACTAAAGTACTGCCTCCTTCTTCAGGGCAAATCGTACTCTTTTACCATGCTGAAGAAGACAGTAAGATTCTCTAACACATTTTTTTTATGTTTTGCTGACCGTGCATCTCAGTACAATCTTAGTAATTAACCAACTTGATGCACAAAATCTTGTTTTATAATAAGTTTATTAAATGCCTCTACATGTTTCGAGCACTATGTGCTCATCATCAGGAGGTCAAAATTGTATTATACATCACCCGGTATCATCACAACTGTAGGTGGCCTTCCGGTGCACCGGACGGCCACCTACAGGTGAGCTAGTGAGCTAATTTTTACGGCACGCTATAAAATACTCGTACAATGATCTTCAACCAAAAAAATAATAAAATTCTTGTGAATGTATACAAGCCTTATAACTAGAAAAAGGTTTACCAAAAATGCCTGTAAATTTAAAATATAATTACCATAAGAAAGTTACGAATTTCCACTACATTGCCTTTCTTTGTCTTGATGTTTGAGGATTCCGTTATTCTGGGTTATGACTCTGAGGAAGTGTGTAACTGTTCCGCGACGTTCCGAGAGAAGGAAGTTTCCTCATCCTCCAGAACCAATAGGTCCTAGAACAACTGACCTATCTAGGACCTAACAATGCTTGTAATGAGGACGCCATGTTCCCTTTGAAAAGTCGCGATCCGTTTACCCAGTGACACAGTATCTTATCCCATAAGAACGGAATCTTCAGCTACGCCGCTGCAAAAACCTCAATACTCGAAACACTCTACTTCCTTATCAGTGTGCAGAGAAATATGGTTGTGCAACTTAATATGAAATAATTTTGTTACAAAACTTCGGCGCACTGAATGTTTATCTGCATCACTGGACGTACAATATAATCGACGCTTTACGTGGGGCTAAAATAATTCTGTAATTATTTTGTAAGAGCGGCTCCTCAAACAAAAGAATTTTTATGTCAAAAAATTCGGAGCTTGTCCCAATCTATATATTTTTAGACATACATGCCGTATTGTTAAAATTATACAGTACAAGTATAACAAAAAAGAACATAATAATTACATACCTTCGCACTTCACGTCAAGTTTCACTGCTTTTGCTTCAGTACGAATTCAACTCCCGGTGCTGAAAACAAACAGAGGAGCGCTTTAGTGTAGATGTCTCACACTCCATTTTATTTTAGACTTGACAATATCGACTATAAATTCTATCAGCTCTACACATAAGTAAGTTTTATAAATGTTACAAATTTTTATCCGCATGTAAAAGTAAAGGTAAAAGTAAAGCAGTCCCATTACAGGCCTGGACAGGCCCAGAGGTTTCCAGGAAGTTAAGGCTCCCAGATTTCGTGACAACGACACAGGATGGTGGTAAGTTTGTCAGCCTTACGCAACGGCCGCTTTTACCCACAGGAAATACTCCTGGTACTCATTTGTGTTAGAGGTTGAGTCGACCCCAGGGCCATAGTGCGATCGGAAGGATTTTAATCAATGAAAAATCCACTGACACCAGCTGGAATCGAACCAGTGACCTTCCGATTTGTAGCACAGCACCTTAAGCACTGTGCTACCGCGGTCCCCCGTATGTAAAAGTACTATTTTAACTACCATTTCTACCAAGCTGGTGAATTAAAATACAGGTATGCGTGTGTGATACTTTTGAGCATCCTGTGGTAGATATTTGACTTTGTGGATCTCTTTTTTAAATGTATGAAATTTAGGAGCGTTCGCAAAGCAGTTGCGAAAAGCAAATTCTATTCTCGTTGTTGATATTTATGATGCAATCCAGATACGTTCTGTCTGAAGAAAAAACTGATGCCGAAAAAATAACTGATGATTTAAACATATATTACCCTTTACGGGAAAAATACAGAAAACAGGTTATCTCGCCAAATGCGATACCAGTACAATAAATACGGTACAGCCAGACAGGTCGGAGAAATAATGAACGATCTAATACAACATAACGCAGGCTTTCAGTTTTTTTTTTTTATAATCATGAATAAAGGGACATGAAAAAACAAATGCATCAGAAATATTACGCCCTGCGGACATGACCTGCGTGTTTCCTTTATGCATATCCTCTCCAATTTAGCGTTTAGAATGGGAAAAATAGTTTCTACAAACCGGTACCCGTTTTCATTCACTCTTTATCGAATTTATTGAATCTAAAATTATTTTTTTCCGGAAGGTTGTTTATAAACTTACGAATTCCTCTGCAATAAATTTCAGGATATGCGTGTACCTACCCGAACTGCTCTACCAACGTCCATTACGCAAATATCACTGTTGTTATCAACACGTACATCCTAAGTAAATTGCGTTACGGATACACAAATGACTATACAACGAACTTCGTCATATGAAATTCATCCGCGCTGTTTCATAATGTCGCTCGCCCTATTAGGCCTACGGTCGTATATAAAAAACTACAGGCCTGATCCTGAAACAAATATCATGTCAGCTGAGACCTAGAGAAGAATTGTTTACATTGTAAGTTTTGTACTGAAATTTCGGTTAATAGCAAACGTCTGTTTCGACACCTATATGCTACCAAACCAGACAATAAAAGCCATTGTTTAATCATTCATGACTTTCGAAAATGAATTATTCAATATGTCAGTTATATGCTACAACCATTAATAGGGATGCTGCTTCCCATACTCTACGTAATAATCACTGAGTGCTAAAACGACTTAGGATTACACAGACTATGCTGATTGAACACTACGTAGGTAATTTGATAATACGAATTATGACACATGACTTTAATAACATGGAGAATAAAGGGAATAATGGGACAGAAATAAAAAAACAATAAATGAGAAGTATGAATTTACACATAGTTATAATGCAATGAGATTCTAGTGCAGAGACAAGCCAATTTTAATATTCTTCCAGTTTCATAACGGAACATAAAGCGAAACTAACAATATGTTGTGAGCATGGAGTCTGTATTTCTGTCATTCTCTGCTCTCTGTGGCTTTTATTTTATTTTTATGAATTTTGAGTAAAATATAAGTTTTAATTTTTGTATGTGACTTCCTCTTGTGTTTAAACTTCAAGATTAAACTCAACTACAAACCATTCTAACAAAACTCTTTTTTATTAAAAAAATTCTTTCGGGTTTTCAATATAGCTCTACACGTATAAGTTTACAATAATTCAGTCGTCAGGGTACTGTTTGAAAATATTCAAAGAGATGTTACGTTAATTTTATAAATTCGATTGCCATAAATATTAATGAAATCTCGTACCTTACAATTCTTAGTTTGAAAGAGGAACATGCAGTGTCCTGCAACTAGCCTTATGAGCATAACACTGTTGATACACTTCAATTTATCAGCCAACGAATGCACATACAATTTCACATAAAACACTTTAAAACACTTTAAAACACTCCGACATGTTTCGATCTTGTCAGATCATCATCAGGGAATTTTGTTCCTTGCTAAAGTTGTATTACTATAATTGAATATAATTGAAAATAATTACAAATAAGAACTGAATTGTGAATAGCGTAATATAATTTTAGCAAGGAACAAAACTCCCTGATGATGATCTGACAAGATCGAAATATGTCGGAGTGTTTTAAAGTGTTTTAAAAGTGTTTTATGTGAAACTGTACGTGCATTCGTTGGTTGATAAATTGAAGTGATTCTACGAAAATGCACGGTGCTACAATAAGATTTATACTGTTGTTACAATATTATGTGATATTTATCGAATCAAGTTATCACCTGCTCTCATAATTTTTTTTTCCAAATAATATTATTTTATATTTAAATTTCAATTTTATTAACTTCTTTGAATACGTAAATATCATTCTTAGCTTGGTTTTAATATCAATCATACAACATTTTTTGTTCTTTAGCAATGCGGTTAGTGATAGCCTATTTTGTCCAATCATATCCTCCGGAAAGAAAGAAACCTTAAACCGAGACGCTCCCATAAATATTGATGGCAAAATGTCGGCGCACATCTCGCGATTAAAACATAAATCAGGTACCCGCACAAATTAACCCACATTATACAGGGTTATTCGAAATGATTTTAACAACTTGTCATACACAATACACTAGAGATTTTTTGTTTTTATTTTTGTTTAATAGAACAACATTCCAGGTTTTTGTTACGTACCTTACAGGTGCTTTAAATGTGCACCGTTTGTGATTCTACAAACATTAACACGATAATCGAGTTCGTTCCAAAATGACAAGTTGTTAAAACCCCCACAGTCGTTTCGAATAACCCTGTATTAGGTGACACTATTGGAAAAAAAATTGCATGAGTGGACAACTTAAGTTCTCACAACAAACAACGCCAAATAAACAGAATAAAAAGTGATGAAATAAAATTTAAAACAAAAATGTAAATATCAGGCAAGTTCCTTTAAACAGTCTTTAAAAGTAGCTTAAATTTTAAATAACAAAACAAAGTGAACTGGAAAAGCTGCAAGAGAACAGTCGATAAATTTATTCTACCAAAAAAGTAATACAATTTCACTGTACAATCAAAGTTACAGTCAGAAGGCTGCTTGGAAGAAACTACGTACAAATTTTTAAAATAAAGTTTTTGAGGCATGTCTTATTGCCAACTACAAAAAAATAAAATTAACTAAATAAATGTAACATTTTACTACATTAGGTATTTGAAACCAACCAAATACGCATTATTTGCGAAGGAAGCCTAATTGTCCCCAATTAAACTTCGACGTGTTTCGGCACTCTTGGGCCATTATCACGGAGTTGTATGTAAATACAAAAAGAAGTGTACAGTACAACGTATATCACCACTTCACTTTGTATACACAAATACACATGTACTGCAGAAGAAGTTAAAATATATAAAAAAATATATTTTCTATAGTTCATTCAAATTTGTGATTGCCTTTAAGAATTAAATTCACTTTCAATGTAACATTTCTATCTAAAATAATTATGTAGCTCCACATTCAGTACTTGGACGTAATAGGCTTATAGAAATGACATGCCCTGAATTTAAAATATTACGTCAAAATATCCTGTACTTAACATTTAATACTGACACACTGCACATATACAAATTTTCATGATGTGTGGCGAAATTCAAGTGTTGTTATTTTGATTATATTCAGTCTGGCTCTGAGTGTATACTAAGTTTGACTTCCGGAAGGCCCCAGCGTAAAACTAGTAGGCTACTAGTGTACTGATCTTGTTCCGTGTTTCCTTGCACTAATGTAATTCAAGAACAAAGGGACTCGAAAAAACACGTGTCTTGTAATTGTGAACACTATAGCGCCGCACTTACGCACTACACAACAGGCTACTTTTCATCTAGCAATAATACCAGCGATGCAGAAAGCCGAAAAGGTGAATTATATTACTTACATACTTACTTACTTAATTACTTATTTACTCCATGGTGCAGAGTCCTTCTTGAGAAGCTAACTGGTTTGCGGGCTAGTCAATAAATTCCCCGCATTTCACGGAACCCGAATGTTCATTACCGCACTCACAAGCGTCCGCCACCTGTCTCTATCTTGGGCCAGCCCAGTCCAGTCCATATACCCACATCCCACCTCCTGGAGATCCGTCCTAATATTATCCACCCATCTACGCCTAGGTATCCTCAGTGGTCTCCTTCCCTCCGATTTCCCCACCAAGACCCTATACACCCCCCTCTCCTCTCCCATACGCGCCACATGCCCAGCCCATCTCATTCGTTTCGATTTTATCACCCGCACAGTATTGGGTGAGGAGTACAAATCATTTAGCTCCTCGTTATGCAATCTCCTCCATTCCCCCGTTACCTCGTCCCACCTAGGTCCAAATATTCTCAACACCATGTTCTCAAACACCCTCAGCTTCCTTTCCTCCCGCCGTGTCAACGACCAAGTTTCACACCCACACAAAACAACAGGCGAAATTATAGTTCTATATATCTTGATCTTTAAATTTTTGGATAGCAACCTGGAAGACAAAATATTCTGCACCGAATGATAGCAAGCACTTCTTGACCTCAAAAAGAGAAAGGCGAATTATTACATACAATATTTGGCACGTGGACTTTTTCTTACATGAAGTGTCGCTTATCTATCCCTCTGCATCCTTTTGTAGGTTAGAAGTACCTACTTAATAAATAATGATGGCAGTGCGGCCATTATTTCTTTAAAAAATCTATTTTGAAGATTCATCCACAAAAAATCAAAGAAATGACCCCTCGTATAGCTGTATGTATGTTCTAGCACAGCAGATCTAAACTTCGGAAATTCTCCTAGGACACGTTTGGAATGTCTGAATACATTTTCCAGTGGCGCTACAGCCAAAAACCGGGCCAGGTCGCCTCATTGTTGATGTTTATATATCCCTCTCTCTCTCTCACACACACACACACACACACACACACACACACACAGACCAACACACACAAACAACCTGCAGGACTCCTCTGAACGAGTGATCAGATCGCCGCAATGGCCGCTACCTGTACACAGCACATCATGACGAATTCGAAACCGCGATGTCAGCCACCAAGCAGTTGCAGATCTACCCCTTAGATGGCACCGCCACTGGCATCGGCATCTGATTATGTGTTTTTCGATATTCAAATTCTAGGAGTCATTACTTGAAGGTTTTTAAAAAGTCCTACCACTCTAACCGAAGAAACTGCATATTCTACAAGTTCAAATAACACGTTTCAGAGTGACAAGTCGATAAATGTTGTATTCTCAGCAATTACACATCAAAATGTCAAATGCAACAAGTTAAATGGACATTTAAAACGTCCTCTCTCGAATGCTTCCGTTTCCAAACATAACGTCCGAAGTGTAAATTAATTACTGTAATTTCTAAAGTCATTCGTCCTACACACTTTGCATTGGCATTTTAATTACAGAGGCGAAAAAAATCATAAATACGAGCTTCAAAATTTTCACTCTTCATCAGACAGTGGAGAGAATCAAGTCAAGGACGATGAGGGTGGTGAGATATGGCAATCGTGGGAACGTGAGAATATACAGGGTGGCGCAAAAATAACGCATGTTTTTTAATCTGCCTGCGATTTCTTTCTTTGGAGTTACCTCAAATCAAAAGTCTATGTTCGAAAACCTCGTACAGTCGACGATCTGAATGTTTCCATTCGAGAAGATATTGCAATTGTGCCACAAGAAATATTAGTAAATGTGATGCAGAACTTTGAGGGGAGGCTCCGGAAGTGTGTACGGCAAGAAGGACGCCATCTTTCCGATATAATTTTCCGTAATTGAGTAATCAATATAAGTAATCAAAAGTGCATTTATTACAAGTTGTTTTGGTGTTGACATAATTTTTTTATATTGAAAATTAAAAAGTTACAATTATTCGAAAAAATGCGTTCTTTTTGCGCCACTGTGTGTTTCGGGAAAATTTCGAGGAAGTTCAAGCCTGAGAGAACTAGTCGTAGAAGGGAAGAAAATTTTAAAATAAGTTTTAGATATATAAGATGAGAGGATGGGGGAAGATGTTTTCTGATAAATGACACAGTTTAATAGCAGGGTGTTTGGAACACGGTAACGAATTGGGATGGTCAATAAATGGCGCGGAATGTCTTGACCAGCTGAGCAAATATCTGATTAATAATAAATACAACCCACCCACCCCACCCCACCCCCCCACCCCCAATCCCCCGTTGGAGTTAGAAGTAGAGTTCATTGTGTTCCAATTTTCTGAATATCTAGTTCATAAAACTCATAAATCCATTTCTTTGACACAAAACAAAGAAGGGCTAATTATGTGAATTGAGGAGTTCACAGCTTTGACAATAAAATTACAACTTCCTGGGACACAATTGGAATTTACAAATCAACATGACAGAAGACACTAATTTCAATTCCTCTAAACGCACTAAATTATTTAGCTCGCAGAGTAATTCTCCTTTACTTTAATCTATGTTTTATTGCGACATATTTTGGCCCTTGCATGCTGTCATCCTCAGGCCGTTCGTACAAAATTACAAGAGTAAAATGCCACATATTTTATATAAACACTTGAACTATACGCTTATGTGTTCTATTTGTAATATGAATATATTGTTGTGTTCATGACTGTATGTATATATAGATATATACACGCTACAGCTTTGTATTCTATTTGTAATTTTGTAGTAAATGGCCCAATAATGTCGCAGTGAAGCTTACTTTAAAATAAGGGAGAATTTTCGTGCACACTGTATAATTTATTGTGTCTCCATTATTTCTGAACCCTACATAGAGGAATTGAGGACCGCGATGGCACAGCGGTTAAGGCGCTGTGCTACAAATCGGTAGGTCGTTGTTTCGATCCCAGCTGGTGTCATTGGAATTTTTCATTAACATAAAATCCTTCCAATCTCACTATGGCACTAGGGTCGACTCAGCCTCTAACAGAAATGAGTACCAGGAGCATTTCCTGGGGTAAATGCGGCCGGTGCCTAAGGCTGACAACCTTACCACCATCCTGTGCAGTTGTCATGAAATCCGGGAACCTTAACTTCCTGGAACCTTCTGGGGCACTCCAGGCCTGTAACGGGACTGCTTTACCTTTAAATAGACTAATTATCCAATGAAGCTTCCAATCCTTATTTTCGTGTACACTGAAAAAAATCAGCATCAGAGTCAATAGTTCGGAAGCTGAAACGAACTTCAACTCTACGTGATACGTCCACACAGCAGCCTGCCTGCTTTTGATTCAGGTGTTATACCACTATTCCTCCCACCGTCGGCGCCATGACGGCAACGCGGGCACTGAATAATTCAATACGTTACATCTCGCCCGTGAAGAGCTGGGAGAAAGCATAATAATTAATAACACGTATTCTCGCAGCATAAAATCATTATAAAATGGAAAACAGCCGGCCGTGAGGTTTACAAAAGCGCGTACATAAGCTTCTCCATGCAGAAGGCGTTATGTTCCTTTATGAAACTCCTTACAGGAATGCCTCATTCTGATTTTCAGGCTTTGAAGTATGTAAGTAAATATGCGCAGCAATATAATCTAGGGGGCAGCGTCACTCCTTACATGCCAGAGTATAAGTGGAGTCTGGGGCTCAGAAGCATCCGGTCGTATCTACAGCAGCAACCATAAAATTCAAATTTAAAGTAAACACTCTTCGTGAAATAAACATGCTTTACTCCTAATGCAACTGGCATCGACGGAAAGAGGTGAAAAATCTCGCTGCATTTTTTGCAGATCCCGGGTTATAGACTTGTCCAGCAGACCGACAGCTGTTTCTGATCCGTACTGTTTTTTTCTCAGTGTACCCACTTAAGTGACAGGTTAGTATCTCAACCTTTCAATGACGCTAGTGTTTAAATTTCAACTACTGCCCATACGGGGTTATACGTGACTTACAATAACTTTAGGGTTGTTTGACCGTGCATCTTCCTCATGAAATAAAGTGAAATGCCAACTTGATGCAGCTAGGTAATTTTATTGATGTATCCTTAGCTCGACATGTTTCGGGTATACACGTCCATCATCAGGAGCATTAGATGTTGAGTTGCAGCATACGGTTTTCTGCACCGAGTTTTTGGATGGGTGGTGGTCTTGAGAGATGCTGCGTAGGTCGTGTGTGCGGTGCGGATGGTGCCGTGCGGCACCGTACACACGACCTACGCAGCGTCTCTCAAGACCACCATCCATCCAAAAACTCGGTGCTGAAAACCGTATGCTGCAACTCAACATCTAATGCTCCTGATGATGGGATTATGCGCCCGAAACATGTCGAGCTAAGAATACATCAATAAAATTACCTAGTTGCATGAAGTTGGCATTTCACTTTATAATACCTTTATAGGCATTCTTGACGGTACGGTGCACCGAGGCAGGCAGCATTTGAAGAAATTAAAGGCCCGTACGGTGCAATGAGGCGGCGAATTCCTTACACATTTGTTACACCTCGCTCCGTTTAATGATTCTAAAATTCACAAAACAGACACGATAATAAAATGGCGTCGATAAATAGCTCAGGATTTGTCAGCACGTGGTAGTACATACATAACATGTAGTACAGTGTGATTCGTGTCAGGACGGATAATATGCAACGCTGCTTTTACCTAAGCTCTTCGCACACACAGCTGCTCGGTTACAGTCAAGTCATATCCAAAACTGGTAATATTGCCTTAGCTTCCATCCTTCATCAAGCACAAGTCTTTCTAGACTAATACGTTATAATATACACCTTAATAACAGTCGTACTGTAGTCATATATTGACTAGACTAATTGCTGAATAACCAACGAATCGTGGTTCGATTCCCAGCAGGGACAACTTAACGTGACGAATTCTTATAATAAAACCAACTAGATGCACTAATTTCCCAAATTTATTTTTGGAATAAAACTCTACATGTTTCGGACAGTTCCTCTGTCCATCATCAGGAGTCCCACACCGTAAATACAGCAATGGTATATGTCATACAGGTTTGCTGACAGCTTGCGAGCAGAATCAGGACGGAACTGAGCTGTCAGAAAATCTGTATGACATATACCATTGCTGTGGATACGGTGAGAAACTCCTGATGATGGACAGAGGAACTGTCCGAAACATGTAGAGTTTTATTCGAAAAAATAAATTTGAGTAATTAGTGCGTTTAACTGGTTTTATTATAAGAATTTATCACGCTGCACGGTCACATGAACGTCAAATTAACTTGAAGACTGTCGCTGTGAACCATTCAGCCTCTTATTCAATGTAAACGAAAGGCTCTTCCTTGCGGTAAAAGCGATCGAGGTGTAAAACTGACCATTCAACTCAATATACGTCGGGGTTAAGAATGTACTGAATTCTATTCATACTTCCAGTCAACCACAGACCTTTTTAAAGTACACAAAGACCTCAAGTTTCACTAATATTCTTATACGGTAAAAGATAAAATTATAGAGTATGGCAGGCAAAATTTACATCTTGTGCCCGTGTAGTCTATAAAATTTATCAACAGAAATAAATAGTAGTAAATTTACTTCTATAATTTTGGAAAATTTGTGCATCCTTTAACGAAGCGGTGTAAACTGACAAGCACAGTGACACTTGCTACTCCAATATAAATTAAAAGTATCTGAAAATGACGAAAGTTTAGCGAAGTGAGCCTGGCTGTCAGTACTGGTGAAGGACATGGATCCTTGTTCTTTTGAAATATGTGCGCCAGATAGCAACATGTCTGCATGAAACGTTGATGAAGCCATGTTCAACTGACGATCTGACTAGTGTCTGCACTTTATCCTGTTCTACGCCCATATCCATGATTCAGCATTTGTTGATGGGCTGCTGTTCCTTCCTAACCAGGTTACTCCATCTCACAGCTTCTTGTCTAAGTGACACGCAATTACTGGCCGACGAAGACAACTGCTTGCTGTGGGAAATGATAAAAATTAATACGTCTGAGCTGAGGGCTTGAACAACAACAGTCGTATTCCAGGGTCTGCACTTTCCATTCCATTCCGTTAAAACTTATGAGAACTCGTCTGTATGGAAGATCTTATAAAAATTATTTCATCTTTCCAATCCTCTCAATTTCCCCACTATTAATCTGCTCGGAAAGTCAACGTAACCAAAGATTTTATCTTATAACATCACATGCAGTGGTAGATATGTAATAGTCTTTCGGAGAGGTGTATCACCTCCGTCTTCGGCCTACAACGCCTCCAAACACACAGAAAGCTTCACGAGCGTGCTGTGAGGATCCTAAATCTCGCAGAAATATAGGCGGGTTTTATACGACCGCAAAACGGTCTATGTCGACGGGTTTTTTTTTTTACGGCAAATATTTAGTGCATAGAGCGATCACTATGCGGTAACAAGGCGGTAAATAAGAGACGCGATGTCTGGTAATACATTCATTCACAATTTCGATACTTTTTACTTTTGGTCAGCGTTAATATACGTAAGTTCATTAGTGCTATAATAAAATAGGCAAGTGCATTATTTCAGTACAGTTTACTCCAGGAGAACTGCAAAATTAGCACGAGACATTTCATTGCCAATACTCGTACAAAGAGACTTTTTAATTTTCTTAGTAAACGTTCTTGTGTCTATGTATATGCCTGTAATTCTGCAAGTGAACAGAATTGGGGTAATTACGGGGTTGAAAATTATATATATATATATATATATACAGGGTGTAACAGGAGGAACGGACCAGACTTCGGGAGGGTGTTCCTTATGTTAAACTATACCGAAAAACCCCAAAACACC
>Ga0123357_10007799_pt1 | contig 13293 bp, 9 predicted proteins | sample TergutEmb28metaG_FD_89873 | JGI IMG/M metagenome (GOLD analysis project Ga0123357, IMG submission 89873) | Embiratermes neotenicus P4 segment gut microbial communities from Petit-Saut dam, French Guiana - Emb289 P4 | ecosystem: Host-associated > Arthropoda: Insects > Digestive system > Gut ...
ACGCCATCTAGTGGCGTTTTGTGGCACCTCGTGGTCATTACAGGTTACAGGAACAATACAATGTCTCGTTGCTTCTTAGTACCCGCACTGACGAAATCGCATCGCTGCATCAGTACTACGAGTGCCATGGTAGTGTTAAATTTAACAAACAGTAGTACTGTAGGTTATTTCGTACTATATGTTTAGGCTGAATATTTTAGCAGTGCATTCTGTTGTGGCACTCTTGTTACAGACATGTCCTAGGTTCGTAACATTGCTAGCGAACCGGACAGATGTCTCGGAAGATTACTGCTTACCTCAGCTTGCAATATTACGGGGCAGAAATACAGACGCGTTAAGTTCAGTACGTACCGCAGTGCTACAACAAAATTTACTGGCAAAGTCATTAGACAAACAATTTGAAATTACCTACAGTACTATTTGTTGAATTTAACACTCTCATGTACCTGGAAATTCTGATATAATTACGTGATTTTGTCGGTGCAGGTGTTAGGTCAAAAGTGTTTGTATGCAACTTCTCAAGGTGGTCAGTATTAAGATTACGGTCTTGTGATGTGACGCCGTGTAGTTTGGCAGACAAGGCATCAGATCCCAACAGACCGTAACTGAAGACGGTCGAGGGCTGTGGCAATTGACACTGACCGGCCGGGATTACAAGTGCACGTGTAAAGTAACTCTACATACTGATCTCACTCACAGAACAGCACTCTGCAGTGTCACCAGGTACATATGTCGCTGCTGACTCTTTATAATGTGATTCCCTTCCAGTGCACAGTCTGCACCACTTCCAGTGGTGCAGACTGTCCTACACCTGATACATCCCATCTATTCTCAGTTCTGTCCTTTCCACCATTTCCCATATTGTATAAACCCTACCCCTTATCCTGCATTACCATGGCGTGCCATTATACTGCACAGCCCAAAGGTACATTGCTTCAAGTTTCACCTGCATCTTCATTGGGTGTTGTTTGTAATATGCCACAAGACTTTAAGCATGAATCATTTTTCAGAAAATTACATAGTCTTCCATTATGTTTTAAAAAATCCTTGCATAGTAAGCAAGATAAAATTCACAGCAACTGAGACTACAAAGCTCTTGCACATTTTAATCACATTAGACAATTATTCACTGCCTCATGTGGCTTTGCTGACAACATATGATCACCTGCAGAAGTGTCACGTTTTCTGCTAGCGGCATGACAAGAGAATGTTTGCTATCTGATGCACTATTGGCCTTGTTACAATCACATGAGTACACCCCCATCTGCGCACATCCACTACACTTCAACTGCTACTAACTCAGTAACTGTTGCAAATTGGACCCATGTGTATGTACTGTATACCTACAGTATGACATTTCTGACTCACAATTAGCTTTGGAATTAAGCCTTGAAGTATTCACCTCAACTTTGAGAGTCTGGCAAATGTAACACACAGAAGGAATGTGTCCATACCACATTCAGCAGCTTGAGCCTGCAGACGTGTTGCCAGCTGGAATTATGCTGTTGGATTAATTCTAACCCCCATATGATTCATAACATTTTGTTCACAGACAGGGCCCATTTTACCCACAATGGAGTCAACAATACATGAAACTCCAATTTATGTGATCATGATAATCCACATGCAACTGTAAAAAGCAACCGACACCACTGCTTTTCTGTAAACTCGTGGTCCGTACATTTTCCCGCAACGTCTGACAGATGATATTGACACCAACTTTTGCAACATGAACTGGAAAATGTTCAATACATACGACGATAAATGTACTACCAGCATGACGGAGCACTGCCTCATTGCAGTCAGATCATCAGGCAGTATCTAAATCATAAAGTCCCAAACCGATGGATTGGTCGTGGTGATGCACACAACTGCCCATCACAATCACTGGGTCTGAACCCATTAGATTACTATGTGTGGGGGTTACATGAAAGCTATGGTGTATGCACACAAGGTAAACATGAGAGAAGAACTTCTACAGTGAATTCTCAGTACTGTAAGAAACTTCGACAATGTTGCAGTACTTCGTAAGGTTACAAGTTCTCTGGTTACACACGTCAGACAATGTATCCAAGCAGATGGAGGACAGTGAACAACTTGCTGAGTGTTGAATGTCAAATCTGTAACTGTACATTTAACAAAATACCTCATTAAATGCACAATGCTCATTTTCTTTGTAATTTTTTAATGTACTTTAAAAATTCATCTCCTGAACTGTTGCCAATTGAACCCATGTGTGTATGACATTTATGAGTGAACATCAGCTCTGGAATTAAATTCCAAAATATTGACCTTACCCCTGGGGCATCATATATATATATACCAGTTTTCTTACTGGATATCACACATCTTCATGCACATCATTCCAGAACACTATACTCCATGTACAACAATGTTATCTTCTAATATTTAGTCATCACTTATATTAGACTCTTTTAACCATGAATTTAACCAAAAACTGATTTTTTAACTGTGGTATGATATGGACACATTACTTGTAATTGTATTATTCTTCTCATGACCCTGGGCTGAAACACGTTAGTGGTTACTGTGTAATAAAATTACAATCATACACTCAAGTGCATTTATTGATCTTCTTAAAGGATTTTATACATCTGATAAATGCACAGAACATGGAACATATACAACTGTATTTTAAGCTTTGTACCGTGCATTTTTTACTATATGTATAATGAACAAACAAATGCACACTTGATTGACAGTTATTATACTGCTCTTTATTTATTGCTCCTGCATATTTCAATGCCAACGTGTTATCCTCATGGAGCTCTCACTCATCTGCTAAGCTATGTAAACATGTTCATGAAGTCTTGGTGGTATTTTTTCACATTCGTTTTTTAGAATCATTAAAACTGTCTTAGCTATAATAAATTATATTGTCGTAACAATTCTAGGATTTTTTTTTCTCTGGTAGCCGTATATACAATCTGTTTTAAATACGGACATATTAATAGTTGTATGAATGTGTAAATGTTATTTCATAGAATGTAGAGTAACCCGTGTGCAGATGTTGTCGCTATGACTGCCCGGTATATACTGTGTATTGAGTAGTTTTGTTACATCACCTAGAGCATATGGGAGGTTGAGTCTGTAGGTCTTTTGCTCATTGATCAATAAGTCTTGTTGCTGTGGTGTCTGCATGTAGAATGATTCCCAACAATTCATCATCTTTCCCTTATCGCATGTTTGTAACAACTGCATAGTATGTTTGGGACTGCCATATTCTTGTCTGTTATTGAAGATGTGCAATGCATATGCAGAGACAGGGTTGTTTGTTTTTATATAATGTATGTGTTCATTGTGCCTTATTGCTATTGTTTTCCAGTCTGGCCCACATATTACGTGTTGCATGTTCTGCATTGCAATCCACATATTACACTGGAGTTTGTTTTGTCTTGTGGTGTTCTATCCTGTAGCTGATTGTATATGGTGTTACATGTGGTGCATTTGAACAGGTTAGGAACCTTATGTATGAGTGGGCTATGATACTTAAATGTGACCCATTTCTTTCTGTGTGTTTGTGTTGGAGTATTTTCTGTCTTTTGTGTTCTGATTATTTTGTTCTTTAAATTGTGGATGATCTGGAATGGAAAACCATTATTCCTAGCTATAGTGCAGATAGTGACCCATTCTTGTTGTCTTGCTTGTTCTGTGATTGGTGTAGATAACATTCTGTTAACATAAAAAACTGTACACTGCAAGTCTGTGTTCTAATGGATGGTTGGATATAAAGTGTATGGTAGTATCCATCTGCATTGGTTTTCTGTAATTCCCCATTTGGAGGTGGCTGGTTGTTGTCTCTGTGTATTGATAGGTCTAGATAGCTTATGTTTTTGTTTTCTTCTGCCGTTAGTTTAAATTCTATATGTTTATGTACATTGTGCATGTAGTTGGTGTGATGACTAAGCCCTCATTAATTTACTCTGATCAAATATGATTATGATGTCACCTACATATCTTCTATAATATGTTATTTCACCCATTCCCATCCAGTGTTTGACCTTCAGTTCCTCAAAATACTGTAAATAAATCTCTGCTAGGGTGCTTGATAAGGGTGACCCCATGACTATGCTGTGTGTAGGTTTGAAATGTCTGTCATTGCACTGAAAATAATTTTGATTTAATGCCACTTTTATAAGTTCTAAGGTTTGTTTTGTTATTATATTTTGGCTATTGTGTTGGTCTAGTCAAAATTTGGTAATGTTTAATACATTATGTACAGAAAGGTTGACATAGAGACCTTTTATGTCTAAGATAGCCATTTTATGTTGATCGTTGACTCATATGGTAATTCTTGTGCTACCTCTTTTGAGTTTTTGGTGGCGTATGTGTATGGTAATTTTATTAGTTATAAGCCATCTAATTTCAAGACATCCTGGGTTACCTGAACCCTCCTTATGGCATATTATTAAGCACAGTTGAAAGGCAATGGAGATAAACCATCTTGTTTCAAACCACTCTTAATAGGAAACATATTATACAAATGTTTACCTACCTGGACTTGTCTACAGGTTTCATTAAGACACATTCTGATTAGCCTTACTAGTTTCATGGGGATACTAACTAGAAGAGAATATTACACAAGACCTCCCTCCTAACTGAATCATAGGCTATCTTCAAATGTATAAATAGCTGATACACTGCCTCAGTGCTTTCCCATTTTCTCTCATGTATTTGACGAATGCAGAATATATGAGTAGTTGACCTTTTAAGTCTAAATTCACACTGACAATCCCCAGTAATTTCCTCTGCATATGGAGTTAACCTTTGCAGGTGGAATTTGGAAAAAAATTGATCCTGAAATATCTACTAGCTTCACATCTTAGTGTTTATAGATAACTTACATTGCTTTGGTTTCGATCTCTTAACCAAATTTATTTTAGCCCGCTTCCCTTTAAAAGTTGTAAAAATTATTCATCCCACCATGGTTTATGCTGCTACAATTCATACAGACCTAGGGTCTGTTGAGCTGAGTATTTAATATTGCCTTTAACGTTATGTTATTTACGTTTTGCAAAGCTAGAGACATGTTTCATATCTTTAACTAGTGCTGTTTCCTAACCTCCAGCTCACTTAGCGACATCGTAAATTAGCCCGCTTCCCTTTAAAAGTTGTAAAAATTATTCATCCCACCATGGTTTATGCTGCTACAATTCATACAGACCTAGGGTCTGTTGAGCTGAGTATTTAATATTGCCTTTAACGTTGTTATTTACGTTTTGCAAAGCTGCAGACCTGTTTCATATCTTTAACTAGTGCTGTTTCCTAACCTCCAGCTCACTTAGCGACATCGTAAATTAGCTAGTGCTTTGAAAGGGTTGGGAGGAGAACTGTTACAGTATAAGAGTCCCACATGACAGCCTGCGCATTCATTCCCCATAGTCTGAATACTGTAGTTCTTTTTAATTGCCCGAGTAACGTATGCTGTTTTAATATTCGATGTAATTATATGTTCAATTGAGAGCCAACACAGTCATCTACAATACCGTAATAAACATTTACGTAAAACGAGATATTTCCCTTAATTATATACAATAACGTGACGTAGTAAAATCAACATACCTCTCACACGCGCCATCTTTCACTTTCTCTCTTGCACCGTTGTGCAGAGCGCGCGCTGCTGTTACCACGGATCAGCTAGAATACAGACACCCTAATTTCATCTACAGCTGCCTGTGTTGCCCGAAATTAGATCTGTGCTGTAGGTGTAAAATCATCTGGGTGTCTTACCCCTAGAAGCAGTGAATGACGGTGATCCCCAGTACAGGACCCGCCGTCTTGTAAACACTTTGGCAACATATGCCAAAGGCAGGCATAAACACAACAAATATACAACTCTACACTTTACACGTTCTCACCGCAAATAAAAGACTCTTGTCTAGAAACGGTTAATGCAGACGTCACGTATAGAGATAACACAATGGATTAATTTCGACTCAATCGTCGAAAACAACGTTACAGCAACTGTGATCCATGACGACTGCGAACACGGATTGGGGTGGGGTTTTGCGATTGCCATGCTATGGGCGGTAATCTTAGCAATTGCCTCACCACCTACAACAACGAGGTCGATCAAGAAGTACACTACATTTAAAACTACTGCAATTCCAGTACCCATCGATACATTTCGTTCCATTCACAACAGCAACACACTGTCTAGTCAATATCGCAGATGCTAATGCTTCTCAAACTTTAAACTATCGGGAAAATACATCCTACAGGAGGCACTAAAACTTAATTTTATTGAGGACAGAAAAATTCCAAATGTCCTCTCAAGTGCTCCTTTAAAAAAGCAACTGATGCCCTGCTTGTAGTCTAGTTCTAAGTCATGCTAAACACGCCCCTTTACCCTTACTGTAACACTTGCATAATCTGAAACTTTAGGGCTCCAATGTTGTTTGGCATAGAAGACATACAAACATTACCTTAAATAGTGAAATTCAACATGAACACCATGCAGGTTAACAGGCTGGCACTCATGATTCCATTATTTGATGCTTTAAATCGCAGTTTTAATCATGTATGTCACCTGATTTAAAGTTTCAGAACTTGCCATTTCACCCCTAAGAGTTTCAGCTGGTTCTCAGAAAAATTTTTCTAAACATTTTTAGTACAGCTGACTTCATTACAGACATGTAAATGAAATTTGTTTTTATTTCAACCAACTAATGCACAAATATATATCACAATAGTATCTCCACATAATGTAAACTTCTGCTTGTTTTGACATCTGTATGTCATCCTCAGGGAGTTTTACAGTTGTGTCTTACTAACTTAGCGAGGCACAAATGTTAAACTCCCCGAGGATGACATACAGATGACAAAACAAGTAGGAGTGTACACTGTATAAAGAGATAGTGTTGTGATATATATTTGTGTATTAGTTGGTTCAAATAAACACAATACAAGATGCACAGTACATGCATTAAAATAATGTAAATGGAAATCTCGAACAGGTCATGTGTGAATGCAACAAGAACAGGCCATTTACGTAACCAATTTGGGTGGGATTGTAAAAACCCAATTTTGTAAAGATTGTTCAAAAACACAGATTACGAAGTAGAAATCATGTGGAGAAAATGGATGACATCCCAACTTCCCAAAATATTGTTTTAATGTAGGCCCAAAACTTAAAAACAAAGTGGATGACCAAAGAGAAGACATTCTTATCAGTTTTTAATACAGACATTTGCCAAATTCTTTTCCTTAGTAAAGCAGAAAGAAGAAGAAGAAGAGAGATGAGAATGCTGTGTCATGTTGTGAAGTAAGATTCAGCAGATCGGGATACACTGTGTAATGTTGTGAAATAAAATTAAGTAGATCAGGATGAACTGCACGATGCTGTAATGTAAAGTGCGGCTGATCATGGAAAAGTCAAGTAGCAGACTTTCATCATGGACAGTAAACGTCTGTCAATCATGCAGCTATAGACCTAACGTAAGGAGAATATTAACACATATCTTAGTCATGTGTATGTGCACCTGTGAACTGAAATGTGCTGAATCAGGATGCGGTCCAGTGGGAGGGTCATAATTTCACACTGGCAGAGAATTTCTTAAGTGGCTAAATAAATGTCAACTGTTTAAGGAATACACATTTCAGCAGCTACTGAGGTAACCCTTTTTCAGAGATGGCAAACCACTCGCAAGCACATGAATACACAGTGCTCATGGATGTGTTATTTTTGACTTCTAGTGTTCTGCTAGAAAGGTTTGCCAACTCTGCCTTGCAATACTTATAACATATGTACATAGTTTTTTATTTAAATCTTTTATCTTCATATGTGCAACACAGATATTAAGAATGAACACTCAGTTTTATAAAAATTCATCAGTTTGGAAGGTTAATCATAAGTACCATTATTATGGCCAGTGGTACCATGTACTCCATAATGGAGATCACTGCTTTCAAGTCACATACGGGCAGCAATTAACTGTTGTGAAGTGAAGGAATATTTTGCCTCAGATTATCACATGTTCCCACAGAACTGACTTCACTGTCGTGGTGTCTCAAAGAACCTGAACAGTTGTTTGCATTTGCAGGCGCAGCAAGATTAGAAGGTATAACTTCCTCACCTGGTACTGTATTCACTGGAAGAGAATCATCTGAATTTGTAACTTTGGGACTTTGGAGGGTGTCTGTAACAGGTACCTTGTTCTCATTGCTTTCCTTTGAGGTAATCTTTGATGAACACAATGGGCATCGATCTTGAACATATAGCCATTTCTTGAGACAGGATGCATGGAAGAGATGACTGCATGGCGTCACAATTGCATTTTTCATCTGCATGTAACATATGGCACAAACATCATGTGAATTTGACTTAAGCTGATCTGGGTTTGCAGATGGCAAGGAAAGAATTTTGCGTGCTGCTTCACGTCGAAGCAGAAAACTCTGCCAACCAGACTGTAGGCGTAGGTACACATTGTAGTAACAGTGAACAGCCAGAAATGAGCCATTCAACCATGACAATTTATGTCCTTCTGATGACAGCAACACTGATTCACAAACTCCTGCAAACAGATTACTAGAGATTATTACCTGTATGTACTAATTAACTGCACAACCAGGTACACGGTGAAAGGCTTTTCTTGAGCAGTCAAAAACCATCTGATATTGGAATTCTGTTGTTACCATACCCAAACTTTCATCATCAAAAAATCAAAATGTTAACCTTAGGAGTAAGTCAAGTCCTCTCAAACACTTGTACACATCTACCAAACTACATGATGCCATGTCACAGAACACCCTAATATTGATACTATCATAAGAACCTCAAATCTCACATCCTCATCAAGCAGTTTTCCCCATCCTCCTTTAATTTCATCTCACTTACCTACAAATATTCTTGTAATCTTTGTTCTCATGTATCCCCAATATAAAAATAATTCAGTCAACACATATACCTCTGTATATAAAAGCAATGTCTGCTTTTACATTTCTCAGCATATTTTGATGTAACAGCAGTCATCAGGCAAAAAACTACACAATATATAATATAATACAATATAATAATATAATGCAATACAATGCAATATAATAATAATAATAATAATAATAATAATAATAATAATAATAATAATATACTATATAGTTTTTTGCCTGGTGATGAACTCTGAGGTTTAAAACTGTTGCAAACTGTAACAACAGATATTGCTTCTATAACAAAAAGAGAGCTGGTTATTATCTTTTGATGAGTTATAAAAACACAAGAGACACCATCTTTTAAAAATTGCACTTTCCTATTTTTAACATTCTGTTCCTTGTAAACCTGATGGTTGCTGTACTGAGAGCCCGGCCATTTTTTTTAAAAAATGACTAACAAAAAAGACAAAACACCCTAAAACAAAGAAACAGTATGTCATGTGCAAGGAAAAAGATTTCTAGTCAGTGCTACAATCCTTATCTAGTGAATGAAGTGGAAACATGGTCAAACTGCCTTCAGAAAGTGCTGTATTTGCTGCTGTGCACCATGTTCTTACCACACCACTGTCAGACAACATGGATGTGTTTAGATACCAAATTTCAAACACATATTGAACTATGGACAAAATTAATGCTTCATGTAGTTCAATCCAGCTGTTTAGAAAAGAAGTATTAATAGGAGAAGAAAACACTGTTCTTCTGATACAGCAGAACAGTGGCACAAAGGGATTTTGCTATATCTTCTATGTGCAAAGACCATATGGTGTAACAATACACTCTAATTGCCAGTACAATCAACATTGTAAGTGAGCTGCCAATTTTCAGAACTGAGTTGGGTGTTTTTGTGGAAGTACATGCAGGATGCAACATTTACACAGTTAATATATTTATCACTCTTCCAAGGACAATGTGTTATTTTAGTGTTACAGTGCAACTAATTTTGCTGTACAAACCACAACAAATTTTTCTTCAGTCCTACATGATAACCGAAGCCTCTGTTTTATGAGTTTCATGCAACTAATAGTTTTATATGTAAATATAAGGCACAAGACAGCATGAGTAAGCCCAGGTCAGTACTATAAAAACTAAATATAACAGCTACCTCAATAAGACTACCATAGGACAGTTCTGTTTAGTGAACATACGTTGGCTCACTTCACCTTCCAGACAAAAATTCTATGTGCAACACGTTTCCACAATAAAAACATCTAATCACATCAATGCAATTTTATTTCATACTACTCTTATATAAACATTGATGTTCATAAACATCAGTGTCAATCTGCAAGGGAGTGAATATGAAGAGCACGTGAAAAATAAAAATTCACTTTTTAATTCATTGGCCTTGCCTTCTACTAATCTTGGATGGACAATACGTGTCTTGAGCGCTAAGCATGCACACGACTTCTCAACATCACATAAGGACATACAGAGAGAATGATTGTGCACTAGGAAGCTATAAGCTTTATTACGCCCAACTTTGCTACTACAATAAAATTTGCAATATTTGGCACCTCTGAGACCAAACGGCTGCTGTATATTGTAACTATATCGATATGAAAACATCATACCTGATGTGTACCTAGCAACCTCATGGACAGACCTAACCATTTAATTTTAACTTGATACCCTGTCCTGCTTTACCTGCCACACTTTCTATTCCCTTTTCAAAACAGGGTTAAAACAACCAAAAGATGCCAATAATTAATTGCCAAATCTTGGAACTGGTGCAGGGTGCTGTCAGTTGATGGAATACTGACATACAATTGGCCTCCTAGTCAGTTCTGGTTAATAGAAATTTCCGCATCATCCAGAGCCAGATATTGCAGTTTTCACTGTACATCACTTGCATTTTTAAGATCTAAAACTCACCTGACCCAACAACAAGCACTGAAACCACAAATTCCATAACATGTATGATAGCACGTGTAAAGTATACAATGTCATCCAGACCCTCCCAGCCTGTATCCTCCTGCAGGGCATCATACAAGAAGAGGCCATACACAATAAGGGCTCCTAGAACCTATGGAAAGAAGCACAGGAATATAAACTCAGATGCACACAAAAATCAGTGCCCTCTGGCATGTGGTGCTGTGTCCTCTGATAAAAACTGAACCAAAATGTTACAAAAATAAATATGTTTGAAACTCACATAATGCAGACCAATGCAAGTTCTGACATTATTTACTACCACGATGTGTACAAGGTTAGTGGCACAAGTCTGCAGATGTAAAGTCCTGGGGTTTCATTTGAACCACTGCCAGTATAACAAAAGGCAAAATAATAACAAATGTATCACTACAATAACAACCAGCCACCTGACGACCAAATTATAGCCAACTCCCGAAACATTATACAGGGCATTTCATAATGTACTCCTGGATCACAAAAACTGATTATAAGAAAACCGTAGGACATGTGTTTACAAAACCTGTACAGATAGAAGGAACTTAAAAATTTCTTCCCCAGTAATTTGTGTTTCATTGTAGTTCACATTTTTGCCGCTAGGTGAGGTGAGTGTATGTAGTGCGAAAATGACTTCTCCAGGGGAGAAGTCATTTTGTGTGTTGGAATATCACACGAGTAAGTCTGTGGTTACTGTGCAACGTGCATTTCGTGCAAAGTACACAAAGTAACATTGCCACGTGACCTCGCTGAAATAAAGGCACGGATCATTGCAGCAGTGATAAATATTGACGCACCCATGTTGATGCATGTGTAGCAAGAACTTGAATATCATATCAATGTGTGTTGTGTCACCCGTGGTGCACACATCGAACAATTCTAATTGTAAAAAAAAAAAAAACTTTTTCCGTTTTCCTGTGGCTGTGAACAATTCCATTAAGGTAGGTCCTTTGGTTTTCTTGTTATAAATGTTTGTAATCACAGAGAACATTATGAAACACCCTGTATATATCACACACACACACCTCAGACACCTAAGTCAAACACAAAATTCATACATAAAATCAACGAGTCACAAATATTTAAAGAGTCACGGGTACAAAACGAATTTATGTTGCCGCGTTACATGAAGCATTAGAGATTAAAAACGTTATTATGCAAAAGGACAGAACAAGTCCATATATTTTACTAATTCAAAATTCACCGCTAATGCAGTCCAGAGATAACAACACTCTAGCATTTATGGCATAATTTCACACTTTTCATAAATCTGATGGCACAACTTTTTTACTTTTCCCAAATATCAAAATGGTAACAGCTTTCGAAAAAGTGGCAGATATCTCTGTAAGTGATTCTTTTCACTCACCACTTCAGTTACAATACAACAAAGAATTATATTTACAGATTTTCCTGTAAAACTCACCACATGGACTGAAGCATGCAAGAAAGACTATTAACATTTAAGGACTTAAGTCTTCTGGGATGTTACGCCACATCAAATTGCAAATATTTACCATATTCTGAATGCAATACAATCCTTTAAAATGTTGGTAACTACTTACAAATCAACACCAAGTACCATCACAGAAGGCCTGAATCACTAGCAACACCACTGTGAGAACCTCATATCTTGCCGTGTTACAAGCTGTTCCCATGACTCCTGGTTTACTACATGTTGGCAGAATGCAGTCTTGCACATGACACTCTGGTATTAAGAGAAACTCAGATACCTGATCCTGTGATTGTGCATGTAACAGTTAAAGGAAGATGGCATACCAACTATAGTGGCTCTTTTAAGTTCTTTATTGTCCAACTAATGCAAACAACTATTATGAAATTGTTAAACTGTTAAAATCATTTAAAATTATAATAGTTGCTCCAACATGTTTCAGTTTACATAAACCATCATCAGGGAGCTCTCAGCCTGTGCTTCGCTAAAGTTACAGCGTTGAATTTGGTTACATATATTGTTATTTGAAGTTATTGGTATTGTGGCTGCATATTTGTTCCATCCTGTTAAGCATGTGGATCGAAACTCTGCACAGTGCATAATCCACACGCATAACAGGATGGAAAAAATATGCAGCCACAATACTGATAACTTCAAATAACGATATGCAACTGAAAAAAATCCTCAGCACACCTTCCTTCGGAGGGGAAGTAAAGCCGTCAGTCCCATGTCATAGATTTGCAGCATGTAAAAGATCCCTAAATTTACGTGGAAGTCGGAATTTAGGCAAAATTACTACTGGACATCTTTCTCAGCCACAGTTCCACTTTTCGCTGCTAGGATCTCTTGCGTCGTTGTGGACGGAGGCACCTGATGGCTAAAGTGGGAACGTCTAAAGGCAGGGGGAAAGCAATGGCAAACTACCCCCAAGAACTTGCCCAGGATGCAGTGTGCCAGAGCCATACTGGTCACATGACTGGGCTCTGGTTCCT
>Ga0123357_10007800_pt1 | contig 13293 bp, 10 predicted proteins | sample TergutEmb28metaG_FD_89873 | JGI IMG/M metagenome (GOLD analysis project Ga0123357, IMG submission 89873) | Embiratermes neotenicus P4 segment gut microbial communities from Petit-Saut dam, French Guiana - Emb289 P4 | ecosystem: Host-associated > Arthropoda: Insects > Digestive system > Gut ...
AAATAACTACGAATTAGTCGCAAGTTCCTGAGGATGGACGTATTGACGTCCGAAACATGTTGAGCACTGAATAAAATAATAATAAAACAAGTGGCATCAAGTTGGTTTCTCTTTACTCAACTAGTATGTACGTACGTCAGGTACAGTTAATCGTCGTGGCAAATTCAGGCGAAAGACAGTAATTTGCAAATACTTGAAAATTTTTCGAACAACAGCTTTTATTCTAGACACGTAGAGAACATGCAGGAAACACGTGCTGAGAAAATACTAGACTGAATCGCTGTGAGATTTGAGACATCTCCAAGAAAAGTACTGGTGGCAGAGCAGAAGGTTGAGTTTTATTTTTTATTAATCGTGAGTGCGAACTGCTACAAACCAGATTCATTTACATCCCTACGAAACAACTGTGTTCCACTATATGTGTACATAGGCGTTGGACTAAGACTGTTTTTAAACTGCCAAATTTATGGGACACACGCTAGAGAAATAGGCTCCACACTGGTTCTGCCTAGCGGTAAAGCTAGATTTTATTTCAGTAGATACGGTAACATTGAAAGTACTGGTAACAAGTACTGTTCTGCAGAAAGTTCCATGTTATTCCGTGAAGTAATATTACATCGTGTTAAGTCTGATGTGTTGTGTCGTGTAAGTGTAACTAGTATTATTTGACTCATTTCTTGCTCTGAATTCCACATATTTATGCCTGCATGTTACACGTATCCTGACATATTTTTAACTCCTGTCCAAATACGATAGAACCCATGTCTTTTTCTCTGCAAGACGGTGCAACAGCTCGTATGGAAAAAAGTTCTGTTCATTTTTTACATAGTGTCTTTGGTGATAATAATAATAATATCTAAGATATTGTGACCTCCTCTTTTGTCAGATATGAGCCCGTGTGCTTTTTAACTGTGGGGCAAGGTCAAGGGTTAGGTACACCATAACAAGGCTTGCAAGAAGGACGATATGATAGACAGCATTCAGGAAACAGTTTCTTCAATTTTACCGGCAGAAATTCCACGTGCAATGAAAAACGTGTTTTTTTTTACGTATGACCTTTGCTATTGAGCCGAAGAAAACCGTTAAATAAGGTTGATATAAATTTAGTATTACCGAAATTACACTGAAATAAAGAGCGTGGGTCCTCATTTACGGCCAAGTGAAGTAACGGCACACGCTGCGCCACTTGTAGTCTTAAATCAGAAGGCTATTCCTAAATCTTCATCATCATGGCGAACTAAAATATTTGCCCCTTATGTAGCCTACATAATTTTGACAAACTCGAAATATCTTATAAAATGCGATGCCGAGAAACTGCAATAATGCCACCAAAAAGAGCAGCGAGAACCGACGGTGTGATATTTTACTATTTTCTTTTATTTTCTCCCCTTCCTATTTTTTCTCCATGTTTATTTCTTATTTACAAATTTCGCAGTATTCCTCTTCTCTCCTTTTCTTCTTTCATTATGAACGTACTTTGTCCTTCCTTATATCTGATTGTCTCTCTCTCTCTCTCCTCCCAATCCCTGCCTGGGACCGTCACTGCTAATTTATCTTGTGCAGAAGGGGACTTTTGAAGGTTTGTTATTAACCAAACACGTTTACAAATATCACTTAAGGTCATAAATCTATTTATCGGGTAGGCTTATATTTTAAATTACTGTAGATTAGGTTCTTACTCCTGTTACACTCATGTTAGGGCAAAGTTGCCCCTGCATTTAATGAAGTAGAATTTTATCAACTGCATACAAAATTCTATCCAAAATCCTTCTATCAAGGTTAACTCTATATACATAAGAAATTAATGAGCATAATCAGTGTGGACTTTGACGTGACAGTTCAACCACTTACCATATTTCCTACTTTCGTCAAATACTTATAAAAATGAGAATAAAATGAAGAACTGCATCAGCTGCGTATAGAATTCAAGAAAGCCTCTGATTCAGTTAGGAGGGAGGTCTTGTACAATATTCTCATTGAGTTTGTTATCCTCATGAAACTGATAAGGCTAATAAAAATATGTGGGAACGAAGCCTATAGCAGATTCCAGGTAGGCAAACATTTGTCTGACATGTTTCCTATTAAAAATGGTTTGCAAAAAGGAGATGCTTTATCTCCATTTCTGTTCAACTTTGCTTTAGAGTATGCCATTAGGAGGGTTCAGGTAAACCAGGGTGGCTTGAAATTAAATGGCACACGTCATCTTCTGGGTTTTTTACAATGATGTTAATATACTGGGCGAAAACGTATGTACTGTAAAGAAGAACATCGAAGTTTAGTAGTCGCTAGTAAGCAGATTGGTCTAGAAGTGAATGCTGCGAAAACTGTGTAAATGGCCGTGTACACGCCAGGGACAGAATTTTTGTTTAATAATTGTTTATTAATTCTTGCTTTCATGTATTATTTAATATTTGTCACCAGTGATTGCATAGCCTTGCACCCCAGCGCTCAGGTTAGCGATTTAAGCTAGCGAAGATGACGCAATTCGCGGCATCCCTTTGTCTTGCCCGCTGGCCAAGCGCGTCGTGTCTTCAGTTCTCACGGGGAGACGTAGCTTGCAGGACCCATCAGTGTGTAACTCAACATAACAAACGGTTATAAATTTGGGACTGCACAAGGAAGTAGATACATTTCAATTCTCATAGGCAGACTTTAATGAGTGTATTGTGTTACTAACAATAGCAAGATGTTAGTAATATTAGTTCGATGAACAGCATTTACCACAGACTGGCGTGTGTTAATGTTGCGCAATATTGCAATATCTTCAAACAACTTTGTTAAACTCAGTGAGTGTTTTGTTATATTACACTATAAACGAATTATTGCACAGGGTAAAACAATAATTGTTCAAGATAAACTTAATCGGAAGAACATAGTGTCATTACATACTAAGGTATTCATATGTGTTGTGAACAGTGCACCATAAACTGAAGTTACAACAAGTAGGCATTCTATATAAGCGGCTTTTTTAATATAAGGGGTGATATATTGATTGAACTAACATTTAATAGTGTAAATTGTGGCATTGTAATAATAATAATAATAATAATAATAAAGAGTAATTTGTGATCCTTGATGAACCAGCAAGTACTGACAAGTTAAACCCTGCTTGTAGCTGTATGTTCCTCGATCCAGACGAGGCGACAGTCCGTGTCTTGAGACCAGGATGAAGGACAAAATCACAACGTATATATAGGCAGTAACACCTTTGAACGGGTGGAGCAGTTTATATATTTGGGAGCAACCCTAACGAATCAAAATTCCTTCCTTGAAGGAATCAAGAGCAGATTGAAATTAGGGAATTCTTGCTGTTATTCGGTGCGAAACTTTTGTCTTCCAGTTTTCTATCGAGAAATGCAAAAAGAAAAATATACGCAACTACAATTTTGTCTGTTGTTTTGTACGGGTGTGAAACTTGGTCTCTCACATTGAGGGACGGACAGATGTTGAAGGAGATCTAGAATAGGGTGCTAAGGAACATATTTGGGCGTAAGAGGTAGGAGATAGGAGAGGAGTGGAGAAGACTATATCTACTACTACTTAATGACCTGAGCTCACACCAAATTCTATTCGGGCGATCAAATCAAGAATAATGAAATGGGTGGGCATTAGCACGTATGTGGGGAAAGGAGAGACTTTTACATGGTTTTGGTGAGAAGATCACTTGAAAGAGCTAGGCTTAGATTGGAGGACAATATTAAAATCGATCATCAGGAAGTAGGATGCGGAGGCATAGACTAGATAGATCTGAATCAGGATAGGGACAAGGGGCGGATGCTTGTGAATGCGGTAATGAACCTTCCGGTTCCATAAAGTGAGGAGTTTCTTGGTTAGCTGAGAACGTGTTAGCTTCTAAGAAAGGACTCTACTCCATGGTTTAGTTAGTTATGGGGATTCAATTGGAGGTATATCTGCAGTGATGCTTAACCTTCCCACTTAATACATGTAAGTGGTCGGCTTCGCCCCTGATAGTTTTAACCCCTGCACGGACCGAATAGGTCAGGACTGGCGAACCTATGGCATTTCATCCATCCATGGAGCAGAATTCCTCTTGAGAAGTGAACATTTCTAAGCTAGTCAAGACATTCCCCGCATTTTATGGAACCCGACGGTACATTACCGCGCTTACAAATGCCAGCCACCTGTTCTTAGCCTGAGCCACATCGATCCAATCCATATCCCCACTCTTCCACTTCCTGAAGATCCAACTTAATAATATTTTCCCATCTACGCCTGGGTCTTCCAAGTGGTCTCTTTCCCTCAGGTTTCCCCACTAAATCTTGTATGTATCTCTTCATGATCTTACTCTTCTCGATTTGATCAGCCGAATAATATTTGTTGAGGAGTACAGATCATTAAGCTCCTGATTATGTACTTCTCCCCACTCCCCTCTTACTTCGTCGCTCGTGGGTCCAGTTATTCTCCTCAGTACCCTCTTCTCTAACACTCTCAGCCTACGTTCCTCCCTCAATGTGAAAACCCAAGTTTCACACCCATACAAACAACAGGCAAAATTATCGTTCTATACGTCTCAATCTTTATAATTTTGGATAGCCAACCGGAAGACAAAAGGTTGTGCACCGAATGATAGCAAACATTTCCTGATTTCAACCTGCTCTTGGTTTCTTCCTGAATAGAATTATGATTTGTTCAGGTTGTTCCCAGATATTTCCAATGTTCTACCCTTTCAAAGGATTTATTATGAACCCTTATATTGTGACTTCGTCCTGCATTCTGATCTCGAGACATGACCATGTACTCAGTTTAATCAGTACTTACATCTAGCCGTCTCCTTACTGGCAACTACTAATGCTTCTATGTTTATTTTATAGCATGTACCCTTCCGATTAATATACGAACATCATCAGCATAAACCAAAGCCATGACACGCGGCTTTCACTGCTATCTCATTCTTTTATTTCTTTTGCCCGACCAACGTCTCTACATTGTGAATAATGTATGTATACATACACATAACTGACTACATTATTTACCGTTGCTACCAAATAATAGAGAACTGCCAGTGAAATATTTTTACACAAATCGGGAGCAGTGGGAAGTGTTGACCGGTTATTTATCATTGGGATGCCGGCCTGGTAATGAGCAGGCGAATGGGTGCCATTGGACTAAACGATTTACAGGCTTATTTTCAAACAGGAAGTAGTAACAGCCCTGGTTACTTCCACATTTTTTTCCTTATCGTATTTCTCGAGGAGAACTTTATTAGGAATATAATAATTATATTGATATTAATTATGTGAATACAATATTTATTATTAATAATAGTGCAATAATTAATAATATTTTATGGAAGAGTTCAGGACCTTATTTTACTCTTCAAAATTCCCATGGGCACACGAGTGGATTTTTTTCGAAATTTATAGACAATTTGGGCACGCGCCCTCGAAAACGTTCGCCAGCCCTGGAATACGTAGCTGTGTGGTCCCCAAAGGCATTCTTAGTGTTCTGAAGATACAAATCTCTGCTCCTGTTAGGCATCGAAGCTCCAGTCCCCACCCTTTCAGTTTCTAAGCTTGTCACTACACTGAATAAGCTGCCCGTGCTCTTCACACACACTCACACACTCACGCACACACACACACACACACTCACACACACACTTCCTGTATTGTTCATGTACCGTCTCGTTTTAGTAAATAGATCCGCTTTAATGGGCTATTATCGTCATCGTCTGGCGGAGACTTCGGCAGTTGAGTCAGTTTCATAATTATCGCGACTCTAGTCACGGCGCACACCATGTCCCTCCTCCCACCGTTTGCCAGCCGGAGACTTGAAGGTGGCGGTGGAAACTAATTACCTTCTCGGAGATGAGAGAGACGGAGTCGGAGAACTTGTTACCTCAGACCTGTGGCACGGCGCTGCAGATGAGAGATTGGGTTGGATACAGAATAATGTGCGCGCTATGTAAGTGAGAACCAACTCCTTCATCAGCTTATAAATACACATGTGCAGGAGCAGCAGCTGCACCAGTAAGAGCTACTCACCACTGTGTTATGTTAACAATTGCAACTCCTACAAGGAGCGATCCCAATGGCCGTGAGGTCTAAAGCGTAAGTCTTCAGACACTTGATTGCTGGAATCGCGGGTTCGAATCCTGCTAAGGGTATGGGTGTTTGTCTGGTGTTTATTGTGTGTTGTGTAAGTAGCCCGGCCCATGCGACTCGTTTACAGGAGTCATAAACTTCAACATCGAGGCGACCTAGGCCCGATGTGGGCTGTTGCACCATAAAAAGACACTGTCATGTGAATACTTTTACATAGCATTACTTCAGACGAAACTTTTACATTTAGACACGCAAATTCGGACCTCTTATTTAGTTATGAGGTTTGAAGTTCTGAGCACGTGGCTATGGAATTATTGGTTTCTGGGAAGTGACGCTGTGTAATCTAGCAAAATTTCTGAACCAGGTGGCTGTACGAACCTCATACAGATCGAAAAGTTTCTGTCGGACAACACGGGGTCACTTCCTGGAAGACTAAAGTTCGTAGTTATTTGTGATATAAGATATGACGTTCTCACGGCAGTATCACGGTTAGAGCAGTCTGAGCTATGAAATCACGTTTTCATGTTTTTCAAAATATTACGAATGACAGAGGAAGGAACTGTGCCAAATATTATAATCTTTAAATGTAATGCAATTAAGCGTGGAGTTTAGGTCTAGGAGATTCGTAAATTATTTTTAAAAAATTTAAAAGGGGATTGTACATCACTTTACAGCCCCCTTCTTAAAAAAAAAAAACTGTCAGCAGGTGGAACTCAGAAAGCACACTTACAGTAAGCATATTAGACAAAATATGCAGTTTAGACAAAAAAAAGGCAAGTTTTAAGTAAAGAACACGAATATCGTAATTTGTTTCTTTTTGGGTAATTCTCCGGCGTCTGACTTTTAATTGCCGACGTTTCGGAACTCACTGTCGGTTCCATCTTCCTAGGCAGACGAATGAAGTATGTCAGTGGATCCATCCACTGACATACTTCATTCACCTGCCTATGAAGATGGAACCGACAGTGAGTTCCGAAACGTCGGCAATTAGAACTCAGATGCCGGGGAATTACCCAAAAAGAAACAAATTACATTTAGAACACGGCGAAAGCTTAAAAACAAGATTGCGACACGAATATTGATAAAGCTTGTGAAAAGCGCAAAGGAAGACACACCGGAATGTCAGCCTAAAGAATGAAAGGAAGAAGAGATGCTGGGGCGAAAGTAGCAGAAATGGACAAATCCAGAGTAAAGGCTACGATCATCTCGGTTACATCTTGTAGTTTTGTTTGAGAGGTATACATTTTTCGGCGAAATCCTTACATAATTAATGGAATAAATTATTTGTGTTATTTACATCCTACTTCCTTCTAGTTTATCCAAAGACACTGCTAGCAACAAATGTACGATATAGTAAGGCTGTCACCCTTAAATCGGAGAAACAGAGGGACCTTCATGATATTTCACATAGTGTTGACAGTATGTGTACCTTAGGGTTGTAGTATCGGTAGCCAGTAACGTGCTACCTTCTTTGGTTGATTCGGTGTAGTGTGTGAATATATTATGCAGAAAATTGTCTGAGAAATATTTGAAATTTCTGCTTCTATTTTTCATTTATCGCTTAACTTTCGTTTATTATAACAGAGATTAAGCAACCGTCTTTCTTTCATAATACGTAAAAGTGTGTCCTGTGTGTCACGTTATTTATTACAGCGGCCTTCGTCGTTGTTAATTTACAATGAGCTTCGAATCTTCGACAACAAAAAACCGCGACGGCGTTATCGCTGTACCAACACGTAATTCCACCAATGGACCCGTGGTACACTGATGGAACCGTACGCCTTTATGAGTGCCACGTCTTAGTTAATCGTATTTTACAATTAGAACAAAGCGTCTGGTATAACCATCACTGATCTAAGACGTCTGGCACTTCGTTGTTGAATTAACACATTTTCCTCGCAGACTCAGTACAGGAACAAAAATTCAAGGCAAGAAACAGTAGTGTGTGTTTAGGACAAGAAACCTAAAACTACTTCTGAGACAGACGAATGCTGCATCATGTCGAGAGCAGCAGTCTTAAATAAGGATAGAATAAAGAAATGAGGCCAGTTTTCGGTAATTCTTCTGCCAGTTTCCAGCTAAACTTCTGTTCATTTTCCGTCATCCTTTCCACTCACTATCATTCTTTACGAGTAAATCCGGCGTGAGTCTTAAAAGATTTTTTTCAAGACAAAATTCCTCTCTCTTTCTTCACATCCTTTGTTCGGCCTTCACTTTTTTTCGTATCTCGATGGCAATTCTGTAATATTTGTTCACCTTTTCTGTGAGGTAGAGAGTAAAATTCATTTGCTACTAAGTAGCTATGTACTACACACAATTAATTTCCCAGAAAGTACAGCTGAAAACCACTAAGTGACTTTAGTGCATAAATTAACCTACTTAAGTTATTGTATAATTACTTTAACAAGCATCGTAGCTTGAGGTAGGATTTATTAACGGCGGTTTGACACTCTCTTGTAAATATTCCCCACGATAAAGGTGTTTTGCGCACCAAAGGCACCTCGTCCCATTCTAAACAAAAGCCGTGGCATCGTGTGAATAGAGGGACAGTCAGATCGGCAGCTCCCGAAAGAGCAGCTGGAATACAATCAGCTGATAGTGACCGTCGGTTAACCTACTAAATAAGAATATGAACAGTAGATTAGAAAAAGGAATGGAAAAGTTGTCCCTGAGCATGCCACTAAGGCATAAGAAGGGAGATGAGGAATGCTCCACACTTTCTCAACCTCGACAACAGATGATGGCGAGTGGTCAGCTTCTCATCGCTACCTTTTTATCCCCAAGGAAAGTGGCTCTGCTACGCTTTGAATAGAAGGCTGAGCGGGTCCCAGAATCGGTCTGCCGAAAATCGAAACGAGGTTCGTCGACTACCCATTCCGTAACCTAGTTATTATAGCAACGACGACGCCCTGGCTCCTACCGTACATATATACGGCTAGAATAACGCGACATAATTTTCTGAATAAAAAGTAACCGCAATCGACGTTGTCATGGAGATCTAATTGGATCCACATCGACATAGCGATGAGCATAATTCGCAAAACAACAGTAACGTTTCTGCTGGAAGAAGTCCATTTTTTCATAGTATTAGACTGAACTGGATAAACTCGTATTTGGTCGATGCCTGATTCGCATTTAGACCGGGTCATCAGCAATTCTGACCGAGATGTTTCGCAATTAGCTTCATCCCCTCCAGGTAAATGCGCGTATATCTCGAATTGGTCAAAACTGCTTCCTTTCGAATCCTAACAAATTCAACAGTCGTCCTGTCACTTGAAGCTGCATAATCTGATTTACTGACACCATCGTAAAATAAACCACAAATTCGCATTAGAATCTCTGTGACCCGAATTCCAACACTATGAGTCAGACACACCCTCTGGTAACAGGTATGTCAACTATTCTGAATCGTATTATCTTCCTGCTCTGATTCTCGATTACACGACTGATATTTTGTAGACAAAGCGACGTTTCTATCATTTTGAAACCCATTCCACAGCGTTTGGAATCCGAGCGTACCATCAAATGGGCCTAATTTTTTCTTCTTTTTAGTTTATCTGTGCAAACCACATTGTGTTTCCAGCATCTATATTTGATACTGCACTCAACTGTCAGTGTCATGGTGGGTGCTGGACGAAAGCAGGCAGCAATGTATTTATTGATTGGTCACGGCTGGTCAATCCACACCACCAAAACTGCTGCACCCAATCCAATCCCGGTCGGTCGGTATCACGTGACTAAACAAGCAAGCAAACAGTAGCAAACGAGAGAGAGTCCGAACTGCTGCTCTTGTTGGGGGTTAATTTATTCAGTAATGGAAGCGGCGAACTGTGACATGGCTTTATTGCGTACAGTCGACCCTCAAATGCACTAAACACTCCAATTAACGTGATCAGAATAAAGGGACGGAAAAGCACATGGAATTACCAACAGCCCATGCGCATTTAATGGGGGAATTGTCCGGTTGATTCACTGATTTACTTTAGCGTTGTAAATGCTGGTTCGACTCATAGTAGGGGAAGATAATTTTTGTTCACCACTAAGTCCAGGGTAAGAGTCGTGATATCTCAGTCAATTACTAGTTATGGACTGGTCTGGACTGGTGTTCAGTTTCCGGCGTGGGCAAGCATTTCCTTCATTGTTGTGCCGCATAATGAAAAGTTTCGTCTTTTGTAAAAACCGCGATGGTACGTGAGATGGGGGTGGCGTGTAGCACGATTGGGACAAAACAGAAATGGGTACGGAGATTTTGGTGGGAAAAAGCGAAGGAAGAAAACCACTGGAAGATATAGGCGTAGAAAAGAGACTGATGTTAAAATGAATCTTAAATGAATATGACGGCAGGGTGTGAACTGGATTTATCTAGCTCACGGTACAGTCTGGTATCTGGCTGTTGTAAGAAGGGCAATGAACATACGGATTTAATAACATGAGGGAATTGTGTGACTAAATGAGGCTCTGTTATCTGCTCGAACAGGACTTTTTTCCATGACGTTAACGTTGTGTACCGACCCACAAACTTCCAAGCTAAAGATAACATATGGCTTTCAATTTCCTGGATGAAACCCTTGAACGTGAAACTGAAACGTACCAGCATCTAGTGTCCAGGTTAAATTCCCAGCATGCATTTTGACGTGTTGTTAGGCGCACCTGGAATCAAAGAGCTGTAGATAACCTAGTTACTTTAACTGCCTAGGGACATGAGTCTAGCGACTAAATGATTTCGTGTACTCTAATGCCTTTTGCCATGATTAGTAAACGTATCGATTCGAATAATCAATACAGAACGAAATAAAAAAAAATGTTACATTGTCATTTGATCTGCTTTACAGAAATCCACTAAAATTTATGTTTCATAGAAACACATGAAAGTTGTGTGTGAATTATATGATAATTGAGACTAGAAGGTAGTTACAAGAAAAGTTCGTTCTTGAAAGTGTGTACGAAAATGAAACATAGAATAGTAATGTAAATGAATAAGGGCGCAGTTAAAGAATGAGAAAATTAACAGGAAATTTAAACCGAAATAACTGGAAGAAGTAACGTAAGGGAAGAAGTAAATACCAGTGAAGAATCTCTTCCGCTCGCATGCAGTAATCTCGTAAGTCTTCCCCTCCTGGTGAACATTCAGGAAGAGGCCTGCAGCTACATTTTGACCACAGACACAAAAGCCGTCATCGTTGTCACTGTGTGTACGCTGACAGTAGGCCTAAAGTGCGCTGCGTGTCATTACAACAACATCAGCGCGACTGGTGCCAACAACACAACTGGCCTTACATTTGTTGCTACAGTTTTTTACTGCGAGCATAAAACAAGGGGTGCCAGATTCGTCACTGCAATATTTGTATGCAATTTTAAATACTACACCACGAGGCAACTAGCTCGAACGGTAACACTTCTGAGGTTTCCAGTTCGAAACTCGGCCGAAAAACTAGCTATTCAAACTGAAGCCTTTCGTGGTTTCCCTCAGTCCCTCCAAGCAAATTTTTGCATGGACGTAAATCAGACGTCAACCTCTTCCCACATTCTTTCAATTCAATACTCACTCCTATCCTCTCACCTGACACCGTGTGTTCTGACTTACGGTCAACGTCTTTAAATATACTACAAAAAATATAAATGTAATTTCATTTACGCCCATAAGAAAAGCACGGCTGTCCCTTTCCACAAAACTTAAAAAAAGCTCCACAGCAATAGGTACACTTTTCTTACACCGAATTTCATCAGAATCTGGTAATAAGTGCAGACATCACCAAAATAAATTCATTTGCACCTCTAAGTAATGTATGTATTTGACAATGCCAGGTCTCACGAAACTCGCAGTTTTGTGAAGGCCTCCCTTACCGACTTGCTTCTGTTTTCCAGATGCGTTTGGAAATGTAGAAAATATGAGCAAAATATTATATATGCCCTGAAGTAAAATATGGCTTTCACTGCACTCCATGAAACTCACGCTTGATAGACAGCTTTTCTTAAACCATCCTGTACCAAATTTCATGGAAATCAGACAAAAGTGTAAGCGCTGATTCTGTGTCACAGACGGACAGACGGATGTGGTCTTCACATAAGGAGCCCTTATTTTAGTTTGAATAGAAGACTTACAAATGCACCCCAACGGTGGCGAATGTTGCGGTCGGCATAGTAGTGCGCCTCCAGACCACAAAACTACCCAGCAAAAGGCTTTTTTCAGAAGACACAAGATTATGAACAGGTAGCGCTTCACTAACGGTAGTGAAGTTCTCCCATTTCGAAATTTAAAAATCTGTCCAGATATTCACTCATCGACACTAGTCACAGACAAGCACACAGGCGTTATTTATTCATGAGACTACGCAAAAATGTCGGTGGTGTGGGTATAGCTCCACGCATTCTTAACTTTTACGCGAGATGGTAGTGGTCAGCTTCGAGCTTCATGTGATTTATCCTTAGTGCCGACTGAATAGGAAGTGACTATCTACAACGTACAGTACAGCAATTTTCCTTAACTTTTTCGGTTAGTCTCTATTTGGGGGGGGGGGGGGGGGGGTGATAGGCTGCAAATTCCAACGTTCTGCACGTTTCCGCTCAACTATACGCCTGTTATTTCTGTGGGATATCGTACAGCTTATTTCATTAACCTCATGACACATAGCCTATTAGAATTCCTTAATATCTGCATGTGTGGAGGAACTAATATCCGTGGAAGCTACTGTAAAAGGGTTGCGAGATACGATTTTCTGAAGGAGATGGTAATGCAGATGCAGGTCTTCTGGAGCGTATTACCACATCGACTGGTAAATAGATACCGACTTTTCGGAAAATTGCCTTATCTCCATCTTCAGGGTGAAGTGGTCGTTAGCTTGAAGCTGCAGGCAATAAGCTCCTCCGAAAAGGCAGTAAAAATTTACGAGCCGATACAGCTTAACATTCCACAAACTCGATTTTTCTGCAAATGACTCGTCCGTTCGAATCATAAGTACACTGTGACTGACAACGATGCATTTATTTGGCTTTCTTCTTTCCTAGAATCTTTCTCTTAATTATATTTGCAACATATCTCTCCGGCGATCGCGGTAGCACAGTGGTTAAGGTGCTGTGCTACAAATCGGAAGGTCGCTGGTTCGATCCTCAGTCTGCTGTTAGCAGTGGTAGAGTGCGGTCGATTTGTAGTGAACGTGCTGCATGCGAGGAGTGTTGTTTTTGTGTTTCGTGTATAAGTTTGTTTATATACTTCGTTAAGTGAAAGTGA
>Ga0123357_10007801_pt1 | contig 13293 bp, 13 predicted proteins | sample TergutEmb28metaG_FD_89873 | JGI IMG/M metagenome (GOLD analysis project Ga0123357, IMG submission 89873) | Embiratermes neotenicus P4 segment gut microbial communities from Petit-Saut dam, French Guiana - Emb289 P4 | ecosystem: Host-associated > Arthropoda: Insects > Digestive system > Gut ...
CACCTGGGCACAACGCCTCAAACAAGCACTAGCCCAGATCGATTACACAACAATCCCAACCACCCAGAACACCCATACCCCCTAGCCAGAAAACATTCACTAACAATTCATCGGAAACTCAGGCGTCAAGCCAAGTTTTCGGTGCGTTTTGATGCTAGTTGTGCCAGTGGACGCCATCTGGTAGAGGGATTCTGGCGATGTGGTGTGGTGCTGATCCCGAGGGCATTGGCAGTGTCCGAAAGCAGCATGCCTTGGACCAAGTTCTTAACCTATTAGTCACGAAGAACGCTTAGGGGCACAACAGTCACGCCGTCTGCTCGCTTGTGGGCAAAACCGGATCCTGTGACGATGATCAGAGCTTGGGGCGGCCCGACTAGGGATTGGTCGATGTTGCTGGCAACTGCAAGCAGGCTCTCTGCGGCTTGGTCAACGGCGCCGAAACCCAGTTTGATTTCGACAGCAGCCCAGGACCCGTCGGCAAATTCCATGACTGCGTCAGCCTCAAGTCCATTGGAGTCTCGGTAATGAAACAATCTGGCGCCAAGTGGTTGTCCGTAAACGCGGAGTTCGTGTATGGCCGCAGATTCGAACAAAAAACCCAGATACTCGAGATCGCCTTGCAGACGGTCGGGGCCAAGATCCAGGGCCATGCAGGCGATGGACGGGTCGCAGAAGTGTCGCTTGGGACTCTTGCGCAGGCGGGCGGCGGATCGAATGTGGGTGTTCCAGGCAGGCAGGTCATGCCTGATCATCAGGCGACTGAGGGCGTCAAGATAGTCAGCGACAGTTGAATCGTCAAGTGAGCCGTCTGCACCGCCCGCATCTTTGGCTATGGTGGTCACGCTGCATTCGGTGGCGATATTGCGAGCCATGGATTGAATGACGCGTCGAATGCGGTTAGGGTTGCGCCGTCCCCCCAATGCACGGCTGACATCGCTTTCGGTCAGCAACTGGTAATAGTTCGAGTTGGCGATCCGGGCTTGTCGAGTGTTCAGTTCAAGGTTGCCGGGCCATCCGCCAATTACCAGACGAGTGGCGATGTCTGTCAAACCGGTATTGTCTGGACGTGAATGCGGCGCGTTTCCGTCCAAAATCTCCGCCAGAGACACCTCGCCAGTGGACCATCCACGTTCGAACCATGACATGGTACCCATGTCGATGACGCCGAAGCGTCCAGTGCCACTGTGCAGCCCGCGCATTTTCTCATCTCGAGGGGTTGATGAGCCTGTCAGTATGAACTGGCCCTTGGCTTTCCGCTTATCGACTTCGTGTCGTACCGTGTTCCATAGCTGAGGTTGCTCTTGCCATTCGTCGATCAGGCGTGGTGTATCGCCCTGCAGCAGGTAGACGGGGTCACTACTCATCGCAATTTTCACTGCGGGACTGTCATCGACTTCGATCTCACTGCTGGCATGGAATCGTCCGGTCTCAGTCTTGCCGCAACCTTTCGGTCCCCGGATCAGCAGGGCCCCTGCGGCACCAAGTTGGTCCACCACCTGTTGGTCGACGATGCGTCGTTGATAATCCACATTTTAAGTATGACATAAATCGGAAGTTTGCAGACATTTTAATCCATAAGCTGCAGACGTATTAATCGGAATATTGCAGGATAGACCTGGATTTGCCGATATATTGTGGCTTCTATTGGTGTTCCTAGCCAGCGACCGCACCCCTTGCGACAGGAGTAGGCACACATCGTGCTCCAAGCAGGGTGGTTTGACGATGTGCGTCTACTTGTGTCGCCTTTCTGGGCCGAGACTGCGACATACCTCAGCGCATATCGTCGTCAAGCCAAGTTTTCGGTGCGTTTTGATGCTAGTTGTGTCAGTGGACGTCGCCTAACGGGCGAATCTGGGGTGCGGCGGGGTGTCGGTCCAGGGAGTTGATGTTGGGCATTGGATTGAAGGTCGGCGCAAAATCTGCTAGCGTTACACACGCGCTTGAGCGCTGGACGATCCCCCATAGCTCAATTGGCAGAGCATCTGACTGTTAATCAGAGGGTTACTGGTTCGAGTCCAGTTGGGGGAGCCAAAGATGGAATGTTCGGCTATCGCATCCCAGCCACTGCAACGAGATAATGTCAACGACTCACGGCCACATCCCAAGGAAATTGCAAGCTTTGAGCCAGCTTTGTGTCCGACACATGTTCACGCCACATCGTGCAATCTGACTTGCTGTAACACTAGAATTGTCCACGGCATTCGCATCATAGAGAGAGGCAAGATCAATGAGCGACATCACAGACATTCTCAAGCAGATTCCGATCGGCGAGCTGGCGGGGCAGGTAGGCGCCACCCAGAAGGACACCAAGAGCGCTGCTACCACAATCATCCAGTCGCTGCTCGGCGGCATGTCGGCCAATGTGGCGGACGGCGGCGAGAAGGAGCTCACTTCGGCGCTGGCGCAGCACGCGCCCACCACAACCAAGTCGAAGACGTCCAAGAGCACCAAGACCACTTCCGACGGCACGGTCGATCTGTCCAGCGTCGACACCAAGGACGGCGCCAAGATCGTCCAGCACGTTCTGGGTACCGATCCCAAAGCGGCCGCGGCCGCAGTCGCCGAGAAGACCGGTAACGACCAGTCCTTGCTGCAGAAGCTGATGCCCATCCTGGCGCCGATCGTCATGACATACCTGGCCAGCAAGCTGACAAAGGGCTCGGCGGGCGGCTCGGCCGTCGGCGCCGGACTCGGCGGACTGGTCGGCAGCCTGCTCGGCGGCGGCGCCTCAGCCCCGGCGACACAGTCTGCGTCATCCGGCGGCATCGGCGATATTCTCGGCGGTCTGCTCGGCCAGAGTGTTGGCTCCGGCAACTCGGCATCCAGCGCCGGCGGGCTGGGCGGTCTGCTCAGCAGTCTGTTCTGAGCCGTGCTGCGCTGCGTCCTGGCATCGTCGTCACGCGCCCGTCTCGCCACCATGCGGGCGGCAGGCGTGCCGGTTGACGTCATTGTGCCCGGCGTGGACGAGACTTGCGACATCCCCGACACGGGCGAGCGCGTCCTCGAATTGGCTAGACGCAAGGGGGAGGCGGGACGTGCCGTGATAGGGGACCGTCCCACCACCCCGACGGTGTTGATCGCCGCCGACACGATGCTCGACATGGGCGGCGTCCCGTACGGTAAGCCGCACAGCGCCGAAGTCGCCCGTCAGCGTCTGCATGAGATGAGCGGCTCCTCCGGCACGCTTTACACCGGTCACCACGTCGCGGTTTCGCTGGGGGACGACGGTTGGCGCTGGGTAGACGGCACCGCCGCCACGACCGTGCGATTCGCCACCATGACGGACGACGAGATCGAGGCGTACCTGGCCACCGGCGAGCCATTGGAGGTGGCTGGATCGTTCACCATCGACGGCTTCGGCGGTCCGTTCATCGAGGGGATCGACGGCGACCATCACAACGTCGTCGGCCTCTCATTGCCGCTTGTCCGCCACATGCTGGCTCAACTGGGTGTCCAATGGACGGATCTTTGGGACAGTGCACCGCATCACAAATAGCTAGTCGTTGGATCGCACTTGCTGGCCATCCCGCTCAGGACACCCGATATGAAACCATTCCGCTAGAGCTTCTCCATCGGAGCGTAGGTGACCAGTAGGCGCTTGGTGCCCATCTGGCCGAAGTCCACATCCACCTGACGCTTGTCGCCGTCCCCACGCGCTGCCAGCACTTTGCCCAGGCCAAACACGTCGTGCAAGACGCGATCTCCTGCCTCATACATTTCGGTGTTGGCTCGCCGCTTGGTGGGGACGCCGCCACTCTTGCCACTGCCACTGCCGTACACAACCCCCGTCGGCTCGTCCCACTGGCTGACCCAGCGAAGCTCGCGTCCCTTGCCAGTGCCGTCACCGCTGCTGTGACGTGACGGCCAGGCCGTCAGATCGGCCCCGACCCGTCGCCAAGTGATCAAATCGGGCGGAATCTCGTCCAGGAAGCGGCTGGCCGGGTTGTACTGTGGCTGCCCGTACTGGGTGCGGACGGCCGCCCGCGTGACGTATAGCTGCCGCTTGGCCCGGGTGATGCCGACGTAGGCCAAGCGCCGCTCCTCGGCTAACTCCTGCGGGTCGGCCATGGCCAGCGTGTGCGGAAAGACGCCGTCCTCAAGCCCGGTCAGGAAGACGAGGCCGAATTCGAGCCCCTTGGCAGAGTGCAGCGTCATCAAGGTGACGACGCCGTCACCATCGCCTGGCAGCGAGTCGGTGTCGGAGGCCAGCGCGATGCGCTCCAAGAAGGCCGCCAGCGAGGCATCGGGCTCCGGCATGCCGTCCGCCAACTCACCGGCCAGTTCGGCCGCCTCGTCCACGTCATCCAAGTCGATGCTGTGCGCCATGGCCACGAACTCGGCGGCCACGTGTACCAGCTCGTCAAGGTTCTCCAGCCGCGTCTCGTCCTGGGGGTCTTTGGACGCCCGCAGCTCGCCCACCAAGCCCGATGCTTCGAGCACCGATGCCAGAACCTCGTCGGCTGCGGCACCCTGCGTCACCAAGTCCCGCTGGGCGTCCATCATGGTGACAAATTCGTCGATGGCCCGCTGCGCCCGCGCCGCCACCCCGGCTTGGGACGCCTGCCGCAGGGCCTTGCCGAAGCTGATGCCATCGCGCCGGGCGAGGTCGGCCAGCGTTTGGACGGTCGTGTCGCCGATGCCGCGCTTCGGCTCGTTGAGGACGCGCCGGAGGGCTAGTTCGTCGTCCTCGTTCAGGATGGCCCGCAGGTAGGCCAGGGCGTCGCGCACCTCTTTACGCTCGTAGAAGCGCACACCGCCCAACACCCGGTAGGGGAGCCCGGCACGGACGAATGCCTCCTCGATGACGCGGGACTGCGCGTTGGTCCGGTAAAACACTGCCGTGTCGCCGTACCGGAAATCGCCCTTGGCGGCCAGCTTGGCGGCCTCTTCCGTCACGAAGCGGGCCTCGTCATACTCGGTGTCGCCCACCCAGCCGGTGATCTTCTGGCCGTCGCCGGCGTCCGTCCACAAGCGCTTGTCCGGACGCCCAGAGTTGTGGCCGATGACCGCGTTGGCGGCGCTGAGAATCGTCTGCGTCGACCGGTAGTTCTGTTCGAGGACGACGGTGGTGGCCCCGGGGAAGTCCTCACTGAAGCTGAGTATGTTGCCAATGTTGGCGCCCCGGAAAGCGTAGATCGACTGGTCGGAATCGCCCACCACCATCAACTCCGGTGGCTTCAATCCGTCGTCCCCCTCTGCCGGCCCGCAAAGGGCTTGTATCAAGGCGTACTGGGCGTGGTTAGTGTCCTGGTACTCGTCCACAAGCACGTGGCGGAAGCGGCGGCGGTAGTGTTCGAGCACGTCAGGGCAGGTTTTGAGCAGGCGGACCGCCAGCATCAGCAGGTCGTCGAAATCGACGGCGTTGGCGTCCCGCAACGCTTTCTCGTACTGCGCGTAGGCCTCGGCGTAGACCTCCTCGTTGTTCTCGGCCGTGCCGCGGGCCACGCTGGTGGCGACGATCCGGCTGGCGGACGCCGCGTCCAGCAACTCGTCCTTGCAGCGCGAGATCCAGTTGAGGATGGCGCGGGGGGCGAATTTCTTGGGGTCGAGCCCGGTTTGCTTGATGACGGACGCCATCAGCCGCCGCTGGTCGGTGTCGTCGTAGATCGTGAAACCCCTGGACAGCCCGATCCGGTCGGCGTCGGACCGCAGGATGCGCAGGCAAGCCGAGTGGAACGTCGACACCCACATCAGGCGGGCCTGGCGTCCCACCAAGTCCTCGACGCGCCCGCGCATCTCGGCCGCCGCCTTGTTTGTGAACGTGATGGCCAGGATTTCGCCGGGGTGGACGCCGCGGGCCGCGATCAGGTAGGCGATGCGGCGGGTCAGCACGCTGGTCTTGCCGGACCCGGCGCCCGCTACCACCAGCAAGGGGCCGCCCTGGTGCATGACGGCCTCGCGCTGCGGCGGGTTCAGCCCGTCCAGCAAGGACCATTCGGATGATTCAATCATGATTCGGACAAGTCTACGGGGCGCCACTGACATCTTTCAGGTGCCGCGCGACGGTGTCGGAGACTTGTAGAGAGGTACCATAATCAGATAATCTGATAATCGTGACCATGATCCTTGAGCACACTGAAATGACGGCCACCGAGGCCAGCCGTCACTTCTCCGACGTCCTGGATCGGGCCAGAGCTGGCGAGACGATAACTGTTATGCGTAACGGCCAGGCTGTCGCGCAGGTGACACCGCCGCCGGTGCGTAAGCCAAACGGGGCGGCGATGATCGAGTTCCTGCGGGCTTGGGAAGGCGACGAAGAAGGTTTCCCACCCGATTATCTTGAGTGGCTCAACTCGTCGTATGAGCCAAGCGAACGTGACAGGGAGCGGATGTCGTGGGCCGACGGCTTGCGCTAGACACTAGTGTCTTGGTAGCGGCTGAACGGGCGCGGGGGTTGCCGGAGGCGTGGTTTGAGACGGACGATCAACTGGGGTTGCCGATGATCGTTCTGGCGGAGTTCCGGGGTGGCATCGCATGTGCTCGCGCCGAGTACCGTCCGCGTATGCAGCGCTTCCTGGACGGTTTTCTAGGGTTGGTCGATGTGTTGCCGTACGACGATGCCGTGCTTGAGCAGCACGTCCGCCTAATTGCTTGGACGGTCAGCCACGGGGTTCCGCGCGGGCAGAACGATCTGATCATCGCGGCGACGGCTGCCGCGACGGGTCGGACGGTGATGACACTGGACATGCGAGCCCGTTTCGGGGAGTTGCCAGGTGTGGAAGCGATTGTGGTGAGCTTGTAGGGCTGGGTGGGCGACGGCTTTGCGGGTCGCGGTGACGTCGGACATGATCGCGACCGGAACGAATGTCAAACGGTTGGAGTGCGTGTTCTTTATGCGCATGTGCGTTTCGGGTGGGGAGGAAAGCAAACAGCACCCGCTTTCGGCAGGTGCTGTTATAAATGAGGTACTCCTTTGACTGTCCCTACTGGACTGCCCGGTCTCCTCAATAAAAACGGTACCACTGGTGTGGGCGTTTTCGTGACACGATGGGTTTGCCTTTCATGGTTGAGGACGTCAAATCTACCTGACAGAACCAGCCAAGCCCGAGTGAGCAAAACTATACCGAAACTGGTATAGTTTTGCTCATGGCAGCACGGGATGGTTTATGGGAAGTGGCGGTCGACCAGTACGGCTACGTCACTACAGCGGATGCTGCCCGCATTGGCGTGCCGGTGGTCGAGGTGGCAAAGTTGGCGTCCCGAGGTGGCCTGACTCGAGTCTCTCAGGGGGTTTACCGTTTCCCGCAGTGGCCGGTTGGGGCAAACGACCATCTGATGGAGGCCGTCTTGTGGACGCGCGACCCGACTGCGGTGCTGTCGCATGACACTGCGCTTGATGTGCTCGACTTGTGTGACATCAACCCGACGCTGTTGCATGTGACGGTCAGCGGCCGGAAGTATCCGATCCGTCGTCGGGATACGCCAGTCGGGCTGACTATCCACTACGAGCAGTTGGATACCGCCCAACGGGGCTGGTGGGAACAGATCCCGACCGTCACCGCTCAAACTGCCATCGAGCAGGGCATCGCCACTTCGATTCGACCTGACCTGCTCAACCAGGCCATTGACACCGCAGCCCGCTGGTCGATGATCGGCCCCACCGTCGCTGACCAGCTACGTGACACTTTGGAAAGGAAATACCAATGATCCTGGACCTGCCTGACAAGTCTCGTCCGTCCCCTCTCTGAGTGAGGGATATTCCAAGTCCGCCTGCTTGTTGCCACGAGCGACGGACTGAAGAATCCCACACTCAACGCTGATGCTGCGCCAAGGGTATGTCTTGTCGGTGGGTCTCGGTAGGCTGTTCTTCATGGTTTCGACTGACCCGCTGGGCCTAACTATGCTGGAGGCGCGGGCGTGCGTGTTGATTGACACGCACTTGACGGCGGCTGGTTGGGTTGTGAAGGATCGCAAGGATATGAACTTGTGTGCATCCCATGGTGTGACGGTGCGCGAGAACTGCGATTATGGGAATGTGTTGAGTTTCCAGGAGATGAGGGGGTAGGAATGACTGCTAGGAAGCGGGCACCGAGAAGTAATCGACCGGCGCCGGACATCGTGCGTTCGTCGGCGGTCGAGTATCTGACATTCGTCGTCGCCACCGGCGAGGGTGGCGTCGAAGCGGTCTATTCAGACGAGAACGTCTGGCTGACGCAGAAGATGATGGCGGCGTTGTATGACGTCACAGTGCAAAACATCGGGCAGCACCTGCGGAAGGTGTTCTCCGACGCAGAACTGAGCGCAGAGGCAGTTATAAAGGATTTCTTTATAACTGCCTCCGATGGCAAGCAGTACCGGACGCAGCATTACAACCTGTCGGCGATCATTGCGGTCGGCTACAAGGTCAACTCCGAGAAGGCGGTGCAGTTCCGCAAGTGGGCGACGCAGATCATTGAGGAGTATGCCGTCAAGGGCTTCGCGATGGACGATGAGCGTCTAAAGCGTGGCGGCAGCATCCTGACGCCCGACTACTTCGAGGAACAGTTGGCGCGCATCCGCGAGATTCGGTTGTCTGAGCGCCGGTTTTACCAGAAAATCACCGACATCTATTCGACCTCAATCGACTACGACCCGGCGTCAGCAGCGACAAAACGGTTCTTCTCCACCGTCCAGAACAAGTTGCATTGGGCGATCCACGGCCACACTGCTGCCGAGGTTATCGTCGACCGGGCGGATGCATCTCGTACTCACATGGGTTTGACGACCTGGGAAGATGGGCCGATTGGGAAAATTCAGAGGTTCGACGTGGTGGTTGCCAAGAACTATCTGACGCGGGATGAACTAGCCCAGATGGAGCGGTTGGTGAACGCCTATCTTGACTTGGCCGAAACAATGGCGCTGCGTCACATCCCAATGACGATGGCCGATTGGGAAGGTCGGTTGAATGCCTTCATCGAGGCGACGAGCAGCGACGTGTTGCGCGATGCAGGTAAGGTGAGCGCTGAGATCGCGCGAGCGCACGCCGAGACGGAGTTCGAGAAGTACCGCGTCATCCAAGACGCCCTCTATCGGTCGGACTTCGACCGATTCCTGGAACTAGAGTCGCGGATTGGTTGTGACGGGCATAAGGGAGACGCCAATGGCTGACGCGCGGCAGTTGGAATGCTCGCAATATATCAAGTAGACGTGACGAAGGGCATTGAAATCCCACACTCAACGCCGATTTTGGCTGGCTTCAAAGATGCGTCTGGGAAAATATCTATGCTGGCTGAGGACTAGATTTGGTGATATGACGTTTCTCGTCTTGGCTTTGGTGATAGCGGTGGGTTTGTGCGGGCCGCTGCTGGCTTGGCCTGACTCGTTGCGCATACCGGTTGTCATCGGTGAGTTGCTGGCCGGGGTGGTCGTCGGGGTGACGGGCTTTGGTTGGGTGGACGCCCATGACCAGACGTTGACATTTCTGGCAGATATCGGTTTCGCCATGATCATGTTCGTGGCTGGCTCACACGTCCCCATTCGTAGTAAGGCGTTGCGCGTCCAAGCCAAGCCTGCCTTGCTGCGGTGGTTGTTGGTTGTCGTTCTGGCAGCTGTCTTGGGTTGGCTGGTCGCCTTGATTTTCGAGACGGGACATCCCGCGTTGTATGCGGTGCTGATGGCTTCCTCGTCAGCCGCCGTGATCCTGCCCGTCGCCAATTCGCTGAAGTTATCCGGGCCGTCTATGTTGAAGATGCTGCCCCAGGTGGCTATTGCTGATACGGCCTGCATCGTCGCCCTACCGCTGGCTATTGATCCTGCCAATGCTGGTACAGCGGCCCTGGGCGCGTTGGCCGTGATAGCTTGCAGCGTCATCGTTTTCTGGCTGGTGCGTCTTAGTGAGAAGCGCGGTTGGCGGGCGGCTGCCCATCGCAAGTCTCAGGAGCGGGGTTTCGCGCTGGAACTGCGCATCAGCTTGTTGATCCTTTTGGTGCTGGCTGCGCTGGCGCAGCAGACCAGGGTCTCCATCATGCTGGCCGGTTTCTGCCTGGGCTTGGCGGTGGGGGCGGTGGGGGAGCCACACCGGTTGGCCCGGCAGTTGTTCGCTTTGTCTGAGGGCGTCTTCGGGCCGATTTACTTCGTCTGGCTTGGGGCATCGTTGGAGCTGCGCGAATTGGCTCGGCATCCGGCGATGATCGTCCTTGGTGTGGTGCTCGGGGTGGCCGCGATTGCCGTGCATGCTGCCACCGCGTTGACGCATCAGCAGCCCTCGTACGCCATCATGGCCGCCGCCCAATTGGGTGTGCCGGTGGCGGCTGCCACGCTGGGCCAGCAACTCGGTCTGCTGAAACCTGGGGAGGCCGCCGCCTTACTACTGGGCGCCCTCATCACGATCGCTGCCACCGTGTTGGCTGGACGACGGGCCGTCTCAAGTGTTCTGCTGACTTGAGAATGTAAGACTGGGTTGTTATGAATTCGGACTAGGAGCAGATCTGAGTGTCCAAACTCCAAGTGATACCGAAATACCGGAGATGCGATTGAAGATTGTCGATCTGACTTTTGTCACAAATCTTGTTTCCATCCAGATACAATTCATCCAAGTTAATCAGGCCATAGAGCGCTGTCAAATCTGAAATCTGGTTTTGATTCAAACCCAACTCAGAGAGATTTGTCAGCCCGGATAAGGCCGATAAGTCAGAAATCTGGTTATGTCCCAAATACAACCTGTCGAGATTCACCAGTCCAGACAATGCCGACAAACCAGGCGAATCAGAAATATGGTTATACTCCAAGTCAAGCGTAGATAGATTCGTCAGATTAGACAGCGGAGTCAGCCCTGAAAGCGTGTTGTTGTAAAGCTCAAGGTCAGTGAGCTTCGTCAATCCGGACAACGGTGATATGTCAGAAAACTGATTTGCGCTCAAATCCAGAGAGGTGAGATTCTTCAGACCGGATAGCGAGGTTAGGTTTTCTATCTGGTTGTCACTCAAATCAAGATCGGTGAGTTTCGTCAAATTGGCCAAGGGAGTTATGTCTGAGATATCATTCCTATACAGCCAAAGCTTTTGGAGATTCTTGAGACCAGACAGCGGTGCTAGATTCGAAATATGGTTGTCTGGACCAAAGCCTTCAAGACTTACCAAGTAAAGACTTGTGAGTTTAGTCAAACTGGCTATCAGCGATATGTCCGAGATTCCGGTATTATTCAATTCCAGATACGTCAAACTCTTGAGACTGGATAACCCCTTGAGCGAGGTTATCTTCCAACCATCGCAGGTCAGCCCGCGTAGTTTCTGCGCCCTTGTCAACGGGATTTTCGCCGAATTTGGCAGATTCATCGCCTGGTGAAAGCAGACCCGCAAGTGAGCATCCGGGATGGTGACGTATTTCGACGCCCAATGGGCGTACAGCGTTTGGCTGGCAGCTTTCGTGAACTTGGTCGCCGACGTCACCTTAGTGCCACCAGACTTAGCCGTGAACCAACCCAAGAACGAGTAATTGGATCGTGACGTGGACGCCAACTTGCCGTACGACTTACCCATCGTCACCGTCTTCGACTTCGGCTTAGCCGCCTTACCGCCATTAGCGTTAAACGACACCTTGTACTTCTTCGCCGCCCAATGCGCATACACCGTCTTATCCGACGACCCCATCTTGGAAGCGGACGTCAACTTGCTCCCGCCAGACTTCGCCGAGAACCAACCCTTGAACAAGTATCCCGCACGCGACGCCTTCGGCAACGCGCCCAACTTCACGCCAGCCTTCATCGCCTTCTTCACCAACGCCGGCTTGCCGCCATTAGCGTTGAACGCCAACACATGATACCTACTAGTGATAGTCACTGTCGTCGTGGCCGACAAGCCGCTAGACTCGCCCGTCGCCGTCAAAACATGCAACCCGGCCGTCACCGTCACCGGCACCACCAACACATCAGTCGCCTCACCAGACGGATCAGAAAACAAGACACCCAACGTCACCGGCGCCAAGTCCATCAGAACAATGTCAACGGTCTCCGACGCCCCGAACCCCGTCCCCTCCAATTGCATCTGATCCCCGGCCGGCACATCCGTCGCCGTGATCACCGGATCACCATCAGCACGCGCCGCCGGTGAAACAAACACAGCGAACCCCAACAACATCGCCAAAACAGACAACACAACAACCGGCTTCTTCATCATCGCACTCCTCAGCGAGAAAAGCCCCTCGGGTACCCCATGCGCCCTGTACAGGAGCAGCTTAATCCTAGCCCTCCTCGCACTCATCTGTTTTATTCGAAGGGGTTCATCGGACTCCAAATTGCGTTTGCCCACATTTGGGCTATGGGTACAGGCGCGGCACTGGGAACTTGACACGGAGTCTCGCCCTTCTTGGGTGATTCAGGTGGCCCAAGCGATCAGGGTGAGCAACAGTGATGAAAATCGGCCTGGAACATCACGGACGCCCGCTCGTGCTTGTCGGATTGGTCGGCCGACATGAAGATCGTCGCCACCCTCGAACAGGCTATCACCGCCCAATGCGTCGGGCACGGGCAATGTCAATTCAGCCATCTAACCTCTTTGTCTCACGTCGGGAACACCGAATTTGCGCTACTTGTAGCGAAAATTCACGCCAGCATCAGGCACGAGCGTCACCGCCGAGTACTGGTCTCGCTTCTCGACTCCAGTTTGCCGACCGTGACCGCCCCACTCGGGCTGCCACAAACCTTGTGTCGGCCATATGCAGGATTGAGCATGACTCGAATGCGAGCAGTGTCGCGCTGCTGCATCAGTGCTTGACTCGTCGTGGACGGCCAACGCAGCGGTGTGCGCAGTCACTTCCTTTTGAGGTGGTGTCCAATCTTCTGTCGCACCAGGAGTTCGCCAGTTCGATGCCCGCCCGCCTAACCATCCAGGCCGACCGGCTGGTGACGGAGAACTGGAACCGGCCAGGGCGATCCGGCCCCATCGACCCGGACAACTTCAGGCCAGACCCCAAGAACCCGCTAATCGCCTCCTTCTTCGTCAACGCTGGGCTGGCTGACACGTTTGGCTCCGGCGTGCGCAACCTGTACAAGTACACGCGCATCTACTCGAACCAAGATCCGCAGTTGATCGACGGCGACATCTTCACCACCATCATCCCGCTGACTCGTCCTACAGGGACATCGAATGTCCCTGTAGGTGTCCCTGTAGATGTCAGTGTAGGAACCGAGCTAACCGACTCAGCCCTACGCGTCGTGCAAGCGCTTCGGTCGAACCCAAGGCTGACAACGACCCAACTAGTGTAGTGCGTCATGTTTAGTTATGTAGTTGGTCGAGGCGGATTCTGGCGTGCTTCACTTTCACGATGATTTTGTCGGCTGACGCTGTCCAGATGAATGGTTTCGGGTTTTTGTTGTGC
>Ga0123357_10007803_pt1 | contig 13291 bp, 7 predicted proteins | sample TergutEmb28metaG_FD_89873 | JGI IMG/M metagenome (GOLD analysis project Ga0123357, IMG submission 89873) | Embiratermes neotenicus P4 segment gut microbial communities from Petit-Saut dam, French Guiana - Emb289 P4 | ecosystem: Host-associated > Arthropoda: Insects > Digestive system > Gut ...
ATCACCCTTGGCCGGAGAGACGCTTTGCGACCCGTTGACCCGAGGTGGGAGCCCGGTGCGGGAAATCCGCTCGCCGGGTTCTGTCCGGGGGGCGGCCCGAAAGGGCCGTCCCTACCGGGACCCCCTCCCCTTAAGCTTGCAGAGGGGGCCTCAGCTCTTCTTCACGACGTCGACGATGCCCTGAACGCTCTTGGCGCTCTTGGCAAGCATGGCCTTCTCTTCTTCCGTGAGGTGGATCTCGACGACCTTCTCCACACCCTTGCCACCCACGATGCAGGGCACACCCATGAAGAGATCCTTATAACCGTACTCGCCATCGAGATATGCCGCGCACGCAAGCAGGCGCTTCTGGTCGAGCAAGAAGGCCTCCGCCATCGTGACGGCGGCCGTTGCGGGAGCGTAGTACGCGCTCGTGCCCATGAGCGCGACGATCTCGCCGCCGCCTTTTCGGGTGCGATCAATAATCGCCTGAATCTTGTCCTTCGCAATGAACTGCGAGGCGGGCACGCCATTGATGGTGGTCATCGAGAGGACGGGGACCATGTCGTCGCCGTGGCCGCCGAGAACCATGGTGCGAATGTCCTTTACGCTGACACCCGCCTCGTGCGCGAGGAAGGCCTGGAAACGCGCCGAATCGAGCACGCCTGCCATCCCTGCAACCATGCCTTTCGGGCAGCCGGTGACACGCTTGTACTCGTAAACCATCGCGTCGAGCGGGTTCGAGATGACGATCACGAACGCATTCGGGCAATGCTTCTTCGCGTTGTTCGCGACGTCGCGGATGATGGGAAGGTTGGTGGCGACGAGATCGTCACGCGACTGACCCGGCTTACGCGGGATACCGGCGGTGACGATGAGGACGTCGGCGCCTTCGAGATCCGCCCAGTTGGACGTACCGCGGATCTTCGAGTCGTAACCGAGGATCGCGCCGTTTTGCTCGAGATCGAGCGCCTTGCCTTGGGCGAACTTCTCCTTCGCCGCGATGTCGAAGAGGTACACGTCGCCGAGTTCGCGGTTCGCGCAGAGGCGGGCGAGCTCGCCACCAATGTTGCCAGCGCCAATCAATCCGATCTTCTTCCGGGTGGGCATAGGGACATCCTTTCGGGTCAAGAAACCGGCGCCTTTCTATCACAGCAGCGCCGTGTGGGAATCGCGACGAAGCACCCGGCGTTTTCTCGCGCGCATGCGTCCGGGAGTTGCACGGCAGCGAGAAGCCGGCAACCATCGCGGCGCAGTTCACGGAGAGACGCAACATGAATCGACAAGCGGCGTTCGCGCTGGCAGGCCTCGTTACCACCATCACGCTCGCAATGACGTTTACTCAAGCGTGCCGCCGCCACTACGAGGCGCCACCCATCGGCATTGAAGTGCGGCCGCAAGGGCCCCTCGTGTTTCCGCCGCCTGACGAAGGCTGGTCGGATCGCGCGCCGCTGCCCCATGGGCTCTCTCACCCAACACGTCGCTACGGCGACGTTCGCTTATTTTCCCCCGTCATCGACGACAAAGATCATTTCGAAATCGAAGGCGACACGCTGCGCTTCTATTTCAGTGACTATCTCTTTGGCGACGACGATCTGAAGAAGGCGCCGAACATTCAGATTTCGCCCGCGGTGAAGGGCAAGACCGTATGGGACACCGGCAGCTCGGTCGAGTTTCGCGCGCAGGGCCCTTTCGATCCGGATGTAGAGTACACGGTCACGCTCCCCGCCGTCACGGGCCCTTCAGAGCACGTCTTCGAAGGTCTCAAAGCAACATTCAAGGCAACACCGGCCATCGAGATTGGCGGCAAAACGATTCATTACATACCGAAGCCCGGCGAGGCTCGCGCCATTGCCGTTCTGCCGCGCACCGACAAAATCGGAGCCCAGGAGATCACGGTCCTCTACGATCAACCCCTCGATCTCGCGCTTGCTTCGCGCCTCGTCACGCTCGCGGACAAGGAGAACAACACGATTCCCGCGAGCATCGTGCATCCCGGGAAAACCACACTCGACGGCCAAAAGATCGATCCACGCATGCTCCTCGTCGTCAAACCCAAGACGCGCGGAGAACCAGGTACGGAGATCAAGATCGCGGCCGCTGCCGAGAAGTCCGAGGGCGAAGACAAGACCATCACGCACACGTACGAGATTGCCAAACCAACCACACTCCTGAGCATCGGCTGCTCAGGCGAGCGCGATTGCGAGACGAGAGGCACGAACTTCCTGAAGGCGTCGCACACCTCGAGCATCGAGGTGAAGTACTCGAACCCGCTGGGGATTGGGTGGGACGTGAAGAGCGTGCGCATCACGCCCAAACCCGCGAACCTCTACGTCAACGCGTACGACTCGCTCACGATCAACGGCAGCTTTGCACCGTCCACGACATACACCGTGCACATCGATGCGATGCGCGACCGATACGACGGCAGCGTCCCGCCCACGACGTTCACGTTTCAGACGCGGCCACTGCCCGCGAGCGCCACGCTGCCAGAGGGCGTGAGCCTGGTTGACGGCACCAGCATCAAGGCATTCCCCATCACCACACGCAACGTAGCAAAGGCCGATCTTCTCCTCTGGCCGTTGCCCAAGGGAGATGCGGCAGCCTTCACGCAAGCCCTGGCCGACGCAAAGACTTCGAAAACACCGGACACGCCACCCGTCACGATTGCACTTTTGCCCATCGTCAAACGCAACGCGCTCGTCGAGACATCCCTCGATCTCAGTAAGGCGCTCGAAATCGGGCGCGCGTACGTCGGCACGATCAAGATCACCGAGACCCTCACCGACGCGCGGCTTCCAACGTTTCCGCAGGGCAGCGACGCAAGCCATCCCGCCGTGGCCCTCCTCTTCGCCGCAGGCCCGAACGCGATCGGTGCACACGTCCACCACGCGGGGGACAAAGCTGTCGTGCAGGTTTTTCGCCTCGCAAACGGAGAGCCCGTTGCAGGCGCGAAGATCACATCCGGAGGCACGCAGGGTACGACCGACGACTCCGGCTCCGCCTTGATCCCCGTCGCGAGCCCGACCAATGCCGCCCAGGAGAATGACCCAGAAACGACCGTTGGAATGGCCATCTCTGCGGGCGATGCCGAGCTCGTGATGCCTCTGTCAGGGCACGCAGTCATCCCTTCCTCGTCGCTCTTCCCCGATCTCCACAAAGGCTTCGTCGACCAGGGCGCAGGCGACGTCCTCGGCATGATCGTGACCGACCGCGGGATCTACCGGCCAGGTTCGAAGCTGTTTCTCAAAGCATTCACGCGCAAACTCGAGCCAACGCGCATCAGCCCCCTACCCCACGCCAAGGTTCGTCTCCGCATCATCGATCCAACCGACACTTCCGTCGTCGATGACGCTCTCGATACGGGAGAGCGCGGATGGATCAATCGCGAGATCGCGCTCGACAAAACGTGGCACACCGGACCGTACAACGTGAAATTGGAGCTCGACGACACAGCCCACACCGTCATCGCCGAGCAGACCGTGCGCGTCGCCGAGTTCGTCGCGCCCAAGTTCAAGGTCGACGTCGAATCGCGCAACGACACTCCTGCCAACAAGGTTCAAGCTCTCGTTCGCGGTCGTTATCTCTTCGGCGCGCCGATGAGTGAAGCGCACCTGACGTGGACCATCACGAAGAAGGCGGCGCCCGTTCATGGAGGGGCGCTCGAAGATGCAGGGCTCTCCTTCGGGCGCGAGTCATTCGATTGGTACGAAGCGGAACCCAACGACGCATTCCGTCCGATCACCGGCGAAGGCACGCTCGAAAAGGACGGCACCTTCGCCATCGACGCAGAGCTGGGGACGCTCGCCCCCCAAGGCCCCACGGAGATCCTCGTCGAGGCCTCCGTGCATGATGCATCGAGTCGGTACGTCAACGGCCAATATCGCACGGTCAAAGATCCCTTCACGCGCCACGCAGGACTCAACCTGTCACGCAGGTTTGGCGGCGCCGGCACACCGCTGCGCGTCGATCTCGGCGTCGTCGATTCCGCGGGCAACACCGTCGTGGGTGCACCCGTCAAGGCTCGCATCGAACGGCTCGTCTGGACACGAACTGCGGAGAAGGCGGAGAGCGGCGCGACCATCGAGCGATGGAAGAACGTCGCCACAACCGTTGGCGCATGCGAAGTGGTGAGCGCCAAGAAGCCCGCGTCCTGCGAGCTGCCCGTGAACAACGGCGGGAGCTACCGCGTCACGACGAGCATCGACGGTCGCGACGATGCGTCCTCGTCGTTCTGGGCATACGGTCGCTGGAAAGAGGGAGAACGCAACGCCGTGCCCTCCGCCGGCAAGACCGTGCCTCTCGTGCTCGAGCGTGCACACTACAAGAGCGGCGAGACCGCCAAGCTCCTCGTGCAGAGTCCGTACGCAAAGGCGACGGCGCTGCTCACCGTGGAGCAAGGCTCCATCATGCGGCACGAGACCAAACGCGTGGAGGGTCCGAGCGTCACGTTCGACATCCCCGTGAGCGCATCGAACGCCCCATGGATGAACGCCGTCGTCACGCTCCTTCCCATGGGCGAGACCGAAGCAGACTATCGCGTGGGAGCCGTGCGCATCCCCGTCGAAGCAGAAGAAGCGAAGCTCGACGTGCACGTTTCCAGCTCGAAAAAACAGTACGAAGCAAAGGACAACGCCGAGATCACGATCGAGGTCACCAAAGGTGGAGCGCCCGTGAAGAACGCCGACGTCACGCTCGCCGTCGTCGACGAAGGCGTGCTCCGCATGACTTCGTTCCACGCCAAAGATCCGTCAACGGATCTCCGGAAAGGTCGCGCGCTCGACTTCCTCATCGCTGACAGCCGCAACTTCATGCTGGCGCGCCGCGACAGGGCGCACGTTGCTGGCGGCGGAGGCGCATATCGCGATGAGGCACTCGACACTCGAAAGAACTTCGTCGAAACGGCCGCATGGCTCCCTGATCTCGTCACCGACGACAAGGGACGCGTGACCGCAAAGGTGAAACTCCCCGACAACCTCACCGAGTTTCGCATGATGGCCGTCGTCATCGACGAGATCGGGCGCGGAGGCTCCGCGGAGTCGAGCTTCACGGTTTCGAAATCGCTCATGCTCGAACCCGTCATGCCGCGCTTCGCTTTGCGCGGCGACACGTTCGAAGCCGCTGCCATGGTGCACAACAACACGGACGCGCCCGTGCAGGCCAAAGTCACCGTGGCCGATCAAGTGAGCGACGTCACACTCCTACCGCACAGCAACCAACGCGTGTCAGCGAAGATGACCGCCGATCGCGCAGGCACGCGCACGATGCGCTTCTCGCTCGAAGCGGGCGGCAGCCTCAAGGACAGAGTCGAGATCCCACTTCGCATCGACGTGCCGGGCATCGATGAACACCCGGTGCTCTCGGGCGCATTCACCGCAGGCGAGCAAGTGAGCGTCGCGATCCCCGCGGATGCGATCTTCGACGACGACGCAGCGATGTCCATCAAAGCCGGCTCCGCGCTCTATCCGGAGCTCGGACAACGCCTCGGTTACTTGCTCGACTACCCGCACGGTTGCGTGGAGCAGACGACGTCGAGCTTGCTGCCCTTGCTCGCGGCGCGCACGATCTTGCCGTGGACGGGGACGGCGCCGATGGAGGACGCGGAGATCCGACGGCGAATCGAGTTCGGCATCGAGCGCCTCGCAACCATGGAAACGAGCGGCGGAGGCCTCGCCTATTGGCCCGGCGGAGATGAACCGAACGCGTACGGAACCGCGTACGCGATGCTCGCCCTGCTTCGCGCGAAAGAGATGGGCATCGAAAAACCGAAGCTCATCGAGCGCACCACCAAGTACCTCGTCGCGCAACTCGAAGAAGGCGGCGAAGCACGCCTGCGCGTAACCATTGCCGACATCTTGGCAAAGGCCAAGGCGCTGCCCGAAGCCACAGCCGATAGCCTGTATGATACACGCGACAAGCTTGATTCCTTCGGGCTCGGCAGCCTCGCGAATGCGCTCGCATCGCTGCCGAAGCAAGAGGACCGCGTCAAAGACGTGCTCGACAGACTCGAAGCTTCCTTCGACGAAACCGGCTCAACGAAGCTGCCGCTCATACCCGGGGATCGCTTCGACGCACGTAGCTGGAGCTACTGGGGCTCCCCCGATCGCCACCGCGCACAAGCGACGATCGCGCTCAGCCGACTGCGCAAAGAGTCGAAGCTCCTGCCGGTGCTTGCTCGCCGGCTCCTCGAGAGGGTCGAACGCTGGAACACGCAGAGCACCGCGTGGTCGCTCATGGCGCTCGCAGACAACATCGGTGCGCAGAGTCCAAACGGCGGCGTGGACGTCGAAGTACGCGTCGATGGGAAAACGCAAGAGACGTTCCGGCGTCTCGGCGGCAACAACAAAGAAGTGCGCGTGCCCTTGCGCGAGCTACGCGGCAAGACCGTTACGCTCACGCTGAAGGGCGACGCGAAGACGGCAAGCGCATTCTCCATGGATGCAAGATACAAGCGACCGCTCGGTGCCGCGGGAACGCGGCTCGCACGGCGCGGTCCGGTAGGCCTCAGCATCCATCGCGCATACAGCGACACGCGCGGAGCCGCCATTGACCTCACCAAAGTGAAGGCAGGCGATATCGTGCGCGTTGCTCTGCGCATCGAGCCTTCGGGAATCGACAGTGACCGACTCGGCTACGTCGCCATCACCGATCGGCTCCCGGCGGGCCTCGAGGCGATCGATCCCGATCTCGCGACAACCGGATCCGTGCCCGATATCGCGAAAGAGCACCCGTTTTACAGGGGTCTCGTGCGCTCGTGGGAGGTGAGCCACGTCGATCTGCGCGACGAAAAAGTGCAAATCTATTTCGATCAAGTCGGAGACTTCGGTCGCGTCGGAGACGGTCATGCGTTTTATGCGACCTACCTCGCGCGCGCGACGACACCGGGCGCGTTCACGTTGCCGCCCGCAAGCGGCGAACTCATGTATGAACCCGGCAGCGAGGGTTACAGCGACGCGGGGAGCGTGCGCGTCCAGTGAGGGTCCTGCGCTTCCTTGCCGCTACGCGAGCGCGCTTGAATACAAGGAGCGCTCGGCGCGCTGGTGTCGTGTTGTTCGTCGCGCTCACTGCATGGCTTGGATGGCGCATCCTGCGCGCGTACGTCGGATCGCCCGATGTGCTGCTCGCTGACACGTCGTGGACGGAAGCGACGCGCGTGCTCGCACGCGACGGCCGGCTGCTCGGCGAGCGCCCCTCCGCTGCAGGACTTCGCGGACAGCCGCAGAAGCTACAAGACATGGGCACGCGTCTCGTGGCTGCGACCATCGCGAGCGAAGATCGAAGATTTTACGATCACGACGGCGTCGATCGCGTGGCGCTCCTGCGCGCGCTCGCGTCGGACGTGAGGCACGGGTCCATCGTCTCGGGCGGAAGCACGATCACACAGCAGCTCGTCAAGCGCCTCGACTACCGCGGTCGCGCGCGTCCGCGAACGTTCGTCGAAAAGATCCGAGAGATGGCGCGCGCGCAGAACCTCGAGGCGCATGCGTCGAAAGAAGAGATACTTGAAGCATACATGAATCGGCTCGACTACGGTCGCGGCCTCGCCGGACCCGAGGCCGCAGCCCTCGGCTACTTCGGCGTGCACGCCCGCGATCTGTCGCTCGCGCAGGCCACGCTGCTCGCGGTGCTTCCGCGCGCGCCGAGCGCGCTCGATCCTTACCGCCATCGCGAACGCGCCATCGGCCGCCAGCGCGCGCTGCTCCTCGAGATGCAGCGCGTCGTGTCCGGCGCGGACGTCGAACGCGCGCTCGCAGAGCCCGTCGTGCTGCGTGATCCGCGCGCTCCGCGCCCCTTCCTCGCGCCGCACCTCGTGCTCGCGCGCGCCAAGAGTGGGAAGCGCCCGGAGATCCGAACGACCCTCGATCTCGATCTCCAGTCCGATCTCGAGGGGCTCGTGCGCGCGCACATGGCTCGCATGCAATCGCGTGATGCAAGCACCGCGGCGGTGGTCGTCGTCGACAACGACACGGGCGAAGTGCTCGCCGAGATTGGCAGCGCGTCGTTTTCGGATGCGCGCATCCACGGCGCCGTCGATCTCGTGCGTGCGCCGAGGCAACCTGGCTCGACACTCAAACCATTCATCTACGCGCGCGCCTTCGAGACAGGCATCTCTCCCATGCAAATGCTCGCCGACGTTCCAACCGAGTTCGGCGCAGGCGCGGGCCACAGCTACGCGCCAGAAAATTTCGACGGCTCCTTTCTCGGTCCCGTGTCGGCGCGCGAAGCGCTCGCCGGGAGCCTCAACGTGCCAGCCGTCGAACTCGCGGCCAAGCTTGGCGCGAAAGACGTCGTCGCGGTTCTTCGAGGTGCAGGGCTTCCGCTCACCGGCGGCGCCGAGCGATACGGGCTCTCGATCGCGCTCGGCAGCGCGGAGGTGACGCCGCTCGAACTCGCCGAAGCGTACGTCACGCTGGCGCGCGGTGGCGAGCACATCGTCCTTCGAGAGATCGCAGAGGACACGCAAGGAGCACCCGTCGCAATGCGCATCCTCGATGCATCTGCCGTTGCAGCCGTGACCGATGCATTGTCCGATCCGCTCGCGCGCGTCCGAGGTCTGCGCGCTCGCGGGCCTTTCGAGTTCGACTATCCCGTCGCGGTGAAGACCGGCACGAGTACCGCGTACCGCGACGCGTGGACATGTGGTTACACGCACGAACGCACCGTCGTCGTGTGGACGGGCAACGCCGATGGATCACCAACACGCAAGCTCACGGGCGCGGCTGGCGCAGGGCCGCTCTTTTTCGACGCGATGAAACGCGCGATGCGCGACGTCAAAGTTCGCGCACCGCTTTCAGCGACCGACCTTCTCGAAGACGCCGTCGTCTGTCCGCTCTCGGGTGAGCGCGCAGGCTCCGCATGCCCGGACCAGGTGCACCGCGTGTTCCCGCGCGGGCACGCACCCGCGAGTGCGTGCCACGTGCACCAGTGGGCGAGCGCGCGACCCGCATCCGTGGGTGAGCCACCCTATCAGTGCAATCTACACGGAAACACACGCATTGCGCTTCTGCCAGACAACTTCGCATGGTGGCTCGATGGCAAGCCAACGGGCGCACCTGGAAGCGATTCGCACGATATCCCATGGTTCGTCGGATCGCGCGTTCCTGGCTGCACGCAGGCGAGCACCGAAGAGCCGCGGATCGAGCTCGTGACACCAATGGATGGTTCGGTGCTTCGCGCCGAACGCGATCGCGCACTTACGAGCGACGCGCTCGACGTCGCCGTACAGACACGCGGCATGCCCGCGAGAGAGCCACTCGAACTCGTGCTCGACGGACGCGTCACCGCGCGCCTCGATCCCCCGTACCGCACACGCATCGCCATCGGTCGCGGCGATCACGTGCTCGAAGTGCGCCCGATGGACAGAGAGCGCAGCGCGATGCTCGGACGTGCCCAGATCAGCGTGCGCTAGCCCGGGCTAGCCCGCTTTGTCGGCTGTCGTTTCATGCGGCGGGACGAGGATGCGTTCACGTGCATCTTCGAACCATGAGGCAGCACGCCACGAAGCGAGCAGACCGTGCGTCGCATAAAGCACGTGACCGGCGATCGCGACGAGCACGCAGCCGACGTCCGCACCGTCGAGAAACGTCATCACGAGCAGGAGCGCGCATGCGTACAGCGCGAGCAACGCGAGCAGCGATCGCAGTCGGCGAAGTCGAGCCGCCGACTCCCACATCTCCCAAGAACGACCGGATGCGCGAAGCCCGTTGAACAGCGACGGTTTGCAAACACACCCTCCCATGGGTACGACAATGTGCGTTGCACACTGCACGCCACGAAGCTTCGCGGATCAACTTTCGTCGCGGGTCAACTTCGTCGGGTGCGGCGGCGAGCGACGACGCCGGCAACGCCGGCGATGACGAATCCGACGCACGAGGACCGAAACTTGAGCGGGGTTCTGCCAACCGAACATCCCCCGGACAATCCGCCTATGCATTCCGCCGCCGAGGCAGGAGATGAATCGCTCGAGACGCCGTTGCACGACGATGAAAAGCCGTGCCTCGGGGTCGGATCGCACGCACCCGCCGCACTGAAGCCGCTGGCGCAGAACGAACCTGCCACCGAGCGCTCGTCCACATTCGGGTAGATTTCACAGATACCCGCGATGTCGTCCGCGGCGAGCGTGCGCAGCGACGAGGAGCCCTCCTTGTAGCTTGGATACATGGTTGCCGAAGGGTCGGGGGAATGCGCAAGCCCGAAGAAATGCCCCGCCTCGTGCGTGACGATGCTCTGAAGATCGTAGCCCGTGGGAGGCACGACGTCGGAGGTCGTGACGTTCCCGCCCGTGTTGTTGATCTCCATATCCGCGTCGTAAATCTCGCCTGTCTCCGTGTTGAACGTGACAGTCGTGAGGCCGAGCGTGTTGTTCGGATCGTTGTACGGCCAGTTGGCGTCGTAGAAGACGATGAGATTCTGGTTCGGCCCGTTCTTGTTGTAGCCAATCGTGTTGCAGTCAACGGGGCCGAGGTTCGAAGCGTCGATGCCGACGTTCTCGCCCGAAGCGGGACAGGTGACGTTCGACCACGTGGCAAACGACTTGTCTATGACCGTTGTCGCAGCGGAGAGCGGGATCGTGCCCGTCGCTCGGCTGATGCTGTAACCAACGCACGCGTTTTGCCAGAAGAGCGGAAGACCGGCCGTGGCGCATCCGCCAACCGTCGTCACGTCGGTTGTCGTGCGGCAGTACCCGAGCGCGTGCCGCGGTGCCGAAGCGATTCCGAAGGCAAGCGCTGCTGCAACCGATGCTTCGACGAAAGAGTGCCGTGCGATGTGCATGCGCCGAAGCCTGTCTATCATGCGATCAGGCTAGCATGCTCCACGTCGTAGCGAATTGGCGCGCTCGCCGGTGTACGAAGCGTTTCGCCCCACGCCTGCGTTATTGTTGCATTCTGCAATGCGTGTAGGACGCAACGATGAGGATTCCTGCGCCTCATGAGGAAGGACGCTCCGCCCCCACTGAGTGAGACTCAATGCCCCATGACTCGTCCTACTCTGCCCCAGGGATGCGGCGCTTGTGGTGAAAATGCGCCCTGTCTGCTCGTCCGCGTTGACGTCCATCGGGGCACTCTGAAAGGGTTCGATGCATGAAGCTCTCGGTCCAATCCAGCATCGATCTCGACGACCGCCGCGCAACGAGCGCATACGTCACCTGGCTCGACGTTCGCGTAGGCGACGACCGTGGCGACTACGGAACGGCGCGCGTCGCTCTCTTGCACGTCGGAGAGATCGCCGATGCGCTAGGCGATCTCTGGCCGGCATTGCAGCGCACATCACTCGCAGGGCTTCACGACGTTTACTTCGCACAAGGCTGGTACAAGGACGACTACGCCGACGGCGCGGGAATCGACCTCCTCTACATCCAGAGCATCGAGCTCGAGGAGCATTGGCGGCAGCGAAACCTCGATCTTGCGATCGTCCGCCGACTCGCAAGCACGTTCGGCAGCGGCTGCCAGCTCGTGGTGATGCCTTTCCGAAATGCTCACGAGGCTGCGCGCTGGTCTCGCCTCGGCTTCTCGATCAGCACCGGAGGGCGTACGAACGGGTTCATGCACATGAAGCTTGGCTACCGTCACGCAGACGTCGTCGACATTCTGGGATCGAGCAACTTCGAGGTGCTCGCCACGGACTCGTCACCCCCGAGCCCTCAATCAAATTGACGGGACATTAGACCGTTTTCAAGTTGACGCGAGGTCGAGGCGGCGAGAGCGCGTTCATAATTTCATAGCCTCGCGGGCATGGTGTCCGCGGGTGGCGTGGCCCCCTGCCCGTTCTGATAGCGTTCGAGTTTGCGGTAGAGTGTGCGGCGATCGAAGCCGAGCACCTGCGCGGCGCGCGATTTGTTTCCGCCGACGAGGGAGAGCACGCGGAGGATGTAGCGGCGTTCGAGCTCGTCGATCGTGACGATTTCTTCCGGCTGGTTGGCGGAGACGACGAATTTTTCAGGGCGAAAACTTCGGACCTTTTCGGGCAAGTCATCGAGTTCGATGCGGTTGTTCCGCGCGAGAGCAACCGCCCCATCGATGCAGTTTTCGAGCTCGCGAACATTGCCAGGCCAGGAGTAGCTAATGAGTTTCTCCGCCGCTACCGGCGACAGATCCATCTCGCCCTTCGTGTGACGGTCGGCGTACTGCTTGAGGAAGTGGCGCGCGAGGTGGAGGACGTCGCCGCTGCGTTCGCGAAGCGGCGGCACGTCGATTTTGACGACGTTGATTCGGTAAAACAGATCTTCGCGGAAACGCCGCTCGTAGACTTCGTCCTCGAGGATGCGATTGGTGGCCGTGAGCACGCGAGCATCGAACGGGATCTCACGGTTCGATCCCACCGGGCGAACCTTGCGCTCTTGCAGCGCTCGAAGGAGCTTCGGCTGCACCTCGAGTGGCAGCTCGCCAATCTCATCGAGAAAGAGCGTGCCTCCGCTTGCCTGGAGAAAGAGTCCCGTGCGCTGTGTTTTGGCGTCCGTGAAGGCACCGCGCTCGTGGCCAAAGAGCTCGCTTTCGAGCAAGCTCGCTGGAATCGAAGCGCAATTGATGGCGACGAACGGACCTTCTTTGCGGCGGCTCCGTTCGTGAATCGCGCGGGCGATGAGTTCCTTGCCCGTGCCCGTCTCGCCGTGAATGAGGACACCCGCATCGGCGTCGGCAACGCGCGCAACGAGACCGAACACGCGACGCATCGCAGCGCTCGCACCAACCACGTTGTCGATCGGTTTGTCGCCGAGAGGAGCGACGGAGCGCAGGCGCTTGACCTCGTTTTCGAGGCCGTGATGCTCGATGGCGCGCGCGACGGCGACCGCGAGGAGCTTCGGGTCGACCGGCTTGGTAATGAAATCATACGCGCCCACGCGCATCGCGCCAATGGCCGTCTCGAGACTCCCCTGCCCCGTAATGACGACGACGGGCACGCTGGGTCTCGTTCCGAGCACGCGTTCACAGAGCTCGAGACCGCCCATCTCCGGCATTTGGAGATCGGTCAGGACGCAGTCGATGTCTTGTGCCCCAACGAGCTCGAGAGCGCCCTGCGCAGAGGTGCATGTTGCAACTTTGTACCCCTCACGCTCGAGCGTCATCTGAAGCAGATCGCAAGTCTCCTGCTCGTCGTCGACTACGAGGATCATGCGCTCGCTCATGGCTCTGGTTCTGCTGCACGTGCCATGCCCTAGCCCGGATCATTCACGACGACTCTACTCAGACGAGCCGATCCCTTTGCTGCAAAGGTCGTACGGCGCTCCTCGAGCCTGCGGCGTACGTACAGTACGCCTCGGCTCTGCGGTGCGGCGTGCGCCCTTCTCGCTGCGGTCTCGGCCGTCTGCAGAAAT
>Ga0123357_10007804_pt1 | contig 13291 bp, 13 predicted proteins | sample TergutEmb28metaG_FD_89873 | JGI IMG/M metagenome (GOLD analysis project Ga0123357, IMG submission 89873) | Embiratermes neotenicus P4 segment gut microbial communities from Petit-Saut dam, French Guiana - Emb289 P4 | ecosystem: Host-associated > Arthropoda: Insects > Digestive system > Gut ...
GCGTTCGTTCTGAGCCAGGATCAAACTCTCCATGATATTTACTCATTCGGTCCGAAGACCGTCTGATTACCATTGAAAAGCACCGGTCTCTTTCAACCGGTCTTCTGGCATCCTCAATACGCTCGTTATAAGACCAACACCTCTCAGTGCCAGCCTCATGGCTTCTTTTTCTCTCCCCTTCCCTATATTGACAAAGAACTCGGGACTTTCTGTCCCAGCAGGCTTAAGCCTCTCGGCTTTTAGCCCTTTTCAAGGTACATCAACCGGTGTTTTATACCGATTTGACAACCGAAGATTCGCAGACATTACTACATTCTCAATGCCTTTGTCAATAGCACTTTACAACAAAGACAAAGAAATCACCGGGAATTTTCCCGTGAATACCGCTGTTTTTAAAGTTATTGTACTTTTCAAAGGAAAAACGAAGCTGAAACCTTTTTGTTTCAGCGATCCAGTGAACCTACAAAACCGTTCATTACAAATGCGATTACGAATGCAATATGAAATATATCGATAAGAAATTGAAATGTCAATAGGTTTTTTGGTTATTTGTGGAATTTTTCGCATTTTTTTGACTTTTTGCTGTTTTTTTTAGTTTTTCCTGAATGCCGTAAAAAGCATAAAACCGGAAATAGCGGCCATAATCAGAGCCGACAAGAGCAGCGGAATCATCCCGTCGATATAGCCGACGCGGCTATCCAAATGGTAGTAAAGTACGTAGCAGACCAGGGAAATGACAAACGCCGCACTAATCAGCGCGAAAAAGCCAGTAGACACACCGTGGGAAAAGCGTCCGATTCCGAATAGCGAGTTAACTTCCGCCAGCGCAAGCATAGCCCAGCCGACGATCAGGATTAGTTCCGTTGTTGCCGGACGCTTCAATAGCAGCACGGTAACGGCCAGCAGGATGAGGTACAGGGCAATGCCGCCCCAAAGGATAAAGGCGCTGTTCAGCAGCTGGTTGGCCGGTTTTTGCGCGAGTATGCCCCGGATAATGAGAATTACCCCCGCCAGTCCGGCGATAGTGGCCGGGATCAGCAGCCAGCCTGTTTTCATGTCATTGGCCGCGCCGGACGGATTAAAGGCCAAAAGCCACCACGCGAGGTAGAAGGCGCAGCATACAACAAAGAGGATATTGCCTATGAATAGCTGTTTTTCCTGCGCGTGAAAGAACGAAAGCATGGTTCGGCCTCCTGGGTAACGATAGCAGATAAATTAAGAGGTAAAAGGTAAGAAAAAAACAAGAAAATTCGTCTACACTTTTCCCCTCTTAATTTTTAATTTACATCTGTTTACCCCACAAAATATCGCAACAGCTACATTTTTCCCTTGAAAAATGTAGAAAACAACTTGCCCCTGGCAAGTTATGCCGACGAAGGAACTTTTAAGCTATATATGCTTGATATAGGTCTTTTCGGCGCAAAATCGGAACTTGACACAGGAACTCTACCGGTTCCCAATAACGAACTTTTCGGTATGTATAACGGCGCCATGGCAGAGCAATTTGTAATGCAGGAACTAAGGCAGCCGGTTTTACACCCGCCTTCCCTTTTATACCTCTTACTTTTTATTTTTTAATTTGCTATCAGCCCTTCACTTGGCGCCACTTCACCGACGCTTATCTTTTCATGAACCATTTCACAAAGAATTTCCAAAGGCATTTTATCGGTTGCCATAGCGCGGGTCATTATGTAGTCAGCGCTTGCCCGATCTAAAGCGTCAATTAGTTCCCGTTGACGGGTAAATATACCGCCTTTGCCTGGCTTTAACGTTATATCAGCATTGGTGATTTCCTCATCCAGAGCATTGGCTTCTTCTTCAGTCATTCTGGCCATTAGTTAACTCCTAAAATCAAGCTGACCCAGAAATATCTTTCTGCACGGCATTGCGTGAAACACATTTACTGTTTCATCATCTATTAAATTATATGCCACTTCAATAAGGTTGCCAACGGTATCATATCCAATGATCAACCACTTGTTTATGTATGACTCAAACAGCTGTTCGTGAAGTGGATACCTCATGGCATAGCGGATATTGGCTTCAGAAATGCCATGCTTGAAAGCAGATTTATTGAACTCTATATTCAGGAGCATACGAAAACTATATCAATCAACATATCTTGCGGCAAGCCACGAGGCATACCGGTTACGATAGGTAAAAAGCAAAAGATAAAAACGCAAGAAAATTCGCTTTCGCTTTTTTATCTTTTACCTCTTAACTTTTAATTTGTAAGCCCTTCGCCTGTTGCCGAATCTATGTTGACTGCCGGCCGCGCGGTTGTCTCGCGATGCGTGGCAGGGCTGGTATTTACCTACACACACCGCATGACCCGTTACTGATTGGGTTTGCAAGTGTTCCTACCACATTGAAGCTGCTCTCGTCACTGATTCTGCTGTTTCATTCTGTAATCAATTTTCTCAGTTTATTATCAAACGTATATATTTTGTCTTTTTCAATTTTTGCGTAACCAGCCAAGATACAGTCCACACAGGACTTCAACAGGTACTTCCACAATACGTTGTTCTATTATTTCTTTTGCTTTAAACGATAATTCGGCATGGTCATTCAGGACATACCGGAGAACAATATTGGCGTCAATTTTTTCCATATTTCTCAAGAACAGCCTGCTTCCAGGCGCCTTTCTCTTCCGGAATTTTTACAGGATCGGCAAACTTGTGGAGGCAGCCGAAAGCGGACTTCTTTTCTGATACAGCTTCTTTTTTTTCAGGGGTGACAGTTAATTCAACTTTTGCCCGGCCTACAGGCAGTTCAAAGGGTAAATCCAACACGAGGCGACGATTGGGCGGAATTTCGATCGTTTGTTCAATGGTCATACGTCCCTCCGGTACTATTAATTGAGTATAACGATTTTTTATTCTTTGTCAAATGAACGCTTAAAAAAGTTAAAAGGTAAAAACTAAGAACTAAAAAAGCAAGAGAGCAAGAATATTTGCTCCCTCTTTTTTACCTTTTACCTCTTAATTTTTAGTTTGTAAGCCCTTCGCCTGTTGCCGAATCTATGTTGTCTGTTGGCCCCGCGGTTGTCTCCCGCCGCATGGGAGGAGTGCTGTCTACCCATACCGCGTTACTGATCGGGTTTGCAAGCGTCCCTACCACATTGCTCTTGGTATCACCGGCAGCATAGCCGTAGATCGTCCCGCCATTGGGGGCGCCGGTTTTGGTAAAGTGGCTTCTTTCGTTAACCCATACCCCGCCACCTCCGACAACGGCGGTATTGCCAGAGATCTCTCCACCGCTCATGGTAAAGGTTGAGGTTACAGAAGTAGCAAGATACCAATAACTAACAGATACCCCACCACCCCAGTTGGAGGTATTGAGAGTGATAATAGATTCACCACTCATAGTAAAGGTTCCATTTGTGTCAACATACACCCCGCCACCATTGACAGTGGTATTGTGGGATATGGTTCCCCCACCCATGGAAAAATTTCCGTCAACAAGAACCCCACCACCGTAACCATCACTGTTATCGGCATAGTTTGCGGTATTGTTGTCGATAATGGCTGTGTCATTCATGGTAAAGGTTCCGTCTAGGGCAATATACACCCCGCCACCACTGCTAGAGGTATTGAATGTGATGATAGCTCCGCCGTTCATAGTTAAGGTTCCGTCTTGGTCAACATACACACCCCCACCCGTGATAGCAATATTTCTGGATATGGTCCCACCACTTATTGTAAAGATTCCACTATGAAGAAAAACTCCACCGCCGCCTGTATAGTATCCAGTACTTAAAGAAGTATTTCTGGTGATGATGGCTTCACCACTCATACTAAAAGTTCCACCGTTCATATATACCCCGCCACCGGAATTGACGGCGGTATTACCGGAGATGTTGGCCGTATCATTCATGGTAAAATTTCTACCGTTCATATATACCCCGCCACCGAAATTGGTGGCGGTATTACCATTGATTTCTCCGCTGCTCATGGTAAAGGTTCCATCAAGATACACAAATACTCCGCCACCCCAAGAGGCCGAATTTGCATCAACGGAGTTAGTACTACCTATGACTCCACCACTCATGATAAAGCTGCTTCCATTGCCAACCCACACACCGCCGCCGCCAGTGTTAGCCTCATTACCAAAAATGGCGCCACCATTCATGGTAAAGCTGTTTTCACCGTTCATACACACACCGCCACCGTCACGGGAAGCAGTATTACCTGAAATTTCCCCATTATTCATGATAAAGCTTCCGTTACCTACGTACACACCACCGCCTGAACCGGAGGCCATTACGGATCCGGAATTAGAATTCCCGCAAACCTTCGCCCCACCGTTCATAACCATCTTCCCTCCGCCCTCCACATCAACAAGGGAACTACTATTACCACCGTGACCTTTCAAAGTAACCTTATCGCCCAGAACCAAAGTAACGCCGGATCTCACTGTAAATAAAGAACCGTTACCGGAGAGACTGATTGTCCGCTCATTGTCTTTACCCAGCAAAGTAAGGCTTACGCCGGAAACATTTAAATTCTGAACCGGTACAACTGGCACGTCATTACCCAAAAGCAGAGTGTAGGCCGCAGGATTTGCGTTTACATAGCTAACAGATTCACTTACGATGTCGGAAATTCCGGCGAGGGCAACTGCGGATTGGGTTCCCCATTTGGCGTACAGGGTGATGTTTCTGTCGGGGACGGTATCTGTGTCAAAATTCCACTCGGTGGTATAGGCTGCGTCCATATACCAGCCGTCGACAGGGCTAAGCCTATACAGACCGGCCGCCAGGGTAACAGGGAAAATGCCTGTGTATTCTTTGACCGGGTCCGCGGGTCTGGCAAGTTTCGTTCCGTAATCAATGGTTCGCGGCGGCACGGAGCTTCCGCCAGCGGTATCGAAGCTAACGGTGTATTGATTTGCCGTCCATTGGGCGTACAGGTTGATCGCTGCTCCGTTGACATCGGTCAAATTCTCTACGCTTTCGCTGTTGGCGTAACGCTCGCCTGTCCCGCCGGGCTCGGTGTTCCAGCCGGAGAACGTATGGCCGGTGCAGGTGAAGGCGTTGGCGTCAAGCGGTTTTTCCTCATCGTACGTAAAGTCCTCGGCCGCGGATGTATCACTTCCGTCGTTGGCGTGGAACATAACACTGTACGTGATAGGCGTCCATACCGCGTAGAGGATCAGGTCGCCGGGAAGCTGATTGGAATCAAATGTCCATAGAGCAAATACGTTGTCCTCGAAAGAGTTGTACCAATACCATCCGCCGAAAATGTAGCCGGTCTTTGCGGGATCTTCGCCGGGCCTGGGTACAGAGGCGTTTAGCTCCAAAAACTGCTGGGCAGGGGCTGGCGTTCCGCCATCAGTATCGAAGCTAACGGTGTACAGAATTGCCGTCCATTGGGCGTACAGGTTGATCACAGCTCCGCTGACACCGGTCAAATTCTTTACGTTTTCGCTGTCAGAATAGCTCTCGCCAGTCCCATCGGGCTCGGTGTTCCAGCCGGCAAAGGTGTGGCCGGCGTTGGTAAAGGCGTTGGCGTCAAGCGGTTTTTCCTCATCGTATGTAAAGTCCTCGGCCGCGGATGTATCGCTTCCGTCGTTGGCGTGGAATAGTATACTATACGTGATGGGCGTCCATACGGCGTAGAGGATCAGGTTGCCGGGAAGCTGATTGGATTCAAACGTCCACGGAATATATATATTGCTTTCAAAAGAGTTATACCAATACCATCCGCCGAAAATATAGTCGGTCTTCGCGGGGTCTTCTTCGGGTTTGGTTACAAAGGCGTTTGGCGCCAGAAACTGCTGGGCAGGGGCGGGCATTCCGCCATCGGTATAAAAATTGACTGTAAAGAGCTTACCCTCGTTCCACTGCGCGTAAATTGAGGTCTCGCCGGAAATGGTGTCAATATCAAAAAGCCATGGCGCTGTACATGCCATATCCCTGTACCAGCCGCCAAAGGTATAGCCGTCTTTTGTTCCCTGCATCTGCGGATCGCTTACTTTGCCGTTGCCGCTTACCGCCTGATCCATCGGCACAGGGCTGCCGCCTTCAGCCTTAAACCGTACCGCGTATTGGCCGTCCGCAAGCGGCAGCCATTTACCGTACAGCGTCATATCACTGGTAACCCGTTCGCTTGCGAAATTCCACGGCGTGGTAAAACTTGCTTCTTTGTACCATTTATCAAAGATGAACCCGTCCTGTTCCGGGTTATCGGGCTGGATTATATAGCCGCCGTCCGGTACACCCTGCCCTTTCACCGGCGCTTTGGCGCTGTAGACAATAAAGGTAACGGCATTCCCCACAACCTCTTCCCATCCGGCATAAAGGGTAATGTCAGTCTTCACGGTATCATTTTCAAAATCCCACTCATTGGTACATTCCGGTTCCTTGAACCACCCCATAAAAAGGTTACCGGTTTTTCTGATAGTATTGTCCGGGTTGGTAACTTTCCCGCCGTAACGCACCGTCTCCCTGGCCGGCACAGGCAAACCGCCATCGGTGTTAAACGTTACCGTGTACGACGCGCTTTCCTTCACTTCCTGCCATAGCGTATCCCTGTCCCCCGCCATACTGCCCGCCGCATCACAAGCTGCCAGGAAAAAAAGGAACCCCAACCCCGCAATCAGAAAGCCCGCTATATTTCTGTTACCCTTCATTTATATCCCTCATTAATTGCTAATTACTCATTGCTCTTTATTAATTGCTAATTGTTACTTGAATCTGTAAATGTATCCCACCGAAACCTTGTGGCCGATGTTTGTAAAGTTCGTCTTGAACGTGTAACTCACATCGATAATATTCAATATGTTTCCTCCCACTACAAAATCAACAACAAAAGTGTTCACCGGCTTCTTCCCTTCGGGGAAATTGTACTGGCCTGTCAAATAGCCGCCACCGGTCCCGGCGTAAATGCCGCTTTGAGACAGGGGGTAGTACCATGCGGCGTGAACATACGGGTAGAACTGAAAATACCCGGCGTCTTTATTACCGCTCAAAAAGCCAAGGTCTATGCCCGGTTCTATGAAAAAATTCGGCAGCGGAGCGATGGTTCCCCGTACTGTGCCGACCAGCCGAGGATCGGCCAGGCCGCTGCCCATGGACGCGCCAAGCGTCCACAGCCGCGCCTCCGCTTCCGGGGAACGCTCATTTTTCACCGGCGAAGCAGGCAGCGGTACGGGCTGAATGGCGCCTGAGCCCGGTACATAGCCGCCCGCAAGATCCGCGTCGGACGGGAACCCGCCAAACCGCGCCTTTCCAAAAAACTGGCTGTATATGGCGGGGATCTGCTGGCGGTGGCTTACTTCGGCTACATCCGCTCCGGTGCGGTTGAACACTTCTGCTACATCAAGGCCCGGTTTCAGGTTGGGCAGGAGCCGGCTTGTAAAGAGCCCGTTCCGCCCTTCGCCGTCGCTGGCCCTCATACCCGCGCTCGTGGAGTACACGATAATACTGTCAGCCGGTTGACGGTTTATAATGGCAAGCCCGCGGGTTCCGCTCCGGCTCCAGCTGAAGGGGTTATCCCGGCAGGCGTCCAGCACTACCACGTTTAAGGCATTTCTGGCGTCGCTTAATTCGTCCAGGATCGATTGCAGCGATACCGCCCGGCTCTTCAGGTAGTTTTCGTCCGGAATGTTCGCGTCTACCGGGATAAGGTAATTTTCACCGTTGGATTGTACTCCGTGGCCCGCATAAAAGAAAAAGCCGTATGCGTCAGCTGAAACCGAGAGGCGGTTTTTGAGCCGCATAACAGCGCTGTCCATTTGATCCTGGCTGCCGTTGGTAACCTTATCCACGGTAAAACCCAGACTCTCCAGAGCAGCGGCCATATCATCCGCATCGTTCACCGGATTGGCAAGCGGGCTTAGCCCAACATAGGCCCCATTGCCGATAACCAGGGCGAATTCCTGCGGAACATTGCCTGTTTGCGAATTTGAAGTTTGCTGGGTAAAAGCATTCAAAGCGCAGCCAAAAAAAAGAATCAAAAATAGATGTTTTCGCATAATTATCCTATTACTATTAATATACCACTAATACATAGATTTTCAACTGCATTAGAGTTGTTATAACTGTATTAGAATATACTACAAATGGGATATGCATTTTAGCGTTCAGTCATGACCAATTTTCAGCAAGTTCTAATCCTGAATCTTCGGTATTTACGTACCCAAAAAGAATTGAGTCAGGTTAAGTTTTCCGAACTGATAGGAGTTTCACCAAATTACCTTAATGCCGTTGAAAACGGAAAGAACTTCCCCTCAGCGGAAGTATTACAGCGGATAATTGATGTACTGGGCATACTGCCCTATCAGCTTTTTCTGGAATACCCGGGAAAATTGAAAATTGAAAAACAGGAAGAAAAAGGGGTACTTGTTCAGGAATTAACCTACCTAAAGCAGCAGTTCATCAATGAATTCGACAAGACAATCCGCAAATATGAAGGAACTTAGCAAAGTAAAAATTAAAAACTAAAAATTAAGAAAGTAAGAAACCCTGCTTTTACCCTTTACTTTTTATTTTTTACTTTGCTTGCTTTTCCCTTAAAAAATGTCGTTATAGCTACATTTTTCATCTGAAAAATGTCTTAATACCGACATTTTTCCCTTGAAAAACGTATAGAGCCATGCTAAAATAGGACTTATGAAACGTTCTGTTTATAATGAGCTTTTGGCCTGGAAAAACTCGCCGGACCGCAAACCTTTGTTATTACAGGGAGGGCGGCAAACCGGCAAGACCTGGCTCATGGAGGAATTCGGCAAGAATGAATTCAGGAATGTTATATCGCTCAATTTTGAAAAAAATCCCAGGCTATCTGCCTTTTTTAATGAAGATATTAGCCCCACAAATATAATCAAAAGCCTGGAACAGCATTACGATTCCGCTATAAATCCTATAGATACCCTCATTATATTTGACGAGGTTCAGGAATCCGGGCGGGCGCTGAACTCACTTAAATATTTTTGCGAAGAAGCGCCGCAATACCATATTATCGCGGCAGGCAGTTTTCTTGGCGTAGCGTCACACGGCAGCTTCCCAGTTGGTAAGGTCGACCGTATTACCCTCTATCCGCTTTCTTTTTACGAATTTTTGGAAGCTATAGGGAAAGGGCGTTATGTTGAAGCCATAAAAAGGCAGGATTTTGAATTGGTCCGCGCTACATCAGACGATTACGAGAAGTTCCTTGGAGCGTACTTCTTTGCCGGTGGTATGCCGAAGGCCGTTGCCGCCTATGCCGCCGGAGAAAACCTGAGGGAAGTCAGGACTATACAAAACAATATTTTGGCGGATTACCGGGACGATTTCTCAAAACATATTTCTCCGGTAAATACGCCAAAGGTGCGGATGATTTGGAATTCCATTCCCCGGCATCTGTCCAAAGAGAAAAAAAAGTTCGTGTACAAGGAACTTAAAACAGGAGCGCGGGCCTATGCCTACGAAGACGCGATGAGCTGGCTCTTTGATACGCATCTTGTCTACAAAGTCTCCCGTACAGAAGAAAATAGCTTGCCTCTGGCAAGTTATGCCGATGAAGGAACTTTTAAACTGTACATGCTTGACATAGGTCTTTTCGGTGCGAAATCGGAACTTGATATAGGGGCTCTACCGGATCCCAATAATGAACTTCTCGGTATGTATAACGGCGCCATAGCAGAGCAATTCGTAATGCAGGAATTAAGGGCCGCCGGTTTTACGCCCTATTACTGGGGAAGGGAAAAAGGCGCCGCGGAGCTGGACTTTGTTGTGCAATGGCGTAATGAAATTATCCCTGTGGAAGTCAAGGCAGGGATACGCACAAAATCAAAAAGTCTTGATGTATACAGGAGTTTATACCACCCCGCCCATAGTGTCCGTACCACGCTGAAGAATTTCGGTATAACGGATGATTTATACTCTGTGCCGCTTTATATGATAGGAAGCCTGGGTGAAATACTGGCAAACTAAAAACTAAAAACTAAGAAAGCAAGAAACCCCGCTTTCCTTTTTTAGTTTTTATCTTTCACCTTTTACTTTGCTTTGTCCGGCGTTCTATTGTACACCGAAAGGTAATCAAAAAAGGAAACTATCGCCATTACAACAGAAAGGATGAAAACTCCGGCCGCGGCCATGACAAGCCAGTGGTAGAATTCCCAGCCCATGCCGAGGCGTACCACGCTGGAAGCAAGGAGGGCCAGACCTCCGGCCAATACATAGGTGACGGTTTTTATTTTGCCGCCCCTGCGGGCGCCCAGGGCAATGCCCTTTTTCAGCATCAAATTTCTGATAAAAAGAATGCTGAATTCACGGTACAGCACCGCAAGAAACAGAATGGGAGGCAGAATCTCATCGATCACGAAGCAGAAAAAATAGGTTAGCTGGGTCAGGGTGTCGGCAAAGGGATCGTAGAGTTTGCCAAAATCGCTCACTTCGCCCCGTTTGCGGGCTATTATGCCGTCCAGCAGGTCGGTGATTTCGGATCCCAGAAAGAGGAGCCAGAGCACAGGCACGGTCCAAGGTGCGCCTATAAACAGATGCCCCCCCGCGCCCGGGAGGGGAGGCATCGCAAAAATCGAGGGGAAAAACCGTGGCAGGAGATACACAATAAAAAAAACAGGAGCCAAAACCAAACGCGCTGAAGTAACTTTGTCTGCCAGAGTCATAGTTCAAGTATGGGGTTTGACTTTAGAACTGTCAAGGCGTACTCTTAAATAATGGGCGATTTGGAAGATACCAGGCTGCGGAATTCCATAGTTGGACTGATGCTGATTTGCTATGTGGTGGAATCCGCAATTTTTTTTATGATTACCCGTGTTTATTCCCTTTCGCGGGTCTTTTTCTGCTTTTTTTTGGGAGCCCAAACGATCTTTCTTGGCGGCGTTAGCGTGTACCTGATTGTCAAACGAAAATTTTTCTATCTGGTAAAAACCGGGAAAGCCCTGTCTTCAGTGAACTTGGCTTCGAGAATTACCCTGTTCAGGCTTACCATGACTCCGACCGTTTTGTTTCTTATTATCGCGCTAAAAAGCAGCCACGTAGGACCTGTACTGGTGCTTTTTATCGGTATTAGCTGCCTTTCGGACCTATTTGACGGTTACATATCCCGGCGCTGCGACGAAGAAACCTTCATGGGGAAAATCCTGGATTCCGCCTGCGATTATCTGTTCCTGGGGATAGTCGCCATCGCGTATTATATCTACAGTTTTCTCCCTTCCTGGCTTTTCTGGCTGATTATCAGCCGTTTGCTGCTCCATTCCGCGGGAATGTTGATCCTCTTTTTACTCAGGAGAAAACTGATCCCGCAAACCACCATCATGGGAAAAGTAGCTGTCGCAGCAACCATGGTTCTTTTTGTGTTTAAGCCCGTGGCCCGGGTCTTCCCCGCAATGGTGTCCTGGACCAGATTTATCGAGACAGGCGCCGGAATTTTGATAGGCCTTTCGCTGGTGGACAAGATACTGTACCTGGCTCGGGGAATAGCGCGCAGTTCAGCGAAACGCCAGGCTTGACCCTTCAAGCAGAATAGTCCGGCCAACACCGGGGGAGAGCTCCTTTACTTCCAGCCTGCCCGGAACTTCCTGGAAAGCGATGAACCAATGCGGTTCTTCCTTCGCCTCCATATCAGGCTGAACAGCGGGGCCTGAAAAAAAAGTATTGGCTTGCCGGGGAGCTCCGTAGAGATACCCGTTGCTGCTGCTGATCCCGGTTATAGCGCCCCGGCTAAGCCCGCCGGTCAGTGGAAATAATTCTGAAACCGTGATGCGCAGCGCGCTGAAGTCAAGAACAGCGTCCTCTCCCGGAGGCTTTAGTGAAACTGAAGCTTCGGGCGCGGCCCCGGCAGGGGAAAGAAGCTTCATCCGCACCGAGCCGTCTCCCTGCCGGACCACCTGGCCCAGGGCCTGTTCGGGCCGCCCTTCCCCGCTGACGTTAACAACAGGAAAACGCAGGCAGACATAGCCCAGCCACACCGTAAAAACGCCGGCAATTATAACAAGGGGAAACCCCGCAGCCCTGGGAAACCGGAAAGCCAGCGCGATAATCAGCGCCAAAAGAGCAAGAGGAATGTAAAGGGTACGTACCGAAAAGATCGCCCAATTGGAATAGATAGCCGCGACAGTCGCGGCGGCCAGGGCCCCTGAAAAGAAGCAGAGCCCCGCGGTAACGCTGCGGTTCCTGAAACGGGCGGCATTTTTTCCATGACTGTATGTGCGCCTGAAGCGGTTGAGTATGCAGCCTGCTCCCGCGCCCAGCAGCAGGGCCGCGAAGTAAAAAAAATCCCTGGCATGGGCAAATTGTTCAAAGGTCATGGTTCAAAATCCGTAAATGCCTGAGTATTTGGACTCAATGTAGGCAAGGAAAGGCTCAGCCTCCAGGCTTTTGCCGGTAACGGTTTCAAGCAGAACCGAAGGCTCCAGCCGGCAGCCCCAGGCATAAATTGTATCCCGAAGCCAATTACGAATGGCGGCGAAATTCCCCCCGGCGATCTGCTCCTCCGCTTCGGGTATATCGGCCTTGAGTTTTTCCCAAAACTGAAGTCCGTAGAGGTTTCCCAGGGCGTAACTGGGGAAATAACCAAAAGAACCCATTGACCAGTGGACATCCTGTAGAACACCCTCGGAATCGGTTTCCGGTTCCACTCCAAGTAACGCTTTCATTTTCTTCCGCCAGGCAGCCGGAAGTTCCGCCGGATCAAGGCTGCCCGAAAAGAGTGCCTTTTCAAGTTCAAAGCGAAGTATGATATGAAGACTGTAACTTACCTCGTCGGCCTCTATACGGATAAGCGAAGGTTCCACAAGGTTTATCGCCCGGTAAAACTCGTCCGCCTGAACCAGTGAAAGCTTGCCGGGAAAGCAGGTGCGAAGTACCGGGAACATACAATCCCAAAAAGAACGGCTGCGGCCTATTACATTTTCCCATAAGCGGGACTGGGATTCGTGGATGCCCATGGAAGCTCCGTCCGCCAGGCAGCTGCCCCGGATTTCCCCGGGAAAGGCCATCTCGTAGAAGGCATGACCCGATTCATGAATGGTCGAGAAGATTCCCGATTGGACCTGCCGGGGAAGGTAACGGGTGGTAATGCGTATATCATCGGCGCCCAGAGTGGTTGTAAAGGGATGAGCCGAAACATCCAGACGGCCGCGGCTGGTATCAAAACCGAGGCGTTCCATCAGATCCCGGGAAAAACGGGCCTGACCTTCGATATCAAAGTCCTGATCCAGGAAAGAACTGTCCGGCCGGGACCGCGACCCGATTTTCTTAAGCAGCGCCGAAAGCCGCTCTCCCAAAGGGGTAAAGACCGCGGCAATTTCGTCCGTTCCCATGTCCGGCTCGTAAATGTCCAGA